>Ga0164313_10003017_pt1 | contig 14991 bp, 24 predicted proteins | sample GuaBasSedimGuay4_FD_113735 | JGI IMG/M metagenome (GOLD analysis project Ga0164313, IMG submission 113735) | Subseafloor sediment microbial communities from Guaymas Basin, Gulf of California, Mexico - Guay4, Core 4569-4, 0-3 cm | ecosystem: Environmental > Aquatic > Marine > Hydrothermal vents... | reverse complement strand
CGTGCAAGGTCAGCCGAAGTCGCACTCGCACGTCTTCGTTCGGGCTCAAGACCCACGCACCAAAAAGTGGTGGGTGCTCGACCCTGTCGCCGGCCGCAAGACCGCAAACATGCTCAAGCGCGTGAAGCAATACACAATCTTCGAGGTGGACTGAGATGAACGACTACTACAAGGGCGACGGAATCTTCGGTTCGAAGCCCCCGTCGAATCTCCGGTTCATGTCTCCGATGATGGGGCTCGGCGTTATGGATGCCGGAGCGGGTCGTCTGTCGTTTTGGGAGGGCGCATCTACCGGGCAGAAGATTCTGTACACCGCTGGTCTCGCGTCAGTCCCCGCACTCGGATATCACGGGTTCAAGCGCAATGACTCGGTGGGGTGGGCGCTTGTGTGGGGGGTATTTGGAAGCATGGTGTGGCCGATTACGGTGCCCGTTGCTCTTGCGCAGGGGTTTGGCAAGAAGCCGCGCGTGAGGAAAAACCGTCGTCGTCGCTCTAGCCGAACCGCGGTGTCGCGTCGTCGTCGCACGAGCCGCCCACGTCGCCGTAGGACCAGTCGGGCTCGTTGATGACGAGTGACCCCACAGCACCCCGGACCCTCGTAGACGGGGTACGGGCACCTCTGGTGCCGATGCCTGCTGCGCAAAGATTCGGGGACAGAGCCACCGACTACGTGCAGCTCGCGGGGTCAGTCGTGTCGCCCATTACTGGTTTCATATATGCGTGGGAGGGCCCAAGATCCCTGCCGCTGCATGCGGCAGGGATAGCAGCAGGTGCCGTTGGCGGAACGGCCGCTGCGTATCACGGGTACAAGCGGCACCGAGGCTCTAAACTGGCAGCGCTGTTGTGGTTTCCGTTGGGTATGTGGTTTTGGCCGATCACAATCCCCGTTGCTTTCGCACAAGATTTTGGAAGAACCAAGATCAAGAAGAATCGTCGCACGAGCAAGCGTCGTCGAACGAGCAGGAGCCGAGCAAGATGAGCTACAAGAACCCGAATGCGAAAGCGTCGTCGATCAGCGTCGGCTCACGAGCGCGTCACGATCCGTTGATGGCGTTCACGTCAGTGATGGCGTCGAAGCTCATGCTGCTCACGACCAAGCAGCCGAAGGCGAAGCGGTTGGGTTGGATCCGAAACGAGATGAACAAAACGAATCTCGGCTTCGGTGACGACATGGTCACGAAGTACCGCGAACTCTCCCGCCGCGGTGTTGGGCAAAATCAGGCGCTGTTCGATGCGATTCGGTCCACGATCGCGAATCGAGTGGCTACCTACGTCGACAAGCATACCGAGAAGCATTCGGTCGCTGGTCTTGGGGACACCGCGAGCGACGTCCGGCTTGCGATGTGTACCGGGTTTGGGATCGGAGCTGGAGCCGGCGGAACTGTTGGCGCAGCCATTGGTGACCCAGCGATGTCCACCGCAATCACCGCGTCGATGCAGGCGGGGGCGAACATCCAGGGCTGTGGTCAAGAGCAGCTCGATGCCCAAGTTGCGCTTGCTGAAGCAAACGCACGCACGGCTGAGGCAAACGCAAGCATGGGTCCAGTCGAAGGTGCGGACAACACCATGATGTACGTCGCCGCGGGCGGCGGCATCATCGTCCTCGGTCTATTGGGCGTTCTCATCCTGAAGAAGTGACGTGAGCTACGCGGGTGCATCTGGGTCGTCGAGGGCCATCTCTGTTGGCAAGGACGCCGGCAAGGACGTCATCCTTGCGCGTGCGAGCTACGAGGCTGCGTGCATTCTTCGCGACGCCATGAAGCTTCCTCGCGAGAGCCGAGAAGCGCTCGTGCATCGCAGGCTGCGTAAGTACGCGCCGAATGCAGCGGCGGTGTTCGCGAAGGAGCGGGCACGGTTCGAAACCGAGGGTCGTGGAAGAAACCAGGCCACGTATGACGCGATGCGATGGATCATCTCGAAGAGCATCGCGCTGCGTGGCGTCGAGGCGATTCAAGCGGCTGTAGCTCGCGCCGTTGACGCCGATCGCGCCGGGCTTGGCGACGATGCGCGCGACATCGGATGCGGGATTATTGGCGGAGTCACTGCCGTCGGAGGCGCCATCCTTGGCATCTACACGGGTGGAGCGGGCTCGGTCGCCGTCGGAGCGGGCGGGCAAATCGGAGCACAGGCGCTCGACTGCAATTACAAGCAGCGAGAGGCCGCGGAGCGGATTGCTGGCATTCAAGCCGCGTCCGCGCAACGGATTGCGTCAGAGGCCGCACGGCAAGCAGAAGCCGAGGCTCAGACAGCGGGCGTTATGGCGTCAGAGCGAACGAAGCAAATCAGAACCGTGGCGGTGATTGGCGCAGCCACTGTGGGTCTACTTGGCCTCGGATACATGATCATGAGCGCGTAACTGGGCGTTGGGAAAAACCATGGACTACAGCGACATCGACAGCGACGGGGAGCTTTCAATCCCCACGATTCGGGGCTCTGCGAACCTCGACATGCAGGACTACCAGGACGTGTGGGGTCAGTCCGACTTTTTGGATGACGGCCTGCAAGAAGACGTTCCATCGACACCAGGGCGCAACCCCGGAGCGGCCTCTGCTACCGACATCGACGGCACAGACGACTTCGACATGCTCTCGGTACCCGGCGGTATGGATGCCACGGGAATGAAGCAGACCACGTACGGAGCCCACCCGTGGGGTCCCGGAAGCAACACCGGGTACCGTCCGTACTCGCAGCAGCGGACCGACATGTCCCTTCGCGCCCTTGGTGACGAGGGAAGCGTCAAGAACCAACCGGAGCCAGAGCGAATGGAATACGACGAGATGGCAATGGAGCCCGAGGTCATCAATGCGGTCGAGGTTGCGGAGCCCGTGTCGTGGCAAGACGAGTGGAAGGGTGAGCAGAACCAGCAGCCCTCCAATGCCGACGTGGACCCGATGACACTCTACGATCGTACCAGCTACGAACGCCCCGGCTCCTCGCAGTCGGTCATCGGAAACGGCATCTTCGACATGGAGGAAGGTGTCACGTGGCGCCCCCGAGACGGATCGTTCGCGAACGACTATGCGCTGCCGCAGTACCTGGCAGAAGAGGACGAACTCGGTGTCCAGCAGTCGGAGATGTGGGACAGCACCGCCGAAGAGTGGCGCGTCACGCAGCCGTCTGCCAGCGGCGTGGCCCTCGCTCGCCAAGTGAGTCACATGAAGCCCGCGCCGGGTATCGAGATGCGTCCGGAAGAGACCGGGCCTCGTTCCCATGTCGAAGCGTTCGGGCGTCGCATGGCGAAGAGTCTGACCGACGGAGCGATGCGTCGTCATACGCACGCGCGCAGCGGTTTTCTGGACAGCGCCATGAATGCCCTCGGACCGGGCACCGCCAGCCGATGCCGCGCTGCCGCTTCTCGGCTCATGAGACATGGGTACCAGCCGCATCTCGCGCTCGAAGACGCGATGGCTCACTGCATCATGCACGCCGCGGTGAAAGACCTGACCCAGAAGAACAAGCGGAATAGCTCGCAGCTTCCCCGTCTCGACCGGATGGCGTCGAAGTGCCCGCAGAACGCACAGGACATGCGCGCTGCGGCCATGAAACACATCATGCCGCTGACCGCGAATCCGACCAACCTCCGACAAGACCTCGGTGCGCTCTACGACTCCCCCGCCGCGCGTGGCATGGGCGTGGTCGCCGAGGGCGAGAACGGCGGCACAACACCTCCCCCTGTCAATGGGGGCAGTGCGTTCACGGCCAAGAACATGGCCATCGCCGGAGGGCTCGGGCTCGGCGCGTACTTCCTTTTCGCGAACCGCAAGGCCATCGCGAAGAACGTCAAGAAGAACGTCAAGAAGTGGAGCAAGTAAGATGGACGGCGCAGAACAGTACGTGACGCCCGAGGCGAACTACGCGGCTCAGATGGATTCTGCTAGCGGTGTTCGGGGAACCGATCCAGGCATGGCCCCCTACCCGTTGTACGGAATCCCGGGCATGGGTGAGACCCAGACCGACCAGATTCCGTTTTGGAAGAAGCCGCTGTACAGCTACCCGGCTGGCATCGCGCTTGGGTTCGGTTTGGGGTGGGCGTTCTTCGGGTGGTTCAAGCCCAAGTACATGAAGAAGAACACCGGGAAACGGAAGAAGAAGACCGCCGCCGAAGGAGAGTGAGTCATGGCCACGAAGAAGAGGCGTACGGGCGCGTCAAAAATGACCAAGGACCAGGCGTTCGCTCTGTTCGAGTCGGCGTATTGGGACTTCCTCAACAGCGGCGGCGCAAAGCAGAAGAACACCGCGAAGGACGCGTACAAACTCGCCCTCAAAACGGGCAACACAAAGGGCCGGCTTTTCGATTGGGCCGGTGAACTCATGGACCGCGCGAGCGGAGAAATGATCGAGTCCGCGGGCATGTGGTTCGAGAAATACTGAAGAGGCTGTCATGAGCTACAAGGGACTTGGATATCAGAAGTGGGGCGTCACAAACCCCTGGGTGTTTGCCAACTATGGCCAGCCTCAGCGTGGTCGTGGATACGTCTCGCCGATGGCCTTCCAGACATCGTCGCCGTACCTCAAGTCGGCGCATCTCGGAACGGATGACATCACCGTCATGCAGGCTGAGATGGCGAAGGCGAACGAAGAAAAGGGTCGCGCCGAGCGCATGGAGAAGATCGCCATCGCGGGCCTGACCATGTCAGCGGTGTCGCTGTTCCTGATCTGGAACCGGACCAAGAAATAGGAGATCGGAATGAGCTACAAGAATAAAATCGGTCCGGGGATCGACATCAGTCACTACGGGGCTCCGTACGCGCAGATGCTCGGTCTTGGCAACAGCGGTGACGGGTTGGGGATGCTGTATAGGTACGGCGCTGGCCTCGGCTGGGCTCCGGGTGCCGGAGAGACCCCTGCGGACGACCCGCGCATCGCGTCCCAGTTCGCGAAGATCAAGGTGAGTTTCAAGGTTCGCAATCTGTCCAGCGGAAAGTCGTTGGACGCGGCGAACGCGATCTACCGCGCCGCTCGCGCAGCGTTTGCCGGGGACACGGTCAAGAAAATCGGAACCAACGGTTGGGCTGGAGATGGCCGCGTCGGGGTCATCGTCACGCTCGCACGGGATACTCGTTACGGCGAGATCCGTGCCAAGGGGAAGGGGATCGAGACGCTGAACCCGATCAAGGCGGTCAGCAACGGCGGGTCGCTTTACGACGCGAGGACGCAGAAGCTCTCAGGATCGCTTGTGACTCCCGCGCAGATCGAAGCGGACCCGGCGGCTCTGACGATTGACACAGGCCCTGAGGCAGAGGAGAGCGTGGACGAGGGGGGCTTTTTCGCCGCGAAGGTCGGGTTTTTCCCCGTGTGGCTCCTGGGTCTTCTGGGAGTCGGACTCACTGGGGGCGCCGTCTATGCGATGACGCGAAAGAAGAAGCCCGCCGCGTCTCCCGTGACAGCGAACCGTCGCCGTCGTCGGTCATCGCGTCGTCGTAGGTCGCGATGAGCTACCGCGCGCTCGGGTTCGACGTTGGTGCAGGACTGTCGATTCCCAAGGGGCTCATGACTGGGGCAACGTCCAAGGAGACATCGGACAAGACCATTCCGAGGATCTTGGTCAAGCCGACGGTGGCTAGCAAACCTCCGGTATCGGTCGGGTTCGAGGCGCCGAGCGTGGATTTCGCCGCTGCCCGTGAAGAAGAGATAGCGCGACAGCGAGAAGCTGACCGCAACCTCATTACTGGCGCTGATGCGGTTATGGATCAGTGGTCGGCTGTAGAACCTGTGGACGAGGGCCCTGCGCAGCCAAAGGAAGTGCCGTGGCTGTGGGTGGGTCTCGGGGTCACAGGGGTAGCAGCGCTCGGTGCATTCCTATTCTGGAGGAGTAAGTAAAATGTTCGGTGAAGATCTCTTTGGGTATGGTGATGGCATGGGGGCAAGCTCAAGCACGTTGCCTCCGGGCGCTAAACCGATCTCCGAGTACGGCGCGTATGCCGCCAAGTACGGGACGACACCGCCGAGCGGTACGGCGCACTTCACTCTGAAGAAGAGCCCCGAAGCCTCCGGTCTGTTGATCGCCGAATGGTATGACGGATCGGGTGGTCACATCGGGACGGCGTGGCTGACCGAGCAGGATCGTACCATCCCTGCCCCAACGGGCTCCCGTGGAGCGCCTCCCGCTCCCAGACCAGGAGACGGCCTGCTGCCATCCACCGTGCAGAGTGGGTCCAGCGACACGAACTGGCTCCCATGGGCCCTTGTGGGTGGCGGAGTGCTCCTCGCAGGGGGTATCGTCTGGTCCGCTTCGAAGTCGAAGAAGATGAAAGCGAACCGCCGTCGGCGCAGTAGCCGCAGGCGTCGTCGCTGAAAAGCGATTGAGGGGTGGGTGGAATCCCCTCACTGAAGAAGAAAGTTGGGCAACAGATGGACGCGAACTACTTGGACAATCTGGATATGGAAGCAATGGCAGCAGAGGCGACACCGGAACCGAGCGCCGCCATGGTTCCGTCGCCGCCTCCTATTCCGCTCTACCAGATCCCCACAACATCTCTCGCAGGGGCACCGCCGCAGCCCGGTGGGGTAGCGGAGCAGCCTGGTGTAGTGGGTCTCGCGACCCGTCAGGTGGGGCCGTTGCCTGTATGGGCATGGGCGCTCATCGGCGGCGGCGTGATCGGCACCGGTTACTTCGCCATGAAGGGGCGCGGCGTCGAGAAGAACGAGTCGTCCGAGAGTAAGGCGGCGACCCCAAGCATCGGGGACGTAATCGCTCGCGCAGTGACGCCTAACGAGTCTTCGTCTGGCGGATGGGCCCCGAGTCGATCTCGGTTTGCCGAGCAGCTCCAGCGGTACGTGGACAAGAAGGGTCTCACGGAGAACGTCACCGTGTGGCACGACGCTGACGATGCGAAGAAGGCCGGCATGGCATTCGTGTCGCCTCTCATCAACATTCAGGTCAAAAGCGGAGGCGTGAAGCCGGATGCCGCCATGACCCGGTTCTGTCGCCGCGAGGGCCTCGACCCGAAGGCGCACCAGGACGGAAACATCGGGCTCTACCCTCACTCCACTAAGCGTGGAAAGGAGTGGGAGGAGTACATCGACGCGCTTCGCGACGATGGGCAGAACGTGTGAGGATTTTCGATGAGCTACGCAGGACTCGGCGCTGGATCTGATTCAGCGACCATCACGATCACGACCAGGACGCTGCAACAGATGCTTCGTTCTCGTGGAATACCATCTGGTCCTATCGATGGCGTGTGGGGTTCCCAGACGCTGGCCGCTGTTCAGGTAGCTCTTCGTCGACCTGTGGGGGTCGGTGGGTCCGGGATCTTGGTCAAAGGAGGTGGCACCTCTGTCATCATGCCAGAGAGCATGTGGAGCGCGATCAAAATAGCTTCTCCTCCTCCACGCGTTTCGATGCCGGGTGATCGCGGGCCCATCATCCCCTCGAAGCCCATGGACATTACGCCCACCGAGGGAGGCACGGAGTGGGTGCCGTGGGCGATCGGGTCTGTCGCGCTACTGGGCGCAGCCGGCTTCGTTGCATGGACTGGGAGAAATCGATGACGTACGCGATGAATGGTCTCGGGGATAAGGCGACTGGGACTCGGAAGCCGGGGTCGATTGTCTCGCCGAGCGCCGAGCGGTCCGCGAACGCGATTGAGGCTGTTGTTCGGTCGCTTCGAGAGATGTCTCTGCTCGAAGGAGCAACGTACAACACCGCGAAGTACAACGAGGCGATCAGAGACGCGAACTCCGCACTGAACCGAGCCGCTGGTCAGGTAGGCATGTCGACGCTCACCAAGCAGGACGTGCAGCAGATCGTGTTGGGCGGTCTCGGTGTTCTGCAAGTCACGGCTCTCGGGCTCCATGTGATCGCCCGCATCGATACGCCCGCGGCAAGGCTTCGAGAGCGTCAGGTCATGGCGGCGTATTCGAGGTTCGTTCGGTCGATGACGACGATGGTGTCTTCCATCAGGATTCCAGAGTCCGTAAACGGACTAGGCATCCTTGTCCTCGCCGCAAGTATAGCCCTGCTCGCGGGCGCAGCAGCCCTGCTCATAGGGACCATGGGCCTTGTGGACTACCTTGCGGCGAAGAGCGAGCTTGAGGCTCGGGCTCAGGACATGTTCGAAACAAACGCGCTGTGCCCGGATACGGATCCGGAATGCACTCCAGAAAGGAGACGAGAGATTCTTGAGAACCTAAGGGAAAACAGGCACCAACAAGAACTCAAACGACGACAGCAGTTGGGCGACATGTTCGGGTTCGACGAGATTGCTGGATCCATCGGAACCGTCATCAAAGTGGTCGGTATCACCGCCGCCGCTGGCGTGGGGCTTTACCTCCTATGGGTTGCAGCGCCCGTGCTTATTCGCGCCGGAAAGAAGGCGCGTTCCGCTGGAAAGAAAGTCACCGCCAATAGGCGTCGTACGAGTCGCCGTGCGCTGCGATGAGTTACCGCGCGCTCGGGGAGGATGAGCCGCAGTTGGGGCCGCCTCCGGCCGGAAAGCCGAAGTACATGTTGATGGTGGGATGGGGCGTCGTCATGACGCTCACGGCAGGGATCTTTTGGGCTGCCGCGACCGGTGCGGGCACGAAGCCCGTGAGCGCGAATCGCAGGAGATGATATGCGCCGTTCCTCACGTAGACTCGTTCGCCGCACGTCTCGCGGATCTGTGCGTCGCACGTCTCGCGGGTCTGCGCGCCGCGCGCCGCGCCGTCGCACATCACGGTTGCGTCCGAACCTAAAACCGTCTGTTGGTCCACCGTCCAGGGGCGCGACGATCAGGGAGTGGGATCGGTACATCAGCAAGACGCTGTCTGTTGGCACTCCGGTGAAGGTCCTCAAGGATCTCGGGTTATGGGAAGAGGATGGGATGATCCCCAAGGGTTCGCGCGCAGAGGTCGCTGGAGATCCCATCTATACCGGTACCTCATGGAAAATTCCGGTAAGGATTGTCGATGCGCGAGATGAGGCGGGGTATCTTCTTTCTTCGATAGTTGGATCCGTAGAGGATGTGTGGGTCGGTTCTGTCGAGCCCCTTGTCGACAATTGGGTCAACAAACACCACCGACGAACGTCGCGCCACGGGCTTCCACGATCGCAACGGTCGTGGCTGAAGCCGAACGTCATCCCAGAGGCCCCTCACGACCCGTACAGTGCGCGGAACAGCGGAGAGTACCTGTCGTGGGTCGAGCGCACGTACGCCCCCGAGACTCCGGTCATGTTCACCAGGAGTCACGTGGGACTCGACTCAGGGAGGCGCGTGAACATCCCCGCGGGCACCAAGGGCGTTGTCCTCATGACAGCGGGTCATCCCAATGAGATCGAAGTCCTCGCCCTTCTCTCTGACAATGGGACGTACGGAACGATCGCGGTATTCGAGACTGAGTACGAGGCGCCAGAACGGTCACTCCGCGCGCTCGAAGATAACTGGGAGGGCAGTGGTCGGGAGTCGGGGATCCGTGAAATCGACCCTCACAGAGAAGACCGATCGTACATGGCGTCCAATCCAAAAAGATCGCGCATCGACGGCGAGCATCTTGAGGTCGGCGATGTCGTAGAGATGGAACGTCACCCCGTATATTACCACCCATGTGACGTCCCATCGTACAAGGTGACGAAAAGGAAGGTGAAAGACGTCCAGTGGCATGACGGATTTGCGATCGTCAAGTTCAACGGGATGCGTCAGAAGATCCGAAAAGGATACTACATCGACAAACACTTCCGTCTTGGCGGAAACGACGAGCGCGGATGGTGGCTGACTTCGTACGATCCGCCGGCTCGGTATGCGATCATGAACGTCGAGAAAAAGAGGCAGCTATGTTGATTTCAAGCTCACGCACTATGAACAAAAAAGGTCAGTTCACCGGACTCCGGCTGGTCAGCAAGGACGGCACCGTTTGGAAGCTCGGAAAACTGATCGCCGTTCGTGAGGATGGGTACTACGGATTCCAGACCTACACCTACAAAGCCACCACCACAAAAAAATGGGCGCACGACAGCGTAGGGAAGCGCAAAAAAGTTCGCAGTGACATGGAGGCGTCGTACTGCACGGAGGACCCCAGTGAATGGTCGGTCGACACTCTCGACGGTGATTGGTACGTGGATGCGTTGCTAGCTACCGATTCAGACTAATGCGCCCCGCCGCAGGCATCACCTGTATCGCTGAGTCGACGGGTCGCATATTCCTCATGCTCCGTTCAGATGGCGTGAGCGAACCCGGGACGTGGGCGGTACCCGCAGGGCGCATCGATGAGGGGGAAGTTCCCGAGGAAGCCGCCGTGCGCGAACTGTGGGAAGAAGCTGGGTATGACGGGCCTATAGAGCTTACCGACTCCGACTCCTACCACTCGCTCGACCGATGGTTCTTTAGTTTCATCGTGATCGTTCCAGTTCAGTTCGAGCACCGGCTCAACTGGGAGAATGACGACGCGGGATGGTTTGACCTGAACGCCCTTCCGCATCCGCTCCACTACGGCATGAGCCCGGTCCTTCGCGAACTCGGTGTGGTAGTCTAACCCCGGGCGTCGGGGGATTGGTAAGTTGAAGATGGCCCTCTATTCAGTGTGGGACTGGGACCGAAACTCCTGGCGCGTCTACAAGACGAGCACCCCCGTAAGCGTCGGCGAAGACGCGATCCCCCCGAAGCCCTCTAGCACGAGCCCCATCGGAGCCGACCCTGACACGCAGGTCAAGGCGCTGCCGAGAAACGCTACACTCAGCGGGTACTCCCACGTCGCCCGCGGCGAGGTACGTCGGATGTCCGGAGGCCTTGGCGATGCCGGGGATGATGGGGGCAAGACGGGGTTTCGTTGGATGACCTTCGGGGCCGGCGCGGCTGTGGCCAGTGCGTTTTGGTGGTGGAGGAAGAGGAAGTGAGCAGGTTCATTCAAGGTGGCCCAGGTCCCGATGAGGATTTCGAAGAGGATGTCGATCATTCACGTCGCCCGGTGAGACCGAACAAACGGGCCCGCCCGATACGCGGCCCCGCGATGTCGAACAACTTCGGATCGGAAGTGGAGGAACCTGACGACATCAACGGCACGCACGGGCAGCATCTCGACAAAGCGATGGATCGCTACGAGACGTTCCACAAGAAGAAGCCGATCCGCGTTGCCGAACTCGCCCATGATCTACCCGAGAAGTGGACTGCTGTCGGAGACACGCTTGCCGTGATGTACCGCACGGACAAGTGGAAGAGCGACGGCAGTGACATCGACTACAAGCACCTGCACGACAAGAACGAGAACAAGCCGTATGAGGTAAAGAAGGGCGTCAAGTTCTACGAACCATCGTCAGAAGCAGGCAAGAGCAAGGTCGGTGGTCGTAGGTCTTCACGACCCGCGCGTCCGTCGTCACGAGGCCTACCGGTCGCGCGACCGAAAGCGATGACGCTTCTGGGGTACTGTCTCGGGGTTTTCGTGCGACGATACGACGACAATGAGGTTTACGAAGTCAACCCCCGCGGGTGCTACCTCTTCAGCTCGCCGTCAGGCGACATGCTCGCGATGTATTCGCCAGACAGCCAACCCGATGGTTCCGAGGGGTTCCTTGCTGTGTTGTCTGGCGGGAATCTCCGGGTATTGAAGGATGGAATCGACGGGTAAGTCATGCATCGACTACAAGCGCTTCTTCGACCTCTCGACTGATCTGTGCTGCATCGTAGGCAAGACGCACTTCCTTGAAGTCAATGAGTCTTGGGAGAAGGTTCTCGGGTACACGCGAGAGGAACTGCTTACGACTCCGTGGGAGAGTTTCATTCACCCAGGAGACAGCGGCTCCTCAATCATGGCCCACAGGGGCGAGCTAACCCCCCGTGAAGACACTACCTACACGAACAGGTACCTGCATAAGAGCGGACGGACGGTGTGGCTTGAGTGGTCCTCCGCCGTATGCGGTGTCGATGACTGCATCTACGCTGCCGCCAGGGACGTGACTCATGCGCACTCGATGGAGTCACAGCTCAAGTCGACGATTCGAGATCTCCAGCGATCGAACCGGGACCTTGAGCAGTTCGCGTACGCCGCGAGCCACGACCTCCAAACGCCTCTCCGTAAAGTGAAAAACTTTGCGCTCCTGCTCAACAGCGAATTCGGTCATGTCTTCGATGAGCTAGAGTCGAACGACAGGGACCTGGCAAACAAGTACATGCGCTTCTTGGTAGAAGGAGCGGAGAAGAGCCAGGAGCTGATCAACGGTCTACTTCATTTCTCTCGTACGGGCAGAACGGTTCTCTACAACCCGTTGCCCGTAGACGACGCCGTAGACGACGCCGTGTTCATCTTGTCGGAGGACATCAAACAAAAAGTAGCGATCATTCACCGCGAGACGCTGCCGGAACTCGACGCGGATAAGTCGCTGATCGTCCGCGTGTTCCAGAACCTCATCGGCAACGCGATCAAGTTTCGTCACAGCGATCGGAGACCCGAGGTGTGGATCAGCGCTCACGACGACGGATCGATGTGGAGGTTCGAGGTTCGTGACAACGGAATAGGAATCGACTCGCGTCACCACGACAGAGCGTTTATTATCTTTCAGCGCATAGGGAACAAAAAAAACGGCGTCGGCCTAGGTCTTGCGTTGTGTAAGCGGATTGTAGAGCGTCATGGGGGGCGTATCTGGTTCACATCGGAGCTTGGGAAGGGGACGTCATTCTTCTTCACGCTGCCGAAAGAACCGTCATGAACCTCCTTAGTACAGCCCCCCAACGTCCCATGGAGATCCTTCTCGTAGAAGATGACCCGGGAGACGCGCTGCTTACCGTGAAAGCGCTCCGGTCATGCAGCACTCGCGTTGGGATTCATACCGTGCCCACGGCCGAAGAGGCTCTTGAGTGGCTGAATGACGAAGACGAGTCGACCCCCGACCTCTTGCTTCTCGACCTCAATCTACCAGGAATGAGCGGGAGCGACTTGCTTCTTGAAATCAAGACCCACTATGAAATGAGACGGATTCCCGTCATCATTCTCAGCAGCTCACGGGCGCAAGACGATGTGCTTACAGCCTACAACCGCCACTGCAATGCCTACGTGGAAAAACCAAGCGACCCCGCCGCGTTCGAGGAGTTCGCAAAGTCGATCAACGACTTTTGGTTCAACACGAGCCTTTTGCCAGCGAGGTAACCCATGCCACGTCCAGTGATCAGCGTTCTCCTCGTCGAAGATGACGACGCGGACGCGGAGTACATAGCCCGAATGCTCAAGCGTTCGGAGGACGTGGAGTTCGCCGTTGATAGGTCGGTCTCGTTGAAGTCGGCGCTTCAGGTAGTTGAAATGAGCAGCCCGGACATTGTGCTTCTCGATCTATCGCTTCCTGATTCACACGGGTACGACACGGTGGTTGAGTTTACAAAAGCATCGAGCGCGCCGTTTGTCGTACTCACCGGAAACAACGACGTGCAGATGGCGATGCGCACGGTATCGCTTGGGGCGCAGGACTACATCATCAAAGACGAGACGCAGCCGAAGCCTCTGGAAAGGGCGATCTGCATCGCGGCGAAGCGAGCAGCAAAAGACAGGATTCGACGAAAGCTAGAGCACCAAAGCCGCACGGTGATAATGGATTCCGATGCGGACAGAGCGACGGTGTCGATACTCAAACCACAGGTATCTAGGCTCGTTGAAGCCATCGAAGACTTGAAGCGTTTTCTGGACACGAACGCTCCGGGGATGTCGGATGACGTCGGTGCGATTTTCGACAAGCACGCGCTAGATGTGACGATCAAACAGATCAGGGACACGCTTCGACTTCATGCTGATGGGTCGGGTTCAGAGAGACCGTTGCCGCGCGGCAGAAGTCGGCTGATGAGCGACACCGCCATGCGAACAGTGAACGATGTGATCGAGAGCAATGAGCACGACTCGATACCTCCGTCGAGCAGTGCAGATGCGGATGCCACGCTGCTCGATATTCTTTCTCGCAGGGAAGGTGGTAGCCAGTGATCAACAGAGACGATCACCACGCGCTCTACAAAGAGATCAGTAGGGAGCTGAACAGTCTCAGTTCCGATCTCGCCAAGGGCCTCGGTGCGCTCAGGTACGCGACGGAGACGAATCGCTCGTCTGCGGAAGATCTGAAAAGAGATCTCCGCGAACGCTCAGAGCGACTTCGGGACATGGTGAGCACGCTTCAACAGACCGAAGCCGCGAGCCAGGTTCGCCTCGCGTCCCTCGAACGGGCGCTGCGGGATCAGGAAGCGAAGATCGACACGCTCGTGAAGAAAGAAGCGAGGGGCTCCGTGGTGATGGAGGGTCATACGGAGACACGAAAAGGCCAGTGGGCCGTGTATGCGGCCATCGCAGCGGGCATCCTTTCGATCATCTCCCAGGTAGTCGTGGCGATGTCCAACGCGGGCATGCACTAAAAAACTCCGCGTGAGTTGTTGTGTAAATACAGTAACTTACGAAAGAAGACGCGCGATCCCTGAGAAACGCTATTGACCTACGCAAACATCACCGTTTAGTCTCTTCAGCGAAGACCTAGGGCGCCGCCCCTTTCCTGCTTCGGTAGGTCGAATGGGTGAGAAGCGTCTTCCGTGGAATATGGCCCTGGTCTACAAACGCAGCGATCTGAAGAGTGCTCGGAAGTACGAGCGGTCGGATGGAATGGAACCCAACCCGGGTGTCACTCATCTGAGCGTCGTGAGCAATCCGGGCAGGCGCCGCGTGAGTTCCAACCCATTTCAATGGGTGGAGGGTCGGGGGCAGCGGCATCGCCATGCGTCGTCTCGGTTCAATACGATCAAAGGCGCTTTGGGCTGGAAGAACAAGAAACGAAGCTCGAAAGCCAGGCTTTACCCAGTCGACGAGCACGGGACAATAGTCTCCCGACCGCTCACCAAGAAGGCGCTGACCAGGAACAAGAGGAGAAACGGAATGGCCTATAACATCGGAGCACTGCGCCGAGCCATGCGATCGAACCCCCGCGGACGGGGTGGTCTGCGTGAGAACGAAACGGCTGGCGGGGTGAAGGTCCGTGCCAAGGGCCGTCGTCGCACGTCTCGCAAGAAGACCGGAACTCGCAAGCGCCGCAGCGTGGCTGCGAATCGTCGGCGTCGTACG
>Ga0164313_10003016_pt1 | contig 14998 bp, 29 predicted proteins | sample GuaBasSedimGuay4_FD_113735 | JGI IMG/M metagenome (GOLD analysis project Ga0164313, IMG submission 113735) | Subseafloor sediment microbial communities from Guaymas Basin, Gulf of California, Mexico - Guay4, Core 4569-4, 0-3 cm | ecosystem: Environmental > Aquatic > Marine > Hydrothermal vents... | reverse complement strand
CGCTTTGATCTCGTTCGATTCGGTGATCGCCGGTATCGACTTCGCTGCGAACAAGATCGCTGTCGGAGATACCGCACACCGGCAGACGTTCGGGTACATGATCTTCCCGAACATCACGTTCGGGTTGAACACTGACATCACCTGGCTGTCGTCCATCATGGAAGCGTTCAGCCTTGTGGAGACAGGCGCCCAGGTAGAACTGTGGCGGTCACACGATCCTGAAGCGATCCTCGACTGGCAAGACTCGTCGTGGGTGCTGATGCAGCGCATCTCGTCTGAGGGTGGGTCGAACGTGGAGATTCCGCTCGTCAATCTGAAGTCACGCACGCTGTCGTTGCAGCTCCGCATGTACGCAGCGGAGGAACAATCGATTTCCCCACAGGTGTCCCGCATTGCGATCAGGGGTATCCCTGCACACCGGGACCTCATCATGCAGGTGCCGTTCAACATCTCGGACTATGTGTCCGCCAATGGGCGCACCCCGATCCGTGTTCCTGGCCTCGGCGATTCGTTGCACAACCAGGTGTTCGACTTGGTGGGTAAGTCCGTTGAGGTGGTAGTGCTCGATCCCCCGATGGGGTTCAGGGGCATCGTCAACAACGTGTCGGAGCCGATCGAGTATCTGGCTGATCGAGGGTCATCGACTCGGTATGTCATGGTCGAGTTCAGGGGCCAGCGCCTCACTGCCACTGCCGTCCCAACGGGCGACACCGGTATGGGGTTGGGCCTGTTGGGAATATCTACGGTCGGTATCGGCCAGACGCAAACGACGTAAGGAGATTGAATGAGCCGCCGTACCTACACATGGAACGCATACGAGTCGCAGCTTGCGGGTCCGTTGCTGTCAGGGTCCACCTCTGTCGCTATTGATTCAGCGATAGGGCTGGCTGCCCCTGCGTACCTGGTCATCGATCCTGATATTCCGCTCAAGCGTGAGTGGATCAGGGTCAACACGATCAACGCCAACAACCTTGAGAACATGATCCGCAACCAGGACGGGTCGGTGGGGAACATCGACCACGAGTCCGGTGCGAAGGTGCGTGCCGTCTTCACCAACATGGTGCAGGACGACATCTTCGAGGACATCGAGGACGCCGAACTCTGGATCACGGGTCATGTCAATGTCATCCAACAGCCGCACCCGCACACGCAGTACCTTCGGGAGTCTGATGCCAACGGGCTGTATGTCCAGTTGACGGGCGCTGTCCCGATGACGGGGCCGCTCACCTTGTGGGGCGACCCGACCCAGGCGTTGCACGCTGCGACGAAGCAGTACGTCGATGGGTCTCAGACGTTCCTGCACGATGATCTGACTGACGTTGTGTCGGACCAGCATCACACCCGCTATGCGGACAGCGAAGCGGTGGCTGCACAGGGTTCACTGTGGCTACCGATCGGTGGCGCTGCGGTATCGGCCGGTAAGTGGACGACGGGTCGCACGCTCACGATCGCACTCTCGGGTGACGCTTCGGGTTCCAACGCCCAGTCCGTTGACGGTTCAACGAACGAAACGTGGACGATCCCGGTGGTGGTCAAAGACGACAGCCACCTCCATGATCTCTACTATCTGAGGAAGGCGAACGGCACGGTAACGGGCTTGACTGTCGGGAGCGCAGGCATCGCCTACACGGGGACGGGTGGTGGCGGTACCGCTAACCAGATCGGGTTCCGTTGGGGTGGCATAGGACCGAACAAGGTGACGGTGACGATCGACAACAACGTGTCGTATGCCCTCGCTGACCATGCCGACTTCGCCAGCTACTTGCCCCTTGCGGGCGGGTTGATGAGCGGAGCGATCATCCTCCCTCAGTCCACCAACACGAACACGATGCTGCGGATCGCAGGGATGCCTGCCAATTCGGGTCTCTACGGTTCACCGTTGGAGATGTCGATCGACTTCAACGGTTGGCGTACCTTCTCGGTGTTCGGCGCTGCCGGTAGCAGCCATATCGTGGAGGCCAGGTCGAACGACCGGAACACCCGACCGTTCCTCATGTATAACGCTGCGGCCACCGCTGCCAGTGACATTGCGTTTACGGCACAATGGGGTAGCAACCAGGTCGAGGTCAGTTATGCCGACCTCAGCGCACTCCGAGTGCTCGCAGAGAAGAAGGACGACCTGCTCGCATTGGTCTGAGACAAAGCAGAACCCCCCAGGATGGGCTTCCCGGGGGGTTCCTGGTGTCCGTAGGCGCAACCGGGGGGTTGGAGCGCCTACGGACAGTCCTTTACGAGCGTCTGTCGATCAGCTTCGCCCAGGTATTCGGGCCGCAGATGCCATCCACGGTCAGTCCCTTGTATGCCTGGAACCCTCTGAGTGCGCTCTCGCTACCGGGACCGAAGGCCCCGTCGAAGGCACACACGCCACCGGCTGTCTTCTCGTCAGCGAACTCGTGGTATCCGAGCTGCGCCTGCATCGCTACGACAGCGCCACGCCACTGAGGGTTAGCGCCGTCGATGTAGCCGTCGCCTTGACGGATGGTTGGATACATGTATTCATCTCCTGGTGTGGGTGGTTCTTCGGGATCGACGGGTGGCTCGACGGGCGGAGGCTCGACGGGAATGTCACCCATCATCTCCGCAATGCTGTCTTGGATCCGCACGATGACATCTCGTTGACCGTCCCAATAGGGATCGATCTTTCTGCCTGTCCAGGTGAGGTGTCCGATCGCACGCCACGGCGACCAGCCGAACCGATCAGCCATGAGAGCGCCCATAACGACCAGGGCATACTCGACGCCAGGGTCAACGGCAGAGCCATCCCCGAGCGCAGCAGTCTCGACGTTCCATGCGTACCTGTTCGCAGCCAGATTGGTATCGGATGCTGTCTGCTTGTACGGAACTCGGACATCAGCAGCTACCTCGTGGAGCGTTGGGCCGTGACCGTAACCCGAACTCACCCGGGCAGGCCCCGACGATGTGAATACAATGGTGGGGACACCAGACCCAGTTTGATACAGCCTTCCGTCCCTCCATACGCCCGCCCAGCAGTTCGCTTTCGACCATGTGCCCGAAGAGTCCTTGACACTCGGGTTCGCTGAAGAACTCCCCGTGTGGTGGATCATGTAGCACGTTGGTTCCCCTCCGTAGGACTGGGCACCACTATCGATGTCCGTCCACTTGTAGTTGCCCTGGGCTTCGTCCCAGCCATCGAGTTCGATGACGTTGATACCAGCACCTCGCAGGGCGTCGGGTAGCCACAGCATTGCTGTGTGTTGTGTCATGTGCACCTCCTGTGCATATTCAAGCAGCCCACCCCCCAGGACGGAACAGAACGGGGGGGGTTGGGCAAGGCTTCGACCTACTTCTGTTCGGTCGTGCCCGGGGCCGCCTAGTTACGCAGTCGAACCTACGACTGCTGGTTCTTTGGCGTTGCCCTCTTCGGCTCCTCACAGAACGTGGAGTATCCCTTGTCTGGATGAAGCCATTCGGGGAAGCCGTTGAAATTGCTTAACGTGATGCGGTCGCCACAGTGTTTACATATCTCCTGCTGTCTGCCGATGCTGTCCCTCTTGGGTAATGGCTTCGGTAGGGGGAACGGTGGTGGGATGACGCTCATCGTTCCCACCGCCTCACGACGTAGCGTGCGAGAGTGATGCCTGCGATGACGACGGCTATCCAGAAGCCAACGATGACACCGGCTACGAGGATGGGTGCGGCTACGAATGTGTCATTCACGGTTGCCTCCAATGGCGAGGATTGCCCAGCCGACAGCACCAACGATGGTGCCTGCGATGAACGCTATGAAGCAGGTCATTCGTTGTCTCTTTCGACATCAATCGTGTCGCTGTTCGCTATCAACTCCAGGTACATGAGACTTGGGCTTGTCCCCCTGTGGCATTGGATCAGAGCATCCATGAGCACCTGTCCATTGAGTACCCAATACTGGTCGGCTGGTGTCCTATCCATGAACGACTCCCTTCTGCCTCTGCGTGTATTCCCGTTGCCTTCGGTTCTTACATAGGCGACAGTCACGTTGTCCGTCTGGACGTTGGTACGAATCGCTCATCTGATGACCGTAAGCACAGACATTCTTGACCCTGCCTAACGGGGACACACCTCGGCGCAGGTTCTCCGCATGGGTTACCGGCTCTAGGTGGTCAGGGTTCACACATCCGTGATTACGACAGAGGTGGTCAATCTCTAGTCCGTCAGGAATCGGACCAACGAGTAGCTCCCAGCCAAAACGGTGTGCCTTCGTTCTCTTGCGGTGAGGCCGAGGGTTGACCTCGAAGTCACCGTAGCCATTCACATCTTTCGCCCCCAACCATTCCCAACAATCGCCAGATGCGTCAACCCTTGACCAGAATCGTTCATCCATCGCCCACCACTGTTCAGCCGGTGGTCGTGCCATCGTCGCCTCCCAACGCAGCAATAATCTCGTCGGCAAAGTCCTTGCCTTCGGCTTCAATCTCGTCGTCACCCATGCCGCTGTTGTAGGCAGCCATGTTGTTGCCGAGCCTCACGGCACTGGTCACGATGCGAACGATGGCTTCGTAGTCGATGGAGACAGGGACCATTTCAAGACCCCATCGTTCGGCTTCGTCGTCTGTTGCCTTTCGGTACAGCTCACTCATTCTTGCCTCCGAACAGCAGCATCGACGATGGCATGAATATCGTCAACAGACAGGTTGGCGACGAACTCTTGTGCATGGTCGTGTGCTGCTTCGTAGTCGATAGTGACAGGGACGAGCCACCCATCTTTCTCTAGTTGTCCAATCGTGAGCCACGCTTCATAGGCTTCTTCGTACCCGTCGCCAGTTCCGTCACCAGGATTAGGGAAGTTCGCTCGCAGTAGGCCGCTCATTCGTTGCCTCCCAACGCAGCATCGACGACACCCTTTGACGTTTCGCAGTTGCTATATGCAATCTCTGCTGCTTCGTAGTCGATGGTGACAGGGACGAGCACCTTCTGTTCAACCAATCGCTCGAAGTGTTCGATAGCCCTGTCGTGTGCTGGCTTACCCATTCCCATTGCAGACTTCTTGTTCATCCGTGCTTGGTCGATTTCGTAGTAGGTCATTCGTTGTCCCCCTTCAAGAGTCTCGACACCGGCATGGCACCAAGCACCCGTGCCTGCATCTTGTTGTCTGCGTTGATCAGGCGTGCGTTGATGAGTTCCTGGTTCGCCTCCTGCATGTCCTGAACGTGTTCACGTTGCAACTCGTACACCCGCTGTGCGTAGTAGATCGAAGACAAGGCATAGGTGATGAGCACGCTCACCCCCACCAGCCCGCCGACCAACACCCAGTCCTGCATCAGTCCCTCCATATCCGTTTCCCTTCCCTGTTCTCGATGTATTCCTTCATCCGGTCGTAGTCGACGGGCGCTCCACACTGCTGCATCACCGAGTGATCCAGCAACGATTTGCCGCATCGGATACAAGTGACCTTGCCCTGACCGGGACAGTCCCGAGGGTTGTGGTCATGACCCTTGACCTGGCATTTGTCGGCTCTGCCTGCATACGGTCCACGCTTCTTGCCTGTTGCCGCTGTGCTCTGCTTCTTAGTCACGAGGCATCCTCACGTTACGCCAATGGCACGACAGGTCATCACCCGACACGCCGACATCCTTCAAGAACTCATCCATCGATGACGGCCTCACTAGATACACCTCGTCGTGAGCCTCGACCAGAGCATCCAACCATTCGATTTGGCTGGCCTTGATCTTCCCGGCCTCCGTCTTGAACTCGACAAACATCAACCTCGAGCCCTTCACTGCCGTTACGTCCGGGTAGCCAGGCTCGCTACGTCGGCTGTCGTAAACGTGGTAGGTCTTCCAACCCTGCCACCGCATGATCTCCATCACCGTTGATTGGAGTTCCTTCTCGGACATCGCCTTGAAAATTTCATCGTTCATCGTGGTCCATGCTCCCGGTATGTCTGCCACAATTTCTTGTGGACTTCTCGCTTCTCTGTCGCCCAATCCTCAACCCACCTGTTGTCCGGCCCCATATGCAGCAGATCAAAGATCGGCCCGTCAACCACAACATGTCCCATCTTCATCGCCTCAGCGAAGGGAAGGCTCATCGTCTGGTACCTATCCACTATCTCCACCAACCACTCAGCATCGGGCTGAAGGGCAACCTCGGCGATCTGGTGCAAGGTTGTGAGGATGATGCCCTTCCTCTCCCTCATCTCACGCATCTTGTCTTTCGCCTTAGACCCAACCATCGCTGAGGATGAAGAGGTGGTCCATGAGTTCCCTATCTTGAAGTTGAGGGGGTGTAATCCAGCGGCGTCAACGATGTCGAAGAACGAGCAGCCGACTCCGCACTTCACCAGGTAGGAGGTTGCGCCTTCGTCGATGGCGAGGCTGGGGGTGCGGTCGTCGTGGGCTGGGCAGCGTGCAGTGAACCCTCGGGCGGTCATGCGTACGCTGTCGAAGTGGTCGGCTAGTTCGTCGATGTTCATCGATGTCTCCTGTGGTAGATGTGGGAAGGGGGTTCATAACTCCCCCTTCCCACATCAAATCAGTCGATGGGGAACTGCTCTTGACTGTCGAACACTGGCCCCTCGAACAAGTTGCGGGGATCCAGATACTCATTGGCGCAGTAGCCGCCGACCCAGAAGCCGGGGCCTTGCCCCGATGCTGTGGTCTTCCCCTTCGATCCGATCTTGTAGATCACTCCGAGTTTCGGGATGGTGCGGTGGCACCCGCATGCGCAGCGGCCACCCTTCCTGGACAGGGACTTGGCGACGATCTCATTCATACGGTCGAGTGCCAGATTGCCGTGCGAATATTCGTCCGCACATAGCGAACAATTCTGACCTGCCGATAGGTCTTGGCAAACTTCTCGGCTATTTGCTTCGCTTCTGATTCAGACTTGAGGACTCTGCGTCCAACCTCTGTCCACCTGGCAGGATCAGCCGGAGCGCCACCCTTCTTGAATACCTCGATGTTGTAAGAAATGTTCTCTTCGGTGTTGAGGTGTTCGCTCATGCCTTGTCCACGATCACCTCGGCGTCGAGGATGTCAACCACCTCGACGGTTGCGTTCTCGATGGCCAGGTCGTCACCCTCGAGGGCGATGTCGAAGTCTTCGCTGATCGCCTCGACCGGGGCTTCCATGCCAAGCTCGTCGGGTGTGTACCCGCTGATGCCACTGATGACATCGGAGAAGTAGATCCGACAGAGCGAGGTGATCGCACGCCACGACCACATGATCTTGGGATACGCCTTGTAGGTGTCCTTCTCGTTGAGCTTCGCACGCTTGGCGTCAGCCTCGGTGAAGGTGAAGTCACCCATCTCTTCGAGCTTGTGTGTCCACGGGTCACGGCGGTAGGCGGTGGCCGTCACGGACTTGTCCTTGATGTTGACCTTGATGGCGTGACCGGCACGGTGTACGAGGGCACCCATCAGTTTGCCGCTCATCGCTACCTGTCCGTTGACGAGGTACAGGGAGTTGATCGCTTCCATCGGACCAATGCCCATCTCCTTGCCGACGAGGACGGCAGCGAGAGCATCGTTCGCACTCGTGTTCGACTGGCGGTAGCGCACCGGCATAGTGGGGCCAGCCATGAGCTTGACGAGGGTACGGTACGTCATCTCCATCTCAGCGAGCGGTATGTCTGCGCTGCTCGACTTTGCCAGCTCGGTTGTCGTTACTTCTTCTTCAGTCATGTTGACCTCCAGTAGTGGATGCTCGTCCCACTCGTCTGTCTTGCTGTTGAATACCCATCGTCCTCGCCGGGGCGTGGGTGCCGAGGACCATCGTGTCTTTGATCCCCGGCACACGGGACACTGCCTAAGCGTCCCGTCCCCATCCCACCTGATGTCGCTGCCTCGGGCGTGACGGTCTTGTCCTGGTACGCCTAAGCGGAAGAGGACAGAACCTGTGCCGTTGCACCGATTACAGGTGATGTAGACGAGGCTCCTTAGAGGGCAGCCTCGTCGCTCTCAATGAAGGGCTTGACGCCCGCCGCATCGAGGATTCCCTTCACCTTCGCATCGAGCAGCTTCTGCTCCCTCTCGATGAACGGAGTGAAATACTCCCCGATCATCTCGGCGGTGCAACGGCTCAACTGGCCGGTCAAGAGCAGGCCGATGACCAACTCCTGATCCGGTGTGGTTTCGATAGTGACTTGCTTCTTCATCTCAACTCGCTTTCTTTTTTCCGGGGAGCGGGAAGACGGGTGATCAAACCCGCCCTCCCAACTCCACCCACTGTCCAGGTTTGGAGCCTGGTCCTGCCCCTCTTAACATTCCAAGAGAGGTGGTCGTGGGACTGCTTAGAACGGGGCTTCGAGGTCGTCCTCGTCACCCGAGCCGTTGAAGGTCTCGACCGACTGGATCTGTGCCGAATCCACACTGGCAGCCGCCTTGCGACGGTACGCCGTGGTGATTTTGTCCCAGTACTCGAAGTCTGTGCTGCCAACCTCCATCGTGTACTTGTTGAACGAGTACGACGGGTTGGACTGAACCGGGAACTTGCCGTGGAACTCGACCACGATCAGGCTGCCCAATGCGGGTGCCTTCTCGATAACCAGGTCCTTCAGCATCTTGCCTGAGCACCAGACCGTCCACTCCTTGTCGGTCTCTTCGTCAGCGACAACGATCAGGCGGGCATCCCCGTTGCTCGTCATCACATGATCGCCACGCACCACCGTGCCAGCGAGCATGTCACCAGGACTCGGCTTCCAGGTGTCGGCCCTCTTCTCTTCAACCGCAGACTCGGTGGACTGCTTCTTCAACTGATCCAGAGTTGATTCACTCATAGATTCCTTTCGATCGCATCCCGAATGAACTCCGAGATGGCTTTGTCTTGTGCCTTCGCCGCCCTGCGCACCTGGTCACGGAACTTGGAGGAACACATGAAGCTCATGGTGACCTCCGCATCCACGCCCCGGTTGCCGCCATACGACTTCGGCTTGTCATCACTCGGCATCGACCACCTCGTAGTTCGGGGATGCGGCTGTCCACCACTCACCTATGTCGTACTCGGGATCCCCGTCTGTGATTTCGTGACGGGCAACTTTCAGGTCAAGGTTGTGCTCCTTGACGAGCTTGGTCAGCTTCGACCACTGCCAGTTGAGCCGGATGATGTCACGGCTGAGTAGGAAGATCAGCACCTGCTGAAGTTCCTCGAACTCGAGCTCGTCACGCAACGTGGCAAGCAGACCGTTCGTGTTGTACGTCCGGTTGGCTTTGCGGCCCTGCTCGAAACGCCACCTGTCTCCGTGTTCACCATCGGTGACCTCGGCTGCAGCGGTGCGTTTGATGGCACCGATCTGTGACTGAATCGAGTTAGCCGTGCCGAGCACGTCGATCAACTCGCCGTCTTTGGCTTCGAGGATTGCCTGTTTGACCAGGCCAGGAACGGTGTTGAGTGCAACAAGCCGCTCAGTAGTTGACATATCGATACCTCCAGGCATCTCGCTTACCCTGACTCTACTAGGTCAGGTGTCTCTCTTCAACTTGGCGTCGATCAACTGAATCGCAATCGCTTGCAATGCGTGGGTGAATCCAGCGACAGACCCGCTGTCTTTGATTCGGTTCCACAACAGCCTCGACACGAGGATCATCATCGATACGTCGGTTAGCCCCGATGTATCCATGATGCGGATCATCTCTTCGTTGACCTCCGATACGATGATCTTCACGGTGTGGCCCTGATACTTCATCCGAGTCACAACGTCAGGGTCTTCGTCCCACTCTTTCATCACACCTCCGTTTCATGTATCCTGTGATCTCCGGTAGGAATCACGGGACCTCCAGGCTCGCCTACTGACGCTGTTAGAGAAGGGAGGCACCCCACAAATGGGTGCCTCCCTTCTCTGCGTCTATCTCTCGGTCTCGATGTTACTGAGTTCCTGTTCAGCGATGCCAACCTCGGACGAGGCGTCATCGATGTACTGCCTGATGCCACCGAGGGCAGCCTTCAGGTCGTCGAACGATTCCTCGAATGCGAACGTGTACCCGAGGGTTTGCATTGCACCCTTAACGGTATCGATGGCAGTGGCTTGGGCCCTGTTCATACCCATGTAGGTACGGTTGGCCTTCTGGCACCCCTTCAGGTCGGTGGCGAGTCGGTCAGCTCTTGCTGTTTCGTCGTCGGCTACCGTGCCCTGCTGTTCAAGGGCCGCATAGTTCCTGTCAGCTCGGTTGATCGCATCATCACGTTCTTTGATGGCAACCTTCCAGTCGAGGAGACTGTCGTCGTACTTGCCTTTCACGTTCGACAGTTCGGTGTCAACGGCAACGAGTTCGTCCCTCAATCCAGTATTCGTCAGAGTTAGATCATCGAGCTGCGCTGCCTGGTTGTCGTTCTTCTCGGTCAGGTTCTCGATGATCCTGTCCCGAGCGATCGGATCGGGAGACTTCTTCATATTCTCGATTCGCCCCAAGTTGACGATGTTGGCAAGCCGATACTCTTCTTTCTCTTGGACCAGGTTGTTCACCTGTGCGTCGAGGTGGGCAGTGAACTTGCGCTCCTGCTCCAACTCGGCACGCAACGTAGCGAGATACTTCTCTTGGGCATCCCACATCTCGGCATCAGTACCGACGATATCGGTGATGGCGTAGCTGTCGATGTCCTGGTCGTACCACTCTTTCGGTAGCCCGTCGTAGATGCCTTGCGCCAACACATCACCAGCGGGGAAGTCCTTTGCGGACTCCCCCGTCAGCGTCACGGCAAGATGAACCTGCTTCTTCATGATGCAAAGAACTCGGCGTAGTTGGCACCGACCTGATCCTCAACGTGCGAGTACGCAGCGAGGATCAGCACCTTCGCCCACGGCTGCTTGGATTCGGGCAGACCATCGATCCAGGTCTCGAGCGCTGTCCCGTAGTCCGGATACTCCCCGTACTTGGAGCGAGGGATGTCCAGCTCGAGGGCTTTAGCAACCACCCGCTGCACATCGGCCGGCAGTCGAAGAGTGGTGCGGCTGATCTCCGCTGCATCCTTCTGGCTCCACCGTCCGGTGAGCCTGTCCTTCACCTCGTCGGCACGAAGCTGCTTCGCTTCCTTCGTGGCCTTGCGTTCGGCACGTTCCTTCATCATCTGGTCGTGCTTGGTGTCGGCTGAAGCCTGCTTCATCTCCGACTTGCCCTTCGCCTTGTGACCGGCTGGCTTTGTGCACCACTCGATCAACTGTGGGCCGTTGTAGTCGTTGGACATGATGGCGCCGTGACAGTCGAGACCACGATGCTCTTCGACCTGCTTCTCGCTGAAGCCGAGAACACCAGCGAAACGGTCACCGTAGTTGCCGTGCTGTGCGATCTGCTCGCCACGCTTCGGACGCTCAACCAGGAACTCGACGCCCTGGTCTACGAGCAGGTCGTAGAGGGGTGTGATCCGTTCGGTGGTGGCTGCGTTCTTCGCCTCCCGGTGGGCTGCTGCGATAGCGCCCGTCACCGTGCGTGCATTGCCGCCAACGACATCGTTGAGTGCGTTCGTAAGGATGATGTCACGATCCTCGGCGTCATCGATCTCGTTCGCTGCCTCCGTCATCTCGAACAGCGCTTCCTCGGTGAGCCTGACTGCCTCATCTGCGTTGTCGAGCGCACCGATGGTCTTCGCTGTCTTCTGTGCCTTCGACACCTGGGCTTTGGACATGCCAAGCTCGGTTGCTACCGCAGCTTGGGTCATGCCTTCAGCCTTCATGTCGAGGGCGACCTGCATCTGCTCGAAGGCAGACAGATCCTTGCGGATCACGTTCTCTGCGTACTGGGCAGCGAGGCGGTCAGCCACGGTCTCGATGACTGGGTTGAGCACCACCTCGACGTTGCTGAAGTCCAATGTCTTCAGCGCTGCGAGTCTCCGGTGACCAGCGATGAGTAGGTACTCGCCGCCGTTCTCGTTGACTCGATGCACCACGTTGAGTGGTGTCAGGAGCCCTTGCCTGTCGATGGAGGCGGCAAGGTCGTTGATGTCGTTCTCGTCGACACGCACGTTCCCTTCACTCCAGATGGTTTCGATTGATACCTGCACTAGTTGTCCTCCTTGGACTCGGCGATGATCCCGTCTTCGACGTTGACCTCGAGGGCATCGTCATCGTTCTCTTCGGTCTCTTCCTCGTTGCCGACTGTCAGGGCACCGACGAAGCGGTGACCGAACGGGTTGGTGAACGAGAAGCTGACCGACACGACGTCGCCGGGGTTCACTTCGGTGGTGACGGGAAGCGGTACCGGCAGGTCGAGCGTGACTGAATCGCCATACGTACCCTTGTACTCTTCACCCATCTTGATGTGGACGGTGGCCTCGATGTACGAGACTTCATCCCTTCTGCGGACAGCCCGCACCTTGTCAACGATGCCGTTGAAACCGACATACGTTGTGGCTGGTACTGCGTTCATGTTGAACCTCCAGGTTCTTGCTTCCATGTCTCGACCCACTGATGGGCCGCTTCCTTACTCGACACCATGCTGCTCATCTCATGGTTGATTGCTCCGGTCTCCCGGTGGAGCACGCTGACTCCGTAGATCCTCTCTCCCATGATCCCGATACCTTCGGCCAGCTCGTACACCCATTGGGTGCCGATGTATCCGTAGCTGAAGGGTTCGGAGGTCATGAAGTTGGGGCCTGACACCAGGCTCTTGAAGGTGGTGCTTGCTCGTTTGCCCATCAGTACCGCTCGTCCGCTTGGGTGTCACCCATACCGGGGGGTTGGCGCCCGTCGAGCATGATCTTCTCAGCGAGGTCGGGCGCTCCGGCCAGCGACTTCATCTTGAGCAGTTTCATCTCGAGCTGCTTCAGATACACCATGCGAGTCGTCGGGTTGTTCTTGCTCAACGCACCGAGCAGTATCTCTTGGGCTTCGGCACCAACGACCAGCTCAACGAGCAGGCCAAGGTCTTGTTCGTCTAGCTTGCTCATCGTCCATCGAATCCTTTCGGGTATTCGTCGTAGTTGTCGTCGGGTTCTCCATCGGGTTCGTCGCCTTTGCACGACTCGCATACCCAATGCTGTTCGGGTGGATCCACTGCCGGATAGGACCGGGACCCAACCTCCCATGCTTCGCCGTCCTCGGTGGCACCCATCTCTCCGCACCGGTCGCACTCTTCGACTTCGACCTGCTCGAACCAAACTTTTGGTTGGATGAGCTGGCCGTCCGGTGTCTCGATGTAGAGGTTCTCTCCGCAGAGCGGACAGTTCGGGGCCTCGTCGCCGTCCCAGTCGCCGATCCTCATGCCGACCATCTCGAGGACAAGCAATTCTTCTTCGTGCATGAGGCTCAGAACGGTGGCGTTTGCAGTCCACCATTCACAGTCTGGGCTGTCGTGCATCAGGCGGTGGCTGTTCGTGCTCTGTGGGGCATCCTCAGGGCTTACAGGGGTATCCATGCTGTGATTGAGGGTGGATAGGAACGGAATCATCTTGTCCTCCAATAGAGAAAGGGTGGGGGGTGTGTCGACGAAGGAGACACCCACCACCCTTTCGAGTGACCGTTGCTAGTTGTTGTCGGCGTTGTCCCTGGCCTCACGAAGCAGCTTGCACTCCGGGTGGCCGCAGTCGGCGTCGAGTTCTTTCAGGACGTTGAGCGTCAACGTGTACTTGCGGATAGCGAGCAGCGCAGACGACAGGCCGGAGGCGATCGACATCGACATCGACACTTGCAGCATGTCGGTGATGATCGCTTCGGTGTCGCCACCAGTGATCGGTGTCGCCTCTTCGAGCAGTTTCTTGGTGCTCTCAGTCCACGACACGGACAGCGCTTCGATCAGTATCTCGTGGCCTTCAGGCCCCAAGTCGATGATCGACTGCAACACCGCTTCGACGGTGATCTTCTCGTCCTCGAGGGCACCACCACTGCACTTCAGGCAGTAGGACACGGTGCCATCCTCGCTGAAGGTGAAGTCCCCGGTATCGGGTGACTGCATCTCGCAGCGTTCGCATGTGTATGTCCCACTCATGGGTTGGTCTCCATTTCTGTTCCGATACGCCCATCGGGGGCGTTGTATCTCAATTTGAGCTCTGCGATCGTGGACGGGAACGCATACTCGAGGGCAGCGAAGTTCCCGGTATCGGCCTTGCGTGCCGCAGCCATGATGAGGGCGTAGAACCCGAAGTCCTGGGCTGCGATCTGTTGCGATTCTTTGTACTCGTAGAGGCTCATCAGCCTTCTCTTCCACAGATCGGACACGGGTTGTAATTCAGGCACCAGGCGTAGCCATGCGACCCTCCATAGATCAGGCCGCAGGCTCCGCAGTCGCAGCCCGTCCCGGTGTTCTCGCAGTAGTCGCATTGCATGATGCGCCATTGCATCAAGCGCTTGCGGGTTACGTCGAGGACCAACCAGTAGAACCTCATCGGCCTGTCCTGATGACGATCACCCAGCCGCAGCTGTCGTGCTCGTGGTCGTATTCGTCCGGGTCGTACAGTTCGGGGCGGTGCTTGTGACAGCCGACCACGCCGTAGGCGTTGACGATGCCGGCCTCGGTCCATCGTTCCTCATCGACACCGCACACCCAGTACCGGCTGACGGCTTTGGGGTCAACCCGGTTGAGGCCTGAGCCTTCGAGCATCTCGAGTTCAGGACCGGCGTGCAGTCCGAGGTCTCGACGGTCTTGTTCTTTCATCCACCACCAGTGGATCACGTTGATGTCACTCACACTCGGGACCTGCGTGGAACATGCAGCAGCGGGTACACCACGGAACGTGGCACTCGAAGTTGACGGTCGAAGTGTCTGGCAGGCAGACGAGGCACACCCTGATGGCGGGACCATCGGGCAGACTCATCATCCCAACTGACGGTCTGCAACCGCAACCTTCGCAGTCCCATGACTCGGGGCCGGTGTCGGTTGGTACCGGCAGCAGCTCGTACTTGGGTATCTGTGCCATCAGCGGGACTCGATTCGTAGGGTCTCGGTCTCGTGCGTAATGAACGTCACCCATTCACCATCAAAGAGCCGTTGGATCTCAACAGCGAGGGTGTCTGTGGAAGGCTCAAAGCACACGATCAAGCGTGATTTGGGATCATCAACCACCAATACTGATTCGGCCATCGTTTCCGTCCTTTCGGTTTGGGAAGGGAAAGGGGGCTAACGAAGTGCCCCTTT
>Ga0164313_10003014_pt1 | contig 15012 bp, 7 predicted proteins | sample GuaBasSedimGuay4_FD_113735 | JGI IMG/M metagenome (GOLD analysis project Ga0164313, IMG submission 113735) | Subseafloor sediment microbial communities from Guaymas Basin, Gulf of California, Mexico - Guay4, Core 4569-4, 0-3 cm | ecosystem: Environmental > Aquatic > Marine > Hydrothermal vents >... | reverse complement strand
GCTTCGACTGCGTGGTGCTCGACCTCAGCATGCCGCGCCTGGATGGTGCGGAGGCCTTCCGGGAGCTGTGCAAGATCCGGCCCGACGTCCGCGTCATCTTGAGCAGCGGATTCTCGGAGCAGGACATCATGGAGCGCTTCGAAGGGGATCGCCCCTCCGGCGTCATCCGCAAGCCGGCCAGGCGACGCGACTTCCTGGCCACGGTGGCCCGCGTTCTCGAGTAGACACCCAACACGAGCGAGTGGCCTCAGCGCCGCCCTCTCGAGTACAGCAGTCCGGGCGATCTACGCACGTGTGGGCAGTTGCAGGGGGATTCCGCGGACTAGTGCGTCCTGCGGCAGTGCATTGAACGGCCTTGCTGCTTAACCTCTTTGCCCCTCAGCTGTCCCCCGCTGCCCCACCACAGAAGACCGCCATGTCCTCCGCCAAGATCACCTGGACCAAGATCGACGAAGCCCCTGCCCTCGCGACGTACTCCCTGCTTCCTATCGTCCAGGCCTTCACCGCCGGCACTGGCGTCGAGATCGAGACTGCCGACATCTCGCTCGCGGGTCGCATTCTGGCGAACTTCCCCGAGGGGCTGAGCGCCGATCAGCGCGTTCCCGACGAGCTGCAACGACTCGGTGAGCTGGCGAAGTCTCGCGACGCGAACATCATCAAGCTGCCCAACATCAGCGCATCGCTCCCACAGCTGCAGGACGCGCTCGCCGAGCTGCAAGGTCAGGGATTCGATGTTCCGAGCTATCCGGAAGAACCACAGAACGACGAGGAGCGTGAGCTGCAGAAGCGTTTCGCCGCCGTGCTCGGTTCCGCGGTGAACCCCGTGCTACGCGAGGGCAACTCGGACCGCCGCCCCGCCGCGTCGGTCAAGGCGTTCGCGCAGAAGCAGCCGCACAAGATGATGCAGGACTGGCCAGCGTCGGGATCGAAGACGCGCGTCGCGCACATGCAGGACGGTGACTTCTTCGGTTCGGAACGCTCCGTCACGCTCGACGCCGACACCACGGTGCGCATCGAGTTCACCGGCACAGACGGAACGACGTCCGTGCTCAAGGACGGCATGCCGTTGCTCGCAGGCGAGGTGCTGGACAGCGCCGTGATGAGCGTCCGCAAGCTGCGCGAGTTCTATGCAACGGAGATCGCGCAGACGAAGGCCGACGGCCTGCTGTTCTCGCTGCACCTGAAGGCCACCATGATGAAGGTCTCGGACCCCGTCATGTTCGGCCACTGCGTGTCGGTCTACTTCAAGGACGCACTGGACAAGCACGCGGCCGCCCTCGCCAGCGTGGGAGCGAACGTGAACAACGGCCTCGCGGACGTGCTCGAGAAGCTCGACCGCTTGCCCGCGGATCAAGCCGCCACGGTGCGTGCCGACATCGACGCTTGCTACGCGAATGGCCCCGCTCTCGCCATGGTCGACTCGCGCAAGGGCATCACCAACCTGCACGTGCCGAACAACGTGATCATCGACGCCTCGATGCCCGTGGTCGTGCGTGATGGCGGTCGCATGTGGAACAAGGACAACGAGCTGCAGGACACCGTCGCGCTGATCCCCGATCGCAGCTACGCGACGATCTACCAGGCGACGATCGAGGACTGCCAAGCACACGGCCAGTTCGACCCCGCGACCATGGGCAACGTCGCGAACGTGGGCTTGATGGCGAAGAAGGCGGAGGAGTACGGCTCGCACGACAAGACCTTCTTCGCGCAGGGCGCCGGCACGATCCGCATCATCGATGCGAACGGTACGGTGCTGCTCGAGCAGGCCGTCGAAACGGGAGACATCTTCCGTGCCTGCCAGGCCAAGGACGAAGCCATCCGCGACTGGGTCAAGCTCGCCGTCACGCGCGCTCGCGCGTCCGGTTCCCCCGCCGTCTTCTGGCTCGACCCGGCGCGCGGCCACGACGCCGAGTTGATCACCAAGGTTGAACGCTACCTCGGGGACCACGACACGAACGGCCTCGACATCAGCATCAAGGCGCCGCTCGATGCGATGCGTCATGCACTCGCGCGCGTGCGCAAGGGCGAGGACACGATCGCGGTCACGGGTAACGTGTTGCGCGACTACCTCACGGACCTCTTCCCGATCCTCGAGCTCGGCACCAGCGCACGCATGCTCTCCATCGTCCCGCTGCTGCAGGGCGGCGGCCTGTTCGAGACGGGCGCGGGCGGCTCCGCTCCCAAACACGTCGACCAGTTCATCAAGGAAGGCCACCTGCGCTGGGACTCACTCGGCGAGTACTGCGCCCTGGTGCCTTCCCTCGAGCACCTCGCCGAGTACACGAACAACCCCCGCGCCGCCCTGCTTGCAAGCACGCTCGACGCCGCAGTCGGTTCGTACCTCGAGAACTCGCGCTACCCCTCGCGCAAGGTGGGCGAACTCGACAACCGCGGTTCGACTTACTACCTCACGACCTACTGGGCGCAAGCACTCGCCGCCCAGTCGGACGATGCCAAACTGGCCACCCGCTTCGGCCCCATCGCCGCCGCCCTCGTCGAGAACGAGCCCGCGATCCTCGAGGAACTGCGCGCCGCGGAAGGCACGGCTGTCGATCTTGGCGGCTACTTCCACCCCGACACCGCCAAGTGCACGGCCGCGATGCGCCCGAGTCAGACCTTCAACGAGATCATCGACGACATGTAGGCAGACACTGCCTGCGAGGCGCCTGCTCCATCCAGGCCCCCGTGCGCACAGACCCCGCCCACCGACGATTCGGCACGGGCGGGCGTCTCCGCAACCCCAAGTCCGGTGCCTACAGGCTTGGGGGAGGGTCAACACCATCCAGGAAGCGGTGGAGCTCCGGGTCGCTCAGCACCCTCCACATGGCCAGTGCGTGCTGGCATTCGACGGGTTCGCCGGTGAGGCGACGGCTGCAGATGATCGGGCGCGGGACGGGCCTGGCTGCAGTCACGGTCACCGAGCACACGACGAGCCCCCGAGGCTCCCACTACCGGTCGCCGGGACGAGCCGCCCGGAGCCCTGCCGAGAGCCGCCCCATATTGTGATAGTCGGCCAACCGACTGTCTCCTGGGCCATCTCCAGGAAGACCCTTTCCACCGAGGGTGGTGGCGGCATGTAGCATCCGTCACCAGCCCGCCGAGACCCTCGGAGGGCCCATCACAACTTGAAGGCGAGCTCGAGCCGCGCGTGGATCAACAACACGCATCCCTCGACCGCCCGGCTGTCAGGCCTCCGCACCCAGCCGCATCAACGAAGGACCCACGTGAAGATACTCGCCCTTGCCCTCATGGGCTGCGCCCTGTCCGCGCCTGCTCTCGCCCAGTCCGGAATCGTCTCGGACGATTTCAACGAACCAACACTCGGCGCCCACTGGACGCACGTCGACCCGCTCGGCGACACGAGCCTGGCGCTCGAAGGCTACGGCACGGAAGACGCCCGCGTGGTGATCTCCATTCCGGCCGGGCAGAACCACGACATGTGGGCGGGCGCGAATCACGCGCCGCGCATCCTTCAGAACTGCAACGATGTCGACTTCGAGGTCGAGGTCAAGTTCGACTCGAGTACTGTCGGCACCTATACCTCGCAGGGCATCATCGTGCAGGAGAGCGCGGACACGTTCCTGCGCTTCGAGTTCCTGGACAGACCAAATGGTGACTACCTGTTCGAGGCATCGATCGTCGGCGCCTCCGCGAGCGTCCTACACCAGAAGGCGATCGACGACGACCCGCGCTTCCTGCGCGTCAACCGCACCGGTGACATCTGGTGCGTCAGCTACTCCTACGACGGAACCGACTGGGAGGTCTGCTCGACGGTGAACTACGCGCTCGTCGCGAACCAAATCGGGCTGCACGCCACCTCGACCAACTTCGGTGCCCCCGCCGTCGCGTTCGAGAGTCGGGTCGACTACTTCTTCGACACGTCGAACCGCATCACCCCCGAAGACGGACCGGTGGACACGGAAATCCCGATCTCCAACGCAGGCGTGTCGCGCGCGATCCACGCCGGTGACGTCGTCTATCTCGACGGCAGTGGCTCCGCCGACGACACGACCTCGACGGACGCCCTCACCTACCAGTGGTCCCTGCTCACCAAGCCCTCCGGCAGCACCAGCGCGCTGATTGGCGCGGATACCATCGCTCCGAGCTTCGCCAGCGACGCGACCGGCGCCTACCTGGTCCAGCTGATCGTCACGGACGCGGCTGGATTCAGCAGTGAGCCCAGCGTCGTCGAGATCTCCTCGCTCAACCTCGCCCCCACTGCGGACGCGGGCGGAGAACAGCTCGCTTCGATCGGCGAAGCCGTCGTACTCGACGGTCTCGACAGCTTCGATCCCGAAGCCGACACGATATCCTACGCCTGGAGCTTCACCAGCATCCCCGCCGGCAGCCAGGCCATCCTGATGGACGCCGACACGGCGACTCCCAGCTTCTCGCCCGACGAGGCCGGTGACTACGCCGTGCAGCTGATCGCCAGCGACGCCTTCGCCGACTCGGACCCCGACGAGGTGACCATCACCGCCGTCGCCGGCACCGACACTGCCATCCAAAAGCTGCGCGACCTCGCTCGTGAGCTCCGCTGGGAACCGTCGAGCAAGTTCGCGCACCGCTGGCACAAGCGCTGGATGCGTCGGCACCTGCGCCATTCCGCCAAGCGCATCCAGCAGGGTCACCTGCTGTGCGCCGAGTGGAGTCTGACCCGCATCTTGCGTCGCACCGACGGCTACGCCCTGCGCGGCTCATCGGACGGCTTCAGCTGGTGGTGGTCCCTCCGCCCCGACGTGGTGACCGATCAGGAGCTGCAACTGCACATCTACGAAACGGTCGCCTGCGCGCTCAGCCTGATTCAGGCGGCCGAGTAGTCACTCCGGCATCACAGTGAAGACGCGAGCCCCGAGTCCCCTGCGGATCCGGGGCTCGCGTTCACATCCGGATCGACTGATTCCTTTGCAAGCGCGGCTGCCAGACCGTCGAATCGAGAGCTGATGACTGTCAGGCACAGGAAACTCGCCACGCTCGGAGCCGCTCTGCTCCTGATCTCCGCGGCACTCGTCGCGCGGAGCTTGCTGACGGGCGCTCCGGCACCGGTCGCGATCACCGATCAGTCGGATGACGCCGCGCCGGACCAAGCCGGGCCGCAAGTCGACCTGGCACCGGGTGTGCAGGTTGCGGACCCAGCCGGCGATCGGACGGTCGCTTCCGAGCCCGCAGCGTCCGCGGACCGCAGCTCCCTGTCGGGACGCGTCGAGTCGCTGGAGGGCGACGCCATCGAGGGCGCGCTCGTCTCCGCTTCCGGCGGCCACTCCGGTGTCACGGACTCGGCAGGACACTTCCGCTTCGAAGCGCTCCCACGCGGGACGTACTCGCTGGACTGCGCTCGCGAGGGCTTCGCGGCGATCCCCGCTCCCCCTGTCCACCTACATGCTGCGCCGCTGGGCGACGTCGTGCTGCGCATGGAGCCGGCGCTCTCGCTGCACGGTTTCGTGCACGGCGAGGATGGCCTTGCGCTCGAGGGCGCCAGAGTTTCGGCCACGATCATCACCGTGGATCGCGCGCCGCGCTTCGACGTCGCGGGCGTTCGACCGGCAGAGCTGGAGGCGCTCACCGACGCCTCCGGTCACTTCGAGCTCGGCCCACTGCCTGCGGGACGCGTGATGGTCCGCGCCCGCAGAGCAGGCTTCACCCCTTTCGGCCGCTTCTATCTCACGAGCAGCCCCGAGCTCGACGTCACACTGTCCAGGCTCACCGGCGTCTTCGGGCGCGTCGTCTCGGCCGAAGACGATCGTCAACTCCGCGTTACGCGCGCATCGCTGTTGGTCCAGACGCGCGACGGCGACGGACCGTGGAAGGTCATGGACGATCCCTCCGGCGTCTCCGACGTCGACTCAGCAGAAGGCCACTTCGCGCTGTATCCGCGGACGCGTCGCCCGATGCGCGTCGTCGTCGAGGGCCCCGACTTCGTGCGCGCAGTCAGCGACGTCTTCCGGCTCGACGGGAAGAGCGACCACGGACCGCTGGTCTTGAGGGGACACGAAGGACAGCGCATCACTGGAGTCGTGCACGACGAACTCGGCACCCCGATCGCGAGCGCGCGGGTCGAGTACGAGGAGCAGGGCGGCGCGAACGAGCTCGTGCAGACCGGTCCCAGCTTCTACAGCGCCCCCATACTCACGGACGCGAGCGGACGATTCAGGACCGCACCGATCGCACAGACGACCGGCACTGTCCTGGTGCGCGCCGAGGGATACGCCTTCGCAAGGCGCGAGCTGAGCTCGACCGGCGAGGACCTAGACATCGTGCTGATGCGCGCCGGCTCGATCCGCGGACGCCTCCAAGTCGCGGGAACCGGAGCACTCCCCTACTGCGCGATGGAGCTCACCAGGTTGGAAACCGAGGGACTCCAGCTCGACCGACGGCCGGTGGTTTCCACTGGCTTCCAGTTCACCGGGCTGACGCCGGGAACGTGGGCATTGAAGCTGCGCACCACGAGCTCACGCTCTACCGAAGCCATCTTGCTGGCCGAAGCGGTTGTCATCGTCGAGCCGGGCAAGGAGAGCTACGTCGAGCTCGAACCCGATCAGGTCGGCGCGCTGAGCGGCGTCGTTACCATCGACGGCCGGTCTGCACCCTTCTGCGAGGTGCTGGTCGCGACGGGCACGGAACAGTCGATCGGTCGCTGTTCCACCGCAGCCGACGGGACCTACGCGTTCAGCGGCCTTCCCGCCGGTGAGTACTCGCTCGCCGTGCGCACCCGCAGCGACCTCGCGGCGCACGGACAGACGCAGGTCGAGGTCCGGGTTGGTGAAGTCACGCTTCAAGACCTGAAGATCACCACCGGCTCGCTGCGCGGCGTCGTCACCGATGCGGATTCGGACGAGCCGCTCGCCTCGGTTCGTGTGCGAGTCGAGCGCGTGCTGCCCGGCCAGACGGATCCGGTGCTGCTCGTCGAGCTCGACACTGACAAGGAAGGCGTGTTCGCGCACGGCGAACTGCCCGTCGGTTCCCTCCTGATCACACCGACGCGCCGGTTCTTCGCGGGTCCCGAGCGCGTCGCTCTCGAGCTCGTCTCGGGCTACAACGGCGTTCCCTCGATCAGCATGGCGGCGGCGGGCACGCTCGAGATCCTGCTGCGCAGCTCGGGCGAAGTGATCTACGACGAGCTCGAAGTCGTCCTGCGCCGCGCTCACGACGAGACCGTCATCAAGCGCGTCCGCCGCAAGGGAGCCGGCCGCGTGCGACTGGGCGAACTCGCACCCGGCATCTACGACGTCGAAGTCGAGAACCAAGCCACCGGCGACATCTCGCGCTCCACGGCGAGCGTTCGCGTCCAGGTCAGGGAGACCCTGGTGATCGAGCTCTGATGCCATCTGCGTGGCCGATGCCGTCCTCGGCCAGCGGCAGAGTGCTCGAGCGACGCGCACTCAGCAACTCGACCCAACAGTCCGGCGCACCACCACTGGAACGAACCTCGGCTCCGTACTCCTTACCGGCGCGGGAACGGCTTTCCGGTCAGATGTAGATTGCGTTTGGGAATGGAGTGAATGAACGCCGTGACCGCTGTCGCGGAGAGACGTGAGTCCGCGCCGTAGCCGGCGTTGTCCCGGTTGGGCTGGTAGTAGAAGCTGCCGTCGTGACACTGCGACAGGATGAACCACCAGCGGTTGGCGTCCATGAGGCTGCGGAAGCTGCCGTCGATCGCGTTCGCGGCCAGGGCCGCGTAGCCCATCCCCATGATCGGTGAGCCGTGGGTGTCGGGGAAGCTCTCCGGGTGGAGGCCGATCACCTTGGCGTGGGCTCGGGCGCGCTTCTGGTACTCACCTTCTTTGTAGGGGCTGAGCAGGTTGGCGATGCCCGCGGCGCCCGTGCGCCCCATGTCCGCCCAATCGTCGGCGCCGGCCACCTGGTCCTCGTACCACACGTAGCCATTGCGACCCGTGCCGCGCTCGAGGAAGGCGTACGCCGCGTCGTGCCGCGCGCGGTCCACCTCTATGCCGCAGTGGCTCATCAACGCGAAGGCCAACGCGCCCTGCCCCGTGAGCATGCTGATCGGACCGTAGCCCTCGAAGCCGGGGTTGTGTCCCCAACCGCCGTGGGAATCCATCGCGCCCGTGGGCAGCGAATCGGGGTGTGTTTCCTTGACCCTCTCGCTGACCTCGGACAAGTCGGTGTACTGGCTGGAGATCAGGAAGTCGTACACCTCCTGCAGCTCCTCGATCACCCATTTCTCGCGCGTCGCCAGGTAGTACTCACTCATGACGATCGCCGCTGCCATGTAGCGCCAGTTGATCAACGATGAGCTGTCTTCGGCGCGAGTCGTCCGTGCATGCATGCGCACATTCTTCTCCACCGCGGCGAGGTACTTCCGCTCCCCACTCGCGAGCAAGGCCAGCGGCGCAAAGGTGTCGTGCGGCGGACTGCCCCATGACCCGTCCTCACGCTGGTGTTCGATCAAGTACTCGTAAGTGTCCTCCAGGATGAGCTCGGTCTTCTTGCAGTCCTTCGGGTAACTCTTCGCGTAGGTCCCGTACTTCCGCCCGACCTTCAGCTCGACCTCTTCGACCTCGCCGTCGCGGATCAAGGTGAGAGCGAGGCGCCCCTTACGCTGCTTGCCTTGGCTGGCCTCCAGTGCCTCCGAGAACTCCAGGAGCGGACCGTGCGGACCGAACTTGTCCATCCCGTAACCGTTCCGGTGCTCAGTCGCGAAACGCTTGCCTCCAGCTCCCACGATGAGATCGCCAGGCCGCACCTTGCGAGCGGCGGGCGTGTCTTCGAAGATGTGCTTCACCATCAAGTGATTGGGCGCCTCTTCCAGCAACTGCACCCGCAGGCCCGTGATCCCGAGGTTGTAGTACCAGCCATCGACCTCGGCATCCGGCCCATCGTTCGCTCGCTGCTTCCACGGATGACCGTCGTCGTGGTAGTGCACCTGGGCCGAGGCCTGCTGCGAGCAGAACGCGGCGAGGAAGCTACTCAAGAACAGGGCGCAGGTGAGGACGCAACGGGAGGTGATGGAGAGGCTCATGCCGGGCCATTGTAGGGACAGGCCCTACCTCTCTCACTGATCCACACGGGCCTCTGCAAGAACGGGACGGTGTACGTCCAGGGAGAGAGCACGTGGTCCTTCTCGTTCCCCGCCACACTGCTTTGCTCGCGGTGGACGAGCGAGCAAGATGTCCGTGCATGAGCCACTCCATTCGCTTCCCTCTCAAGGACCGCCCCTTGCGCCGCGATGTCGGGCGGCTCGGGACACTGCTTGGTCGGATCCTGCGCGAGCTCGCGCCGGCCGGCGTGTACGAGACCGTCGAGTCGGCACGCCTCGCGTCGCGCCGCCGACGAAAGGGTGAAGCGAACGCGGGCGCCGAGCTCGAGAGGATTCTCCAGTCCCTTTCCCCCACGCATGCGCTCGAAGTCGTGCGGGCATTCGGCGCGTACTTCGGCGCGGTCAACACGGCCGAGCAAGTCCACCGGCTGCGTCGCCGGACCGACTACTTGCGTCAGGGGACCCCGCAGCCCGGAAGCCTGCGCGCGGTCGCGTGCGAACTTGCGCGCCGAGGCACCACGATCGAGGAGGTCAGGGCCGCGCTGCAATCGATCGTCGTCGAGCCGGTCTTCACAGCCCACCCGACCGAGCCCGTGCGGCGCACACTGCTCAAGAAGGACCAGCGCCTGGCACGTGCGCTCGTCGAGCGCTTCCAGGAAGAAGCGCTCGACCCGGTCGCCCTTGCGACGCTCGATCAGGTTGTGGCTCTCGAGATTGCGTCCGCGTGGCAGACCGAGGAACAACAGCCCGGTCGCCCGACCGTCGCCGAAGAGGTCGAGCACGTGCTCTTCTATCTTGCCGACGTCCTGTTCCGCGTCGCGCCAGCCGTGCACGAGGAACTCGAGCGCGCGCTCGAGCTTGCCTACGGTCAACCCATCCGGGTCGAGCGTCCGCTCCTGCGCTTCGCATCCTGGGTTGGCGGAGACATGGACGGCAATCCGAACGTCGGTGCCGAGACGATGCGCGCGACGCTCGCAAGGCACCTCGAACTCGTTCTGCGTCACTACGGCGACGAGCTGCGCAGGCTACACGAGCACCTCTCGCAATCGACGACGCGCGTTGCGATCGACGATGCGGTCCTCACGCGTGTGCGCGAATATGCCGCCCGCCTCCCCGCGGACTTCGCTGCGATCCCCTCGCGCTACCAGGAGATGCCATACCGCCAGCTCCTGTGGCTCATGGCGGCGCGCCTCGAGCACAAGCAGCTCGGCACGAAAGATGGGTACGGACTGCCTGCGGAGTTCCGCGCCGATCTCGAGCTCATCGCGCGCAGCCTGGAGAAGCACGCTGGCTCGCTCGCCGGCCTGGTACTCGTCGAGCGCACGCTCCGACGCGTAGACGTCTTCGGCTTTCACCTGGCGGCACTCGACGTGCGCCAGGATGCCGAGGTCCACCGGGGCGTGGTCGGCACGCTGCTCGGTGACTCGCACTTTCAGACACGGACCCCGCAGGAGCGTACGGAACTCATCGCGCAAGCACTGCGTGTCGCAGGCTCGCCGCAGGTCGACACGCAGGACGAACAAACCGTTCGCACGTTGGACGTCTTCCGTGCCCTGGCCGAAGCCCGCGAACGTTACGGAGCACAAGCGCTCGGGCCCTACATCATCTCGATGGCGCAAGGTCCGGACGACGCACTCGCGGTCCTCTTGCTCGCGCGCGCGGGCGGCTGCGCCCTGACAGATGGACGCGTCCCGCTGGACATCGCGCCGCTGTTCGAGACCGTGGATGACCTCTATGCTGGCCCTGACGTCCTGCGCGCACTCTGCAAAGACCCGACCTACGCCGAGCACTTGGCCGCACGCGGCGGGCGCCAGATCGTGATGCTCGGCTACTCCGACAGCAACAAGGACGGCGGCATCGCAGCCTCGCGTGTCGCACTCTTTCGCGCTCAGGAACGGCTGGTCACCGCGGCCACAGAACTCGGCCTCGACCTCACGCTCTTCCATGGGCGCGGCGGCTCGATCAGCCGCGGCGGTTCGAAGCCACGCGACGGAATCCTCGCCGCTCCGCAAGGTGCACTGGGCGGGCACGCTCGCTCGACGGAACAGGGCGAGATCATCGGTGCCAAGTTCGGCCTGCGCGGGATCGCCACGCGCACGCTCGAGGTGACGCTCGGCGCATTGCTCGAGCGCAGCGCGGGCGGCGACCCGACGCCCGCGCCAACGGAAGAGCAGCGCGCCATCGCGCAGACTCTGAGCATTGCCAGTCGCGCCGCGTACCGCTCGTTTGTACGCGACGAGCCCGACTTCCCCGCGCTCTTCAAGGGCATGACCCCCATCGACGTCATCGAGCGCCTGGAGATCGGGTCACGACCGGCTCGACGTCGCGGCATGCACGGAGTCGAAGACCTGCGCGCGATCCCTTGGGTCTTCGCGTGGACACAGTGCCGCGCGGTGCTCCCCGGCTGGTTCGGTGTCGGCACGGCCCTGATCGCCGCCATCGAGACCCACGGGCTCGAAGCGGTACGCCGGGCCATGCGCGACTGGCCCTTCCTTGGCATGCTCGTCTCGGACGTCGAGATGGTCCTGGCGAAGAGTGATCTCGACATCGCCGCTCGCTACGCGCAGCTCGCCGGAGACGTCGGCGCTCGCCTCTTCCCGATCCTTCGAGCCGAACACGAGCGGACCATCGAGACCGTGCTCGAGCTCGGCCAAGCCACCGAGTTGCTAGAACACGACCCGACTCTGCAGCGCTCGATCCGCCTTCGCAATCCCTACATCGATCCGATGAGCTTCGTCCAGGTCGACCTCCTGCAACGCTGGCGCGCGGGCGGCCGCGAAGACAAAGAGCTCGAGCGCGTGCTCGTCCAGACCGTACGTGGCATCGCCCGCGGCCTGCGCAACACGGGTTGAGTGGATGCCGACCCTCCAATACCGAGCCGCACAACTTGTTGCGCTCCCACCGCAAGCTGGTGCCGCACACGGATCTGCGCTCGAAGCGCAACAAGTTGTGCGGCTCCGTATCGGGGCCTCGCAGCCGCGCGGCGCGCCTTCCCGACTTGGCGCGTCGAGACAGCGCTCCCGCAATGACGAGGAGGCGGGTGCCCGGCGCCCGGCGATCTCAGTGGAACGACAGCAGCTCCATGTCGAACTTCAGGTCGCCCTTCGAGGGTCCGTAGGCGAGCTGTTGGGGCAGCGCGACCGTGAAGCTGTCGCCGACGCGCATCCTCGAGACGATCACATCCCAGCCCTTGATCGCTCGGCCCGCGCCGACCGTGAAGGTGAACGGACGCGTGCCGGGATCGATCACCGTGCCGTCGGCCAACATCGCCTTGTAGGCCAGCGTCGCGGACTTGCCGTTACCGCAGGCGGGGCCGTCGCCGTTCTTGTGGACGGTGAGGATCTCGATGTCCGGCACGCCGTCCATCCCCGAGGGGATGGTATCGCCGGCAGACCACCCGCCAGCTTCCTTCGCCGTGCTGCTCGAAACGCTCGTTGAGGCGCCTGCCACAGTCAACTCCGCGGCCGCTTCTTCGCGGGCCTCGCCGCGGCATCCGAGGAGTCCGGCCAATCCGATCACGAGTCCGATCTTGATGATGTCGTTCATGTCGAAATTCTGCTCTCGGGTCCCCGAGAACGCCACGGTCCAGTCCGCGAAGTGACTCCAGATCGCGATACCGCGATACCGAGCCGCATTACTTGTCGCGCTCCCACCGCAAGCTGGTGCCGCACACGCATCTGCACTTGAAGCGCAACTCGTTGTGCGGCTCCGTATAGTTCTTCGAACAGCATGACCACCCAACGCTTCTACCCCATCGGCACCCCCGGCGAGCCCTGGACCGACGCGCACAAGGCGCAGTGGTTCGAGAGCCGTAGCATCCAGCGCAGCTATCGCGACCACGTGCTGCGCAAGCTCGAGAGCTTCGACCAGCCACTCTCCGTCGAACCCTACGGCGCCCTCTCGATCGACCCCGAGCGCTACCCGCTCTTCGCGGTCAAACTCGAGGATCCTCGCAAGGACGCACCCTGGGCCCTGATCACCGGCGGCGTGCACGGTTACGAAACGAGCGGCGTGCACGGCGCCCTCGAGTTCCTCGACCGACACGCCGCGGACTACACCGATCGACTCAACCTCCTCGTCGCGCCGTGCGTCAGCCCCTGGGGCTACGAGGTGATCAATCGCTGGAACCCGAGCGCCATCGACCCGAACCGCTCCTTCGTCGAAGACAGCCCCTGCGAAGAAGCCGCAGCACTCATCCAGCTGACCAAGAGCCTCGACGCGAAATTCCTCGTCCACCTCGACCTGCACGAGACGACCGACAGCGACGAAAACGAGTTCCGCCCCGCCCTCGCTGCGCGCGACGGAACAGCCCTCGAGCCCGGCCTCATCCCCGACGGCTTCTACACGGTAGGAGACAGCGAGAACCCCCAACCGGAGTTCCAGGCCGCCATCGTCGCGGGTGTGGAGAAGGTCACCCACATCGCTCCACCCGACGCCGACAGGGAGATCATCGAAGCGAAGGTAACGCAGCACGGCGTCATCAACTACCCGTGCAGATCCTTGGGGCTGTGCGCCGGCGTCACCGATGCTCGCTTCACGAGCACGACCGAGGTCTATCCAGATAGCTCGAGCGTCACGGCAGAAGTCTGCAACGCAGCCCAGGTCGCCGCCGTTCGAGCAGCTCTGGACCATGCCCTGGCTCACATCCCGGGGAACTAGCCGAACAAGATCGACAGCAGTGAGAGCTCTCGTCGACAACTGACCCCTTCGGCCCGACCACCCCAGGGCCAACGCGCGTGCAACAGCGCCAAGCTCGCAATCCCCTTCCGACGAGTGCACGGCGCCTGTCCGGGCGGCGGAACGCTCGCCCCCCCGAACGACCGTCCCCCGCCGCAACCCCTCCCCAGCATGCGAACGCAACCCCTGCGACACGTGTCCGGGCGGCGCCGCGCCGCCCGAGCACCGCAGGTGTTAAAGAAACGGGAGCGGGGTCCCCCGCTACCAGCACACAGAAACAGGCGGCCGTCCCGTAGGGACAACCGCCTGTTTCTGTGTGCTGGTAGCGGGGGTAGGATTCGAACCTACGACCTCCGGGTTATGAGCCCGACGAGCTGCCTGACTGCTCCACCCCGCGCCGTGTTGTGGGCAGGATCATAGTGCCGGAGCAGCGGGGGTCAAGCTCCACCCGTGGAAGATTCGGCTTCCTTTTCGATCGGCGAGTCCTCGGGCGGAAGCGGGGGCACATCGCCGTCCTGTGGCACATCGCCGGTCTCGTCGTCCGGGCCATCACCCCCCCCGCCAGGCTGCGGGCCCGGAGGCGAGGGCTCGTCGTCGGTCGGAAGGTCCCGAGGTCCGTCGGTCGTCGGGACGAGCGCGAGCAGCACGAGGGCTTCGGTGAGGGCGTCACGCTCGGCGATCAGCTTGCCGAGCCGTTCGGGGTCGCTGGCGAGCCCCGACCACAGTGCGCCCTCGGGTGTCTCGATCACGGCCGGTGTTCCGTCCTCTGCGGGTTGCGGCACAGCGACGGGCAGGCCCTCGAAGATGGCGAGCGCCTGGCCGAGCAGGATGCGGTTCCGAGACCAACGCGCGCGTTCCGCGAGGTCGACGAGGTCGGCGAGTCGCAAACCGGCGGTCACCGAGGTCCACGCGGGACGGTGCACGAGTCGGTCGCTGGCCGCGAAGGCCTCGCTCGCAGCGTCGCGTTCCGCCTGGGTCAGCGCCGCGGGATTCTCCGGAACGCGTTCGATCACCTCGCCCGCCGCGCGCAGGTCGCGCAGGTCGAGGCGAGTCGAGTCCGCGTCGCCCTCGAGGGCGAGCAACGCACGATAGTCGAGGCGCGCGAGCGGACGGGAACCATTCTCGAGGTGGAAGCGCGCTCGGTCACGCAACACGAGCGAGTGTACGGAACCGGTTTGCGTCGAGGCATCGGCGAGTGCGAGATCGAAGTGGTTGATGATCACCTCGAGCGGCACTGCGCCGGGTCGTAGCGCGTTCAGGTCCGAGAGCAGCAACGCGAGGTTGTGTTGCTGCACACCGGTGGGCGCGATGCCCGGGTCGAGGCTGCGCGGGACATG
>Ga0164313_10003013_pt1 | contig 15013 bp, 13 predicted proteins | sample GuaBasSedimGuay4_FD_113735 | JGI IMG/M metagenome (GOLD analysis project Ga0164313, IMG submission 113735) | Subseafloor sediment microbial communities from Guaymas Basin, Gulf of California, Mexico - Guay4, Core 4569-4, 0-3 cm | ecosystem: Environmental > Aquatic > Marine > Hydrothermal vents... | reverse complement strand
TCGATTACGGCGAAGTCGACCCGGTCTTCTTCGAGGAGGATGAACTCGGGGTGGGTGGTCGTCAGGAAGACCTGGCCTCCGAGGCGCGCCAGGAGGGCGAAGAACCGACGGTTGCGGGTGCGGTCGAGTTCGCTCGATACGTCGTCGAGGAGAAGAATCGGCACGCTTCCGGTGCGCCGGGACAAAACTTCGAGCTCGGCTACTTTGAGGCCGAGGACGATGGCTCGGTGTTGGCCTTGAGATGCGTGGTAGCGGGCCGGGGCCCGAGCGGCGAATTCGAGGGCGAGGTCATCCCCGTGGGGACCGTCAGCGGTGAAGCCTCGGGCGAGATCTTTGCGGAACGCCCGGTCGAGAGCTCGGCGAATGCCCTCGACGGTCGGTTCGACCCGGGGCCGGTAGCGTACTTCGAGGGGTATCTCTTCGCCGACGACGTCGCGGAACGCCGCTTCGGTGAGGGGCGCGATGTCGGCGACGAGGCGCGCCCGGGTCTGGCCCACGATGGCGCCGGCCGACGCGAGGAGCTCGTCGAAGGCCTTGATGGCCCGGGGGTCGGCGTTGTCCATCTTGAGCAAACGGTTCCGGCTGCGCAGAGCCTTCTGATAGCTCGCGAGGGTCGAGCCGTAGGTCGGATCCATCTGCTCGAGGACTCGGTCGAGGAAGACCCGCCGGGCGTCGGCCCCGCCGGACGCGAGGGTCAGGTGGCCGGGGTGAAAGAGCACCATCTGCACCGACGCGTGCCAGGAGCCAATCGATCGCGGCCGCTTGCCGTCGAGGGTGAGCTTGCGAGCCCGACTTCGGTCGAGGACCGCCCGATAGGTGCGCGGTGCGGGACCGCCGGAGATGCGCGCTTCGATCAGCCCCTGGCCTTCGCCGAGGGTGATGAGGTCCGCCGCCTTGGCGCCCCGAAACGAACGCAAGGAGGCGAGGTAGTGGGCCGCCTCGAGCACGCTGCTCTTTCCAGCGCCGTTGTCCCCATGGATGACGTTGAAAGCTGGCCCGGGCTCGAGGGCCATCTGAACGAGGTTGCGAAAGTTCGCCGCCCGGAGGCGATCGATACGCAGAGGCTTGGGCGCTTCGGGCGTTTGGCGCGTTTCGGGCGGCTGGAGCGACACGACCTCAGCCAACTGCCGTGACTAGATGCGCATCGGCATGATGACGCCGACGAAGTCCACGTCCTCGGACTCGGGCTTCACCACACCGGGGTCGAGCTCACCGCTGATCTCGAGACAAACGTCGTCCGAGGTGAGGCAGCTGAGGGCATCGAGCAAATAGCGAGCATTGAAGCCGATGGTCACGTCGTCCCCGGCGTAGTCGATGTCGAGCTCTTCGGAGCCCTCGCCGACGTCTGGATTCTCACTGGTGATCTTCAGGCTGCCCGCGACGATCTGCAGACGCACGCCGCCGCTCTTGTCGTTGGCGACGAGGCTGATGCGACGCAGGGCCTCGATGATTTGATTGCGGCCCATGCGGACCTTGTTGCCCTTCTGGGAAGGGATGACCTTGGCGTAGGGCGGGAACTGCTCGTCGGCGAGCTTCACCGAAAGCTGGATGTCCTCGCGCTTGAAGAAGGCGTTGCCCCCGGTGGTGCAGATGGCCACGGTCGGCTTCTTCTCTTTGTCGGCCTTGCTGTCTTCGATGAGGCGCTTGAGCTCACTGATGCCCTTGTTGGGCACCAGCATCGAAAAGTTGAGCATGGTCGCGCCATCGCCCTGCTTGACCTCGGCTTTGGATAAGCGGTGGCCGTCGGTGGTGACCATGCGCACGACCTTGCCATCCCCTTCGAAGAGGGCCCCGGCGAGGTGCGGTCGGGTGTCGTCGCTGGACATCGAGAACTGGGTGTGGGCGATGAGGTTTCCGAGCAGGTTCGCGTCGATGTCCGCGAACTCCGTGTCACCGGGGTTCGGCAGCGGCGGGAAGTCGTCGCCGGGCATGCCGGGGATCTTGTAGCGGACCTTGCCGCAGCGGATCTCTGCCGCCTGGTTCTCGCCCACGGTCCAGGTGACCTCACCCTCGGGGAGGTTCTTGACGATGTCGAAGAGAGTGCGCGCAGAAACCGCGATGACGCCGGGCTCCTTGACGTCGGCCTTCACGATCGCGCTGACCCCGAGGTAGAGGTCTGTCGCCGAGAGCCGCAGCGTGCCGTCCTCCTCAGCGGTGAGGAGGATGTTCGACAAGATCGGCATGGAGCTCTTGCGGTCCGCGACCCCATGGGTGCGAGCGAGTCCGCGCAGAAAGCTTTTCTTGGAGATGGTCAGCTCCATCAGTCCACCATTCCCCAAATACCGAGGGGATCTAGATCCAGTAATTTAAATTAACGTCGTCGTCGTAATAGCTGTGGATTGGGGATCCAGTGACCGAACTACTTGGGATTACAAAAGAAAGCAACCCCTTCAGCCCGTGGACAGAACAGTGGATTAGTGTGGATAGAACCATCCCCCAATTACCCACACCACCTACACACAGGTTTATCCCGGAGTTACCCACAGGCCGGGACGGGTCTCGGATTGGGTTCTTCGGGGTTCCGGCCACCGCCTCAACCACCATCCCAGGCACCATGATCTATCACTGAACAGAACACTGTACAAGTGGTGGATAGATCGCGCCCGCATCACAAGATCGATAGGGCGAGGCCGATCCCGGTGACGAGGCAAAGCTCCTCGGCGGGCCCGGAAAAGCGCACCGGGTATTCGAGGCCGACATGGGCTGTGAGGGCGAGTTCATCGTAGATGAGCAGGGTGCCCCCGACCTCACCGTGGGGGCTGAACATGCCGAAGCCGTCGCTCACCCCCCAGCCGACATCGAAGAGCGAGAGCCCCGCGGCGAGGGTCAGATAGGCGATCTCCCGGTCTCCGACCCAAGCGTAGAGGCCTCCGGCGGGGAAGGCGACGCGGCCCGAACCATCCCCTACCCGGAAGCCTGAGGACCTGGATGTCGACGAGCAGGTGGCGGTGTTCGAGGGGCTCCCCGGAACCCGGGGTGTCGTCGACGGCGCCGATCGCCCAGCGCAGGTTGAGGGCGCCGCGGTGCCGGCGGTCGGGCCCCGTGACGGCCGCCGAGTAGCCAGCGTTGGCCTCGAGGACGGTCTGGCAGCCGACGCTACCCAGGAGGAGCGCGCGCATCAGTGCCGCCAGCAATGCACGGTGCGCCATCGACCGGTATCGTACACTCGATCGCTCGCCCGGTCCCGAGCGCGAGGCACGCTCTAGAAGCTGGGCGAGCCGTAGAGGGGCACGTTGCCACCTTCGGGGGGCATGCGGGGCCCCCGCCGACGCCGCATGGGGCTCGCCTCAGCGGCGGCCTCGGCTGCTTCTTCGGATTCCTCGGCTCTCGCCTCTGCCTGCGCGGCGGCTTCCTCGGCTGCGGTGGCTCTCGCCCGCGCCTGCTGGGCTTGCTGGGCCTGGCCTTCGGCCTGCTCATTGAGCTCGTCGGCTGCGCTCTCGACGGGGGTGAGGGTCGCTGCGGCTTCGGATTCGTCAGGTACGGCGACGCTCGAGGGCGCGCTCGAGTTGTCCCCGCCGCCGTCCGCGCAGGCTAGCGCCCCGACCGTCGTGCCCCAGGCCAGAAACGCCGCCCGGCCGATGCGCCCCACGGGGAGCACCCGGCGCCTCGAGCGTTCGGCGAACCCGGTGAGGACCGGCGCGGCACAGAAGGGGCACACCGACTCGGCGATGCGGATGTGTCGCGAACAGGAGCGGCAGGCTTCGAGAGGCATGGTTCGGTCCGACGGGCGATGGTGGAGATCGGTCTCGGCCGCGAGCTTACCCGCTCAACCGGTCGAAAGCGCCAGCGCCGCGGTCGTCGCGCGCCGCAACGCGGCCTCGAGTTCGGCTCGCCCGGCCCCGACCCCGGGAAGCACCACGGTTACCGCCGTATCATCGACTACGACTTGCCCGGGCCCGCCGAGCACGCTCCAGAGCGCCGCCCCGGCCCGACCGAGGGCCGCCCGGGCACCGGCGGCGTCGGTCGCGCTCACGGCCATGTGCTCTTCGAACTCGGGCCAGCCGATGCCGCTGCCCGCGGTGCCGCCCTCCGTCGCCTCGAGCCCGACGCCGAGGGGCGGAGTCACCGCTGCCGCCACGCGGGTCACTTGCTCGTCGGCGTCGAATCCGCGCTGGGGGCCGACGACCCAGGAGACCCGCACCGGGTGACCTTCGAAGACGCCCTCGGCGGTGCCCGAGAGCGCGCCCTGGGTCGTCAACGTCAGCCCGAGCTCCCGGCACGCACCGCCGGGTCCCCCCGCGAGACCCTGCGCGATGCCGCGCGCGCTGCGCCCCAGCTCCCAAATCATCCAGAAGAGGACGAACGGCATCGCCAGGCAGACGAGGCTGCCGAGCACCATCGTCAACCACTCGGGTAGGGCCTCGACCATCGACTGCGCTTATCCCACGGGGGCGCAGCCGCACAACAGTCTCGGTGAGGTCCTCGACGCCCGCGAATCAGTCGGTCGTGAGCTCGGGGCTGCCCTTCCAGACGCGCAGGTACCAGTAGGCCGGCACGGCGAGGATGTTGCCCACGAAGAGCAGGATGCCCCAGAGCAAGCGCTCCTGGGTCGGCAGCCGACGATCGGTGAGCGCGTGCACGGCGTATCCGATGACGAGGATCATGCCGAGAACCGCTGTCGCCGCGTGCACCGCGAACACGATGGGAAAGAGTTGGTCGAAGGCGGCACCACCTCCGCCCATCGTCGCGATGACGAAGACGAAGAAGAGCCCGACATAGATCACGGGCCAGAGCGAAAGCGCTCCGAGCGAAAGAAGAAAGCCGCGGTCCCTGCTGTTCATCGTGTCCATCGTGTGCTCCTGAATTCTCCCGGTGAGGGTTCGGTCGATCTGGAATGCAGGCGACATGCCATCAGGAAACAAAGGACAATTCGTGATCGTCGGCACGCGGTGGGGCGCGGCGCCCAGGCAGAATGAGATCCTGCTCGATGTCACATCGCGAGCCGCTCGGGTGCAGCGGCGCCGACTTCTCCCCAGCGCCGTACCAGCATCCGCTCTGTTACCCTCGGGCGATGCCCTCGCACCTCGCGTTCTTCGCTTCTTTCGTGGCCCTGCTCTTGGCTTTGTTCTTGGCTCTGGCGGGCTGCGGAGACGCGGATTCGAGGGGGGATGCCGGCCTCGACGCTGGCCCGGACGCGGGTGACGCGGCACCCGACGCCACGACCGACGGCGAGCCTTCGCCGCCGATGCCTCCCATGGAAGCGGCGGCCCCGGTGTTCGGGCCTTGTCCCAGCGGCTACCGCTCGGTCATGACCGATGACGGGCTCGAGCTCTGCGACCCGTGGCCTGCCGGCGGACGCGCGGCGTGCTCCGGGGCCGATGCGCACTTCGTGGGCACGCCTGGATGTGAGCGGGTCGGGACCGCCTGCCCCGCCGACGGACTGCCCGCCGAGATGGCCGGGGGAGCGACCACCTGGTGGGTGAGCGCCGGGGCGGGCGGTACCGGGACCCGCGCGGACCCCTGGTCGACCATCGCCGAAGCAGTCGCCGCGGCGTCGGCGGGAGATGTGATCGCCATCGGTCGTGGCACCTATCCCGAGAGCGTCGCGGTGCCGGGGGGCGTAACCCTCCGCGGAGCCTGCGTAGACGAAGTCGTCATCACGGGAGACGCGGGCGTGACTGCGCCGGCGGTGAGCGTCACCGCCGGCACCGTGACGGTGACGAACCTCCGCGTCGGTCCGAGCGCCGGGGCGGGCATTTCGGTCATCGGCGCGGGCCGGGGCCTCACCCTCGAAGACGTCGTCGTCACCGGAACGACCGCCGTCGGCGTCGTCGCCGACAGCGGCGCTCACGTGGCCTTGCGAAGAGTCGTGATTCGAGACCTCGTGGGCGTCGCCGGGCGCGGTCCCGGGATCTCGGCCCGCGGCGGCGCAACCGTCGCCGGAGAGCAGGTCGTCATCGACGGGGCGGTTCTCGCCGGGCTCCTCGTCGGGGGCGCAGGCACGACCGTGAGCCTCGCCAGGGTGCTCGTCTTCGGGACCGCCCCGGGCGCAGCCCCGGGCATAGGGGTGGTCGTCAGCGGTAGGGCATCCCTCACCCTCACCGAGAGCGCGATCGAGCAGAACCACGGGGCCGGCGGCATCGTGTCGGGGGCCGGCACCCTCTTCGTCCTCGAGGACTCGACGATTCGCGACAATCTGCCCACCGGTACGGGTCAGTTCGGTCGCGGGCTCAACATGGAGACCGGCGCCGAAGGTCGGCTCACGCGTTGCCTGGTTTCGGGAAACCGGGATGTCGGGATTTACGTCAACGCCGCCGCCACCTTGGACATCGAGGATTCGGTGGTCCGCGACACCGACTCCGAGACGCGGGACCAGCACGGCGGTCACGGCATCGAGGTTCAGGGGGAAGCGGCGATCGCCGCCCGTCGCGTCGTGCTCACGAACAATAGCGAGACCGGCGCCCTGATCAGCGAAGGGTCGACCTTGACCGCGAGTGACCTCGTAATCTCCGATTCACGCGGCCGTCTGGCGGATGGGAGCATGGGCATCGGCCTGCAGATCCAGAGCGCCGCGACGGCCGAGCTCGACCGGATCGTCCTCGACAACAACCGCTACCTGGGCATGACCGTGTTCGAGGCCGGGCCGGTCGGCATTCGGGACCTCGTCGTGCGACGCACCCAAGCAAACTTCGAGGGTCGCTATGGCCGCGGCCTCGATGTGGAGGACGCGATCGTGACCGTCGAGCGCGCGCTTCTCCTCGAAAACCACGACCTCGCGGTGTTTGCCAGCACCAACGCGCACCTCGACCTGACCGACCTCACCATCCGCGACACCCTCCCGGAGGCTGAAGGCGGCCGCGGTGGGCGCGGCATTGCCTATCAGCAGGGCGCCGAGGGCCGCGTCACCCGGGTCCTCATCGACAACTCCTATGAAGTCGGCTTCGGAGTGGCTGACGGTGCGGGCTTCGTGACCGTGACCGACATGGTCGTTCGGAACGTACGTCCGCAGAGTTGTGCCCAGACGACCTGCCCCGGCGAGGATTTCGGAGTGGGGGTCTTGGTCGCGAACTCGTCGATGACGATGAGCCGTTTCCTCGTGGAAGACGCCGACCTGTGTGGCATCCAGCTCGCCGTGATGGGTCAGCTCGACCTCGACCATGGCACCGTCCGTGGCAGCACCATCGGCGCGTGCGTGCAGGTGCCGGGCTACGACTTCGGCAGGCTCACCACGGACGTGCGCTACGTCGACAACGGCACCAACCTCGACACCACCGACCTCCCGGTCCCGCCCCCGCCGCCCTTGAGCGAGCTCTAGCGCGCGATTCACAGTCACGGAAGGTTCCTCGCTCGTTCCGCGGCTCCCTCGCGGCGTCAGGAAACCTCGAAAATGCGGTGCATTTCCTTCGGCCTCCTTCCTTGCGAGGAAACCACGGCCCGTCGCGATCCTCCCTGCCGTGACTATGAATCACGCACTAGCGAAAAGGGATGTGCCACATGGGGCCACGTCTCCTGACACCGTGCGCCTGCACCGTGCGCCTTCGTCGCGATCTCGGCGTCGACGACCCGTGAAACGCGCGAAGGCTCGGGAGAAACGGAGGGGCACGTTTGTTGCTGTTCGCGAGGTCATGCGACTCCTCCTCAGCTCGGCCTTGGTCCTCGTGGCCTTCGGATGTACCTCCAGCCACGGGGTCGAAGACGCCTCCTCGGTGCCGGACAGCGCCCGACGGGACGGCGGCTCCCTCGATAGCTGCGTGCCGCCCCCGTGCCCCGCTCCGCCCGAGGGATGCTTCTATGATGGAGGTGACGCTTGTTCGTGCGGAGAGATCGTTTGCGACAGCTGCGGTGGGCTGATTGGTGACTGCGCTCCGCCGCCGCCGGGTTGCGACTACCTCTTCGACGAGCCGTGCGGCTGCGGCAACCTCGTCTGCGAGGACGCTGGGGTGGCAGACGGCGGCATCGTCGATTGCTCCGCTGTCCGCTGTGCGTACCCGCCCCATGTCGACGGGTGTAACTGGATCCCTTCGACAACTGTTTGCTGCGAGTTCGAGCTCGAGTGCGAGACCTGCGACGAACGCTTCCCGGAGTTCGACAATACCTGCACGACCGACGCGGAATGCACCATCGCCATGCACCGGGTAGATTGCTGCGGAAGCGTAGAGGCTCAGGGGATACGTCGCACCGAGTTCGACCGCTTCACGACCATCGAGGACGCCTGCAACCTCGGCGCTCCGGAGTGTGACTGCATCCCCAACTCGACCCTCGCCGACGACGGGACCACCGGGACCGAGTTCGTGGTGAACTGCACCTCGGCCGGCATCTGCGTCACTTCCGCGAGCTGATTCGACTCTCTTCGGCCCAGTTGGGCGCTACATCAAGATGCCCTTTGCGTCCGGGACCGGCCCCGGCGGCAGCTCCCGTTCGCCGAGGATGTCTCTGAGGTTCAGCTCGATCGTCTTCGAGAGGGCAAAGAGGGGAAGCGAAGGCCAGTTCAGAGTGAACGGGTCTTCGAGGACGCGACCGACCTCGCCGATCAAGAGGAATCCCATGCAGACCAGGACGCTCATCGGGATGGTCAACCATCCCATCGACTCGACCAGGCCGAAGGGCAGTAAGAAGCCGAAGGCGATGATCAGTCGTTCGGCGACGAAGCCGTAGCCCCGCGGGAAGGGCGTCTTCTTGATGCGCTCACAGCCGCCTTGGATGGCGAGGAGCTCGAAGAGGGTGCTGTCCAGGGACTGGAGCCGGATGTCGTTCAGACGGCCCGCCTCGTTTTCGCGCCGCATGTCTTCAAACTGCGCATGCAGGATGGCGTGGGTGATGTTGGACCGGCCGCGGTAGTCGTCGAGTTCGCCGTCCTCGACGAAGGCCACCACCTCCTCGTCCTTCCACGGGTCTTCGTTTCGAAGCAGCGTGCGCAGCACATGCACGTAGAGAATCTGCCGTCGCACGAGGCGTGTCTGGAGCGCCGACACCGTCTCCCCGCCTTCGGGCAGGTAGAGCAGGACCTGGCTGGACCAATGCCGGGAGGCGTTGATCATCCGGCCCCAGAGCTTGCGGCCCTCCCACCAACGATCGTAGGCCGCGTTGGTCCGGAAGCTGACGAAGATGCCAATCGCGCCGCCGATGACCGCCAGGGGCAGCGTGGGCACGTGCGTCATGTCGAAGATGTGAAGCGGCAGGTACTCCTCGATAGCCACCACGGCGGTCGCGGCGACCGAGAAGAGAATGAAGGGCCGCCACTGCCAGCGCACCAGCCCGAAGGTCGAGCCACGGTAGTCTACGAACATGGGTCCCGTTCATATCACGGGAGCGACCAGAACGACTGAAGCGGCGAGCTAGAAGCCGAGCTTGCGCTCGATGGCGGTGAGCGCGGTCGTCGTCTGCTCGTCTTCTTTGTCGATGAGGCCGGTGATCTTGCGCACCGCGTTGATGACCGTCGTGTGGTCCTTGCCGCCGAATCGGTCGCCGAGCTCCGGGTAGCTGGTGCCGAGGCGCTGGCGGGCGAGGTACATGGCGACCATGCGGGGGAAGCTGACGGCGCGGTGGCGCCGGTGGCTCTTGAGATCCGCGAGGCGCATGTTGAAGTACTCGCAGACGGCGCGCTGGATGTCTTCGACGCTCGTCGCGTGGTCCGGGGCCGGCAGGACCGCCCGGAGGGTGTCTTTGGCCAGCTCGAGGTTGATGGGAAGCTTGAGCAGCTCGGCTTTGACCGCGATGCGGATCAGCGTGCCCTCGAGCTCACGGACGTTGCTCTTGACCACTTGAGCGATGAAAAGCGAGACCTCCGGGGAGAGGTCGATGCCCTCTTGCTCGGCCTTCTTCTGGATGATGGCGATGCGGGTCTCGAGCTCGGGGGCCTGAATGTCGGCGACCATGCCCGACTGGAAACGGCTGACCAGGCGCTCTTCCATCTCGGCGATGCGCTGGGGATAGACGTCGGAGGTGACGACGATCTGCTTGTCCGAGTGGTAGAGCGCGTTGAAGGTGTGGAAGAACTCTTCCTGGGTCTGATCACGGCCGGCGAGGAACTGGATGTCGTCCATCAACAGGACGTCGCAGTTGTGGCGGTAACGGTCTCGGAACTCGTTGATGCGGTGGTTCTGGAGTGACCAGATGATCTCGTTGGTGAAGCGCTCCGCCGAGAGGTAGAGGATGCGTGCCCCCGGCATGTCTTCGAGGATGCGGTGCCCGATGGCGTTCACCAGGTGCGTCTTGCCGAGGCCGACACCGCCATAGATGAAGAGCGGGTTGTAGCGTTTTCCAGGGTCCGAGCCGGCGGCGACGCTCGCCGCGTGGGCCAGCTGGTTCGACGGGCCGACGACGAAGTTGTCGAAGCTGTACTTGGGATTGAGGTCGGAGGTCACTTTGGCTGCACTCACCGCCGAGAGACGAACGGGGGTCGGTGAGGGTACCGGCTCCGGGGTGCTCGCGGGAACCTCCACTTGCAGGCCTTCGTCGATTTCCCAGGTGACCCTGAGACCTTCACGCTCGGTCTCGCGGTGCAGCGATTCGAGAATGTGGTCGAGGTAATGGGCGCTAACCCAATCCTGATAGAAGCGATTCGGGATGCGTAGCGTCACCGTGTCGCCCTCGATCCCGACGCACCGGACGGGCGCCAGCCAGGTGTTGAAGTTCTCCTGAGAGAGCCGACCCCTGAGATCGTCGAGAGCGCGTTCCCACAACTCGTTCATCCGTGATTAACCCTTGGAAAAAGGCGCAAGTACACGTCTGATCCACAACCTATCCACAGGCTGGATCAGCGATCTAGGTGACGCGGTGGAGGCTGCCAATCCCTCACAAAGCAGCGCGGCCGGTGCGTCGCGGAGGGAGGGTCTAACAGGCGAAACGCAGTTCGTCTACGGATCCATTTCGACTAATTTCTAACCCATGGGGATCGCGGAAGATTCATTTACCACACCCCACCTCAGATCGGCCTCTCGCGTGATCCCCGATCGCCAAAACGGTCTCGTTGGTGATCCGCCTCACGGCTTTTGGTCGACAATTTGGAAGGTCGGCCTACCCCTGCTAGCTTCCGGGAAGATGACGCGGGCGAGCGTCGTTATGCGAGGGGCGAACGTGGTGATCATCGACAAGGCAGGGCTGGTAGCGAGCGTGATCCTGATTCTGGGGATCACCGCCGCTGGGAGCGCCGCAGCGCAAGATCCGACCACGGATCCCAATCAGACCCGCCCGGCCGACCTCGAGACGGCCCGAGGCCTCGCCCTCGGCAGCGGCGCCCGAGCGACCGCCGTGTCCACCTCGGCTGTGGCCTACAACCCGGCGGGCATGGCCCTCGCACGCAGCTACCACATCGAGTCCCAGATTCACTTCGAGCCGGCATCCGGTCGTTTTGCTTTCGGCGGCGGTATCGCGGACTCCTCGACCAACAAGCTGGCGATGGGCACCTCCTTCGTCGGAATCATGGGCAACGGAGAGACCGGTTACTCGGGCATGGACGGCCGGGTGGCCTTCGCCCTGCCCCTCGGTGATTCCTTCGCCATCGGCGTCAGCGGCCGGTACCTCTCCCTCGGCCGCGAAGGAAAGGCGCCCCCGGGGACCGACCAGGATGCCCCGGTATCCGAGGGGTTCACCATGGACGGCTCCTTCGCTCTCTCCATCAACGTCATCCGGATCGCCGGCATCGCCCAAAACTTCATCGAAGTCGGCGGCCTCCTGGCCCCCCGACGCTTCGGCGGCAGCGTCGGCCTAGTGATCGGTGAGAGCTTCACCATCTCCGGTGATTTACTCGCTGATATCGATTCTTTCCCGAATCCCGAGGTCATCACCGGTGGGGGCCTCGAGTTCCTCGCGGGCGGGGTCGTGCCCCTCCGGGCCGGATATCGGTACGACAGTGGTCGGGAGGCCCACGCCATCACCGCTGGCCTCGGCTACACCGACGCAAACTTCGGCATCGAGACCTCCCTCCGCCAGGACGTCGGCAATACCGACGACACCAGCGTCATGATCGGCCTGCGCTACTTCGTTCAGTAGGTTGCTGTAGCGAGCAGTAGTCCGCAGCCGCCCCTTGAGGCCCCTCACTCGCCCATGTTTCCGGCAATCCGCCCGTGGTAGGGTCCGCCTCGGAACCGACGGCCCCAGCTGTTGTCTGGCTTGGGGATGGGCGTGGTGGCCGAAATCGATCGGGCCGCGGCTGCTGCTGGATTCCACGTGCCGATGTCGGACGGGTACGAGCAGAAGCTGGTCGAGCGGCTCAAGCGTCGCGATGAAGCGGCGTTCAACGAACTGGTGCGTTTGTACCAGGGCAAAATATACCGCCTCGTCTTCCGCATGCTCGGGGACGCCGGAGAGGCGGAGGATCTTGCCCAGGAGGTTTTCGTCACCGTCTTCAAATCCATCGATAGCTTCCGGGGTGACTCGAAGCTCTCGACCTGGATGTATCGGGTGGCGACAAATCACTGCAAGAACCGGATCAAGTACCTGGGGCGTCGCGCCCACAAGAAGAAGAAGGAGTTCGACGAGGTCGGTGACCGGGACGCCATCGAGAGCGCGACCATGGCGACGAGCGCGACCGTGCCCCGGCCCGACGAGATGGTGCACGCCCGGCAGACCGAAGGGTTCATCCAGAAGGCCCTCGCCGAGCTCCCCGACGACCAGAAGGAGCTCGTCGTGCTTCGGGACATCGAAAACATGACCTACGACGCGATCAAGGAGGTCACCGGGTTGCCCGAGGGAACCGTCAAGAGCCGCCTGCACCGGGCTCGCCTTGCGCTTCAGAAGCGAGTGCAGGAGCTTCAGGGTGTGGCCCAGGGTGCCGGGAAGAAAGGCCAAGGCCGATGACTTCGGACGACGCGCGGGACCTTTTCAGCGCCTTTTACGACGGTGAGGTCGGGGACGACGAACGTGCGGCCTTCGAGGCGGCCCTCGCCGGAGACGACGAACTGCGGGGAGAGTGGGAGGGGTTCCGGGAGCTCCTCAACGAGACCCACGCCCTCGATGAAGACCTGGCCGGGGACGGGCCCGATCTGCTCGCCGGGGTCCAGAACAAGCTCCGGACCCGGAGCCGGGGTCGTTTCTACAAGGACCGATTTTCACAGAGTTCGGCAGGTGGGCTCTTGCCCATCTTGATGGCGGCGGTGATGCTCTTGGTCATCGTGGTGGCTTGGCTGATGCTTCAACGCGTGACGATCGAGCCACCCGCGAGCGGAGAACTTGGTGCTCTCATCCAGACCGCGAACGGCTGACCCGATCCTGCGAATGACGTTGCTCGCAGTCGCTCTCGTCTTTCTGGGCGGTCTGGTCGGCTGCGACCAGCCGATCACCCGGGAGCTCCTCGTCACCCGCGCGATCCCCGCCGCCGACGGGACGTGGCTGTGGCTCGGTCAGGTGGACGTCTTGGATACACCCGGGGGCGGAGACGCAGGAACCGACTCGGGAATGGACGCCGGGACCATCGCGCCACCCGTCCCCGACATCCCCGGCGACGCCTGGATCGCGCGCATCAGCGGCGAACGCGTCGTTCATTGGCAGCTCGCCGTGGGCTCGGTTGGAACCATCGAAACCGCCGAGGCCATCCTCGAGTTGCGTGATTCGCGCATCGCCGTCGTCGGCACGGCCCCCGGCGTCGGTGGCCACGACGCCTGGCTTCTCCTCCTCGAAGCTCGGGGGGCGGTGTCGCTTCAGCAGACCCTCGGCGGCCCCGGGGACGAGCGCTTCGTCGAGCTCATCGATTTGCCCAACGGTGACCTCGTCGCCATCGGCACGGCCCCCGGCGCCGATGGCACCCCCGGTTTGCTCGCGGCTCGCATCACCGTCGCCGGCGACGTCGTCTGGAGCAGGGTCGCGACCGTGCCCGGGGCGACTCGAGTCCGCGCTGTGAACGTGCTTCGGCGCTCGGACGACCGATTGATCGTCGTCGGTGCCCTGGACGTTGGGACCGGCGACCGCGGCCTCGATCTCTGGGTCCTCACCTTCGACTTCGATGGCAACCTCGAATGGCAGCGCACCCTCGGGACCGCCGGCGACGCCGACCCCGCCCGGGCGGTGCTCACCGAAGACCTCGGCCTGGTGATCGCGAGCCGCGTCGTGCCCACCGGCCCCCCTGCAGACCCCACCCGACCCGTGACCGGCGACCTCTGGGTCCTGCGCGCCGACCGCGGCGGCACGGTGGTCTGGCAGCGCTACTTTCAGAAGGTCGCCTTCGACGAGACGCCCCGCTTCGTCGTTCTCCGAGACGATGGCCGGGTCAACGTCATCTCGTCCGCCGATGGTTTCGGTACGCGCAATGCCGGGGACGAGGACGTCTGGCTGGTCGAGCTCGACCCCGATGGCGAGGTCCTCTCCCAGCGGCGCATCGCGAGCTTCGATGTCGACCGCGCGGTAAACGCCTTCGAGAAGGACGACGATACCCTCGAGATCACCGGTGTCGTCGATGGGCGGCCCACCTCGTGGACGATCAAAGACGACGGCACCCTCCTCGCCGGCTGCGGCACCGTCGCCGACACCGACGCGACCCTCATCGACACTGCCCTCCAGGCCCGAAACATCACCGGCCTCTGGGAAAACACGGGCCTCACGGCGGCGCCGACCACCGCCGCAGAAGGCCGTCCCCCGGCCCTCGAACCCCTCGTCTGCCGCAGTGGGCCGTAGTCGGCTTCCGGCCGCACCCGAGTTCGACTACGGTTTGCTCCGGATGATCTCACGTCACGTTTCGTATCTCGTGGCCATCGCGACGGTGTGTTCGGCCTGCTCCCTCGATACCAGCGCCCTTCTGCCGGTCCCCAGTGACTCGGGCGTGCGCGGGACCGGCGATTGCTCGACGCGGGCCGAAGAGTGCAACGGCGAAGACGACGACTGCGATGAGTTGGTCGACGAGGACTTCAATCTCGAGACCGACCCCGACCACTGCGGAGCGTGCGGCGTCAGTTGCTCGACCGCCGCGTCGCCCAATGGCGCCCATGGCTGCCTCGCCGGTGCATGCACCCTTCTCTGCGACGAGGGCTTCGCCGATTGTGACGCGATGACGGCCAACGGCTGCGAAACCAGCCTCGGTGAGGCCGGGAGCTGTGGCAACTGCACTCAGCAATGTTGGCCCGCGGCCCCCGTCTGCGAGCTC
>Ga0164313_10003011_pt1 | contig 15017 bp, 12 predicted proteins | sample GuaBasSedimGuay4_FD_113735 | JGI IMG/M metagenome (GOLD analysis project Ga0164313, IMG submission 113735) | Subseafloor sediment microbial communities from Guaymas Basin, Gulf of California, Mexico - Guay4, Core 4569-4, 0-3 cm | ecosystem: Environmental > Aquatic > Marine > Hydrothermal vents... | reverse complement strand
TTCAGGTAGTGTCTGAGCTGCTCAAAAAGTACACTATTTGTTTGAAACTTTATGATTTGAGGTGAACCTAGCAGTGCATCGAAATAGCTTCGCGAGCGGCGGTAGCTTTCATCATTGAAAAGTGGTGCTGCAAGACTAAGAACAGCGCCCTTTGTATCCGGTTTAAACCGAAAGCCATGCACAACTCCTGGGGGAATGGTTATTGCACAGCCGCCAGAAAGTGTATGACTCTCATCATCCAGCTGCACATCTAACCCCCCGTCAAATATGCATAAAATCTGCAGCATACTGTCGTGCCGATGGGGTTTGATCAGCCAACCTACCTCCCTGCTACGGGCTGCAATATCTTCAATATGCACAAATCCCGGATCCTGACTGACACTAGATTCGCCATACAGACCAAAGTCTGGAATGCCTGAGTTTGCCTGGGTTTTTCTCATGATTAACCAGTATCCAATATATTTGAGACCTTTACCGTAACCCTTTGACTGAAAAGTGCAAGTCCTCGCACGATAAGTGAATTCATTTAACGACCCGTCAAAGGGAATATAAGTAAGCAGTTTGAGAGCGCTCAAACACTCCAGATGATCAAAGAGTTATTGCAGAGGCACACATATGAAAAGTTTAAAAACACAGGTTGCTATTATCGGTGCAGGTCCTTCCGGCCTGTTGTTGGGTCAATTGCTGTCCAAACAGGGCATCGACAATATTATTCTGGAGAGAGTCACCGGTGACTATGTGTTGGGGCGCATCCGGGCGGGCATTCTTGAGCATGGCTTTGTTGAACTGGTCCGGGAAGCGGGTGCTGCGGAACGCATGGATGCAGAAGGCGAAGTCCACGAAGGATTTGACATAGCCGTAGATGGCAAGCGCGTACATATCAATATGGCGAAACTGACCGGCGGTGATTCGGTTGTGTGTTACGGACAGGTGGAAATCACAAGAGACCTGATGGATAAACGCGAGGCAGCCGGCCTGGTAACTTATTACGAGGCTGATGGGGCCGAACTCCACAATGTGAAATCGGACAACCCCTCTGTAACATTTGAGCATGGTGGTGAGAAATACACATTGGATTGTGACTATATTGCCGGCTGTGACGGATTCTACGGTGTTTCCAGACAGACCATTCCCGCAGATATCCGTACCGAGCACGAACGTGTCTATCCGTTCGGTTGGCTGGGACTGCTCAGTGACACGCCCCCTGTCAGCGAGGAACTGATCTATTGCAAGCATCAACGCGGTTTTGCCTTGGCCAGCAAGCGCTCTGCGACCCGTTCACGCTATTACCTGCAGGTCCCCCTGACCGACAAGGTTGAGGACTGGTCCGATGATGACTTTTGGGATGAGTTCAAAAAACGCCTGCCGCCTGAATCCGCCGCGACACTGGTGACCGGCCCCAGCATCGAGAAAAGCATCGCCCCGCTACGCTCGTTCATCTGCGAGCCCATGCAATACGGCAACCTGTTCCTGGTCGGTGATGCCGCCCATATCGTGCCACCCACCGGTGCAAAAGGTCTCAACCTGGCCGCATCAGATGTTTCCGCCCTTTACAAGGTTCTGACCCGCGTCTATCAACAAGGCGACAAGGCGTGCATCAAACAATATTCAGAAATCGCACTGCGCCGGGTTTGGCATGGCGAGCGCTTTTCATGGTGGATGACCAATATGCTGCACAACTTCAGTGACATGAGCTCCCACGATATGGAAGGCAAGACCTTTTCGCGCTTTATGGAATCAGAATTGAGCTACTATCTGAATTCAGAAGCCGGCCAGAAAGTGATCGCTGAACAGTATGTTGGGTTACCTTACGAAGACCTTGCAGACTAAGGACCTTTCATTTTCAATGAATATTCGATTTTATTATCTGCAATAAGGCCTATTAAATTATAGGCCTTCAGCATTATCACTTAGGTATCGACACTCCGATCACTTCAACACCGCGCTTTTCAAATTCAGCCATCCGATGGTCGAAGGCCAAAAGCTCTGAAGGACATACAAAGGTAAAGTCCAGTGGATAGAAAAACACAACCACCTTTTTACCTTTTGCCGTTTCCGCAAAATTAAAGCTTTCATCAATCTCACCAGAACTCAGTACCGCAGGGGCGATAAAATTGGGCGCGGATTTACCAACAAGAACGGTCATTTTTATTCCTGTACTTCCATCATTTTACCCAGCTGAACATATGACTTAATTTTTCCCGGTGACGCTTCGGTGTCCGTATAGGCCCCTGGTTTGCAACCAGTACCTTCAACCAGGCGGTTCATGAAGTTAAACAGCGCGCAAACCATAATTACATCGTACAGAGCACGCTCATCCCAACCTGCTGCATAAACAGCCTCGGCATCGCTGGGGATCATTTTTGTCATGCTTAATGTAAGTTTGCGTACATAGGCAAGCAGAGGTTTTAATTTACTATCGATATCGGCACCTTCCGGATCCTCAATCAACTGCTCGAATACATGTTCGTCGATTCCATAACTACTGGCTATGCTAACGTGTGCCCCGAAACAATAGTTGCAGGCGTTGAGCCCCGAAACGTATGCGGCGATTAGTTCCCGCTCACCTACGCTCAATGCTGACTCATCACGCAAGACCTCATCATGCAATTCGAGCAATGGACTTGCCCCGTTCTTAAAAATTGTAAGTGGATCCATAACGCTCGCCACTTCGGGCAAAGAAGAAAATAAAGTTGTCATAAAAAACTCCGGTCGTAATTGCAAATTGTGGGCAGCATTCTGGGTCATAAATACCCCTTGAGCTTTGTCATAACTATAACAAACGCAAGCTGGCGCGAACCCACCCTTAAGTAGAGTTCCGAGTATTCCAGAGTGGATGATGGAGACCCAAATTGAAAACCACCCTTTGGAGTGGTCATTTTTATTTTGCCACCTTCTAGAATAAATGGTGGTAAGTGACCCATACTCCAAGCCAGCGAATTTTTTGCTCTTGGCCTCAAAAAACCTAGAGGGTGAAACAGTGAATGATTTTTCACATATAAAAAAATTTATTTTAACAGCAGTCTGCTTAACCCAAGCACAATTGGCAGTCGCCCAGTTGGAGGAGGTTATTGTAACCGCGCAAAAACGCTCACAATCGGCGCAGGATGTGCCTGTATCTGTTTCAGCATTCAATGAGGAAGATTTTCAAGAATTCGGTTCAGATATTGGCTCGTTGACAGGCCAGATACCTAATGTTGAGGCATATGGTAACGGCTCGTACTTCCAGTCATTTTTCATTCGCGGCATTGGACTAAATGAATTTGCAGGGAATTATAACGCACCCGTAGCCATACATTTTGACGAGGTATATGTAAGCAAAAACTGGATGGCAGCCAGGCCGACTTTTGATATCAGTCGCATAGAAGTGCTCAAAGGCCCACAGGGGACATTATTCGGTCGAAACACAACGGGTGGCACCGTAAACTTCTATACTCAGGCACCCACCGAAAGCTTCGAAGGTTACGTTCGCGTCCGCGCTGACAACTTCGAGCGCTATAGTGTGGAGGGTGCACTAAACGGACCACTTTCGGAAAATACGCAGGGCCGTTTATCCTATTACGGCGGTTTTGGTAATGGCGGGCCGCAGTTCAATGAATTCACCAATGCTGAACATGGTGCCCCCGACATTCATATGCTTCGGGGCCAGTTGCAATGGTCAAATGACACCACCACCGTAAGGGTATTAGGACATTTCGGGCGCGACAAAAGTGAAACTCCAGCCTATAAAAGCCCAGGTATTTATACTACGGATGGAACCTTTACCTTTTGCCCGGAAGTGCTTTCTGGTCAATTCACCAACAATCAATCTGCTTGTGCACGATGGGGGGGGATTGATCTTTCCGGCTTTGACCCTCTAACCCAGGAAGCACAGTTTGAAGAGCCAGGGACTTTTACAATTAATCAGAACTTCATCCCCAGCAACGACAATGAATTTTTTGGAGGATATGTTCGTATTGAGCATGATTTTGGTTGGAGTGAGCTGACTTCTATTACAGCCTATGAAGACTTTCTGAAACAACTGCAGGAAGATTCTGATTCTACGCCTATTAACTCCTCCCAGGTATCCACGTATTCTGACATTCAGGTTTTTACACAGGAACTGCGTCTTACCGGGCAATTCAATAACAAATCAAACTACGTATTCGGGCTTTTTTACGAGCATGACGAAATGTTTAATACTGACAGCGCCGAGCTTGGGACCGAAGCCCCAATAGGCCCACCCATACCACGATTATATGATGAATATGTCCAGAAGATAGATTCTGTTGCCGTATTCGCGCATACGGAGTGGGCGCTATCGGATGAATTAACACTTACACTAGGTGCTCGCTACACCGATGAAAAAACGACTCTGGATGCGTTTACGGCTGTGGGCCTCAATGACCCAGTTCCCCCTGAAAACAGGATTACAATTCTGGCTGTTGTAGATTCACTGGACGACAGCAGGACGGATACGGACTTTTCATGGCGAACTGGATTGGCCTGGGATCTTACCGATGATGTAATGATCTATGGTAACTTGACCACGAGTTTCCGTACTGGCGGTTACACCGTACCGTTCGGTGGCGGTATTATCGAGTACGAACCAGAAGATATATTTGCACAGGAAATCGGCATTAAATCACGGTTTCTCGATAATACTTTGCAACTCAATGCGGCAGTGTTTAGATATGAATATGATAACCTGCAAATCAACGTAGACGACCCTGCTTCTCCCTTAGTCCCAATTACACGCAATATCGGCAAATCTGAAACCACCGGATTCGAAGCCGAGTTGGTGTGGCAACCCAACCAAAACTGGGAGGTGCGCGGGGGTTTAGGCTATCTGGACGCAGAGTTCACGAAAACAGATCGTGTGATGACGACGATATCAAACCTTGGCCCAATCCCTTTGCAAGGCAACACGCCGGTAAACTCACCAGAATGGCAATTAAATGGGCTACTGCGCTACAGTCAACAGGTTTCCGATAACTGGACATTAATGCTTATGAGTGATTTTCGCTGGGTTGACGACCGCTTCCTGGAAGCCACCAACCAGCCCGCGGATACAGCAGGGTCATATAGCGTCGTCAATGCCAGGGCAACGCTGTATTCCGCCAATAACAAATGGGCGGTTTCCCTTTGGGGCAAAAATATTTTTGATGAGGAGTATCTGACCTACATTAACAACTTGCCAGGACCAGGGTTCAAAATTGATGTATACGGTGAAGCGGCTAGCTACGGCTTAGAGTTTTCGTACATATTTAACTAATTCAATTTCGATCATTCAATTAGCAAGGAAAATGTAATGAAGAGGTATATTAACGAGTGGTCTACGGCGAACTTCCTGGCTTTCGGATTATTGGTCCTGGTCGCCGTCGATCCTGCTGTGAGCCGTGCAGATCCCGAACAGAATATTACAAGAAACCATACGCTGACTACCGCACTTGAAGGAAACTCGTATGAGTATACCTATACGAGTGGCCATCGGTATCAACTCCGTTTTATTGATGGTCAAGCACACTATCAATTAATGGCGGGTGCGGAAGACCTGAGCTCAGGCGCGTACCCGTATGTCGCCCGGGTTGTGGGGCCGAACAGGTACTTTGTACAGTGGTGGGCTGCCGATGTAAAAATCTACGTAACATTGCTTATTGATGAACAAGCAAGAGAAATACATTCAAGTTGGAATTCAGTGTCAGCTTTGGATTTCGAAACAGCCGCTGAAGGGCTGGTATTTGACGTTGCAGATATTCACAAAATAGGAATCAACTGATTACTGGCGTGAGGGCAGCGTCACGCACGCCCGATGTAATTAGTTCATCGCTACCTGGAGGCTGGGCATGCTGAAAGTAATTACAGGTGATTACAGCGTGCCAGTGAATATTGATAGTCGTTCGTCCCTGATTGCCGCTGTCTATCTCGGTATAATCGGACCTGCAATATTTATTGTGCAGCCGGGGTTTGTTCAGGGACTGGTTGAATACTATGGTTTTGGTGAGCAGGAAGCGGGTTATGTGGCTGCCGCTGAGATGTGGGGCATCGCCATTACCACCTTGTTGATGACCTTTATCTCGGGACGATTTAACTGGCGTAATATTCTGACCTGGGCCACGCTGCTGGTGGTGGCAGGTAATTTTCTCTCCATCACTGCGGATTCGTCGTTGAACTTCGCCATTATCAGGGGCATAACGGGGATCGGTTCAGGCGCGCTGATTTCACTGACTTTTACCATCATAGGCTTGACCTCGAATCCGGATCGAAATTTTGCTTACTTGATAATGTGGATACTGGTTTATGGCGCTGCTGGTTTCCTGCTGATGCCCACCGCCTATGCAGTAGTTGGTATGGATGGTCTCCTGGTTTTCTTTGGGTTGTTCAGTCTCAGTGGGATTGCGTTTATCCGCTACCTGCCGGTTTCTGGCGAGGTGCAAACGATGATCGAAGGAGACGCGCCAGACTTGCCCGGAGTGTTTAAGGCACTGGCTGTGGGTACGATGTTTATCTACTTTGTTGCCCAAGGCGTGGTGTGGGCGTATTTATTTTTGATTGGAACCAGCGGTGGCGTGACAGAGCAGGAGGTGGCTAACGGCCTGACACTGTCTCAGTTTTGCGGGATTGCCGGTGCCTTTGTGGCGGCTATTGTAGGCATTCGGTTTGGACGTATTTCACCGCTAACAGTCGGTATTAGCGGCAGTGTACTTTCTCTGATGATTCTATTTGGAACAATGGGGCCGTTGGTCTATGGTTTTGCGGTTTGTCTGTTCAATTTTTCCTGGAATATGACGCACCCCTTCCTGTTGGCAGCAATGGCGAGTTTTGATCGTAGTGGTCGTATTGTTGTAAAAGCAGTTGCGGCACAGATGCTGGGATTAGCAATTGGCCCCGCACTGGCAGCGTCGGTAATTGCTAAAGAAGATTACTCGAATGTTGTGTGGTTAGGCATGTTGCTATTTGTCGTGTCCTTGCTGACAATTATTCCTCCTCTGCTGAAACGTCCACCTGTATCTATTTAGCTCAACCCGAACGTGGCTTTTGTCACGTGTGGTAGCATGAAGGCATCAATCCGAGCGCACCATTTTCGTGAATAGTTCTAATCTAATTGCCACAAAATTAATTCCACCACAGTCGCAACTCGCAACGGTTAACCGTCAGGTCGCCATGACCAAACTTGGAGTTATGGGCGACTGTAAATTTACCATTATCCATGCTCCGGCAGGATACGGAAAAACCACCCTCATGAGGCAGTGGTTTGATCTGATGGGAAGTAAGAAAGAAAGGGTATGCTGGCTCTCTCTAGACCAGTCAGACTGTGATTCCAGTACTTTTTTGCGCTACCTCATTGCCGCTTTACGTACTCACGAAGATCAATTAGGTAGCGCTGCGCTTAGCTTGCTAGACAACGCAGTTAAGCCCGACATAAGCCTTACCCTGGCTAAAATCATAAATGAGCTGAGTCAGCTGTCGAATCCAATTCGAATCTTTATCGACGACTACCATGTAATCGACAACGACGAAATACATCGGTTTATTGATCTCTTGCTAAATCTTGCACCTGCACAACTAAAAATCATTATCGCTACGCGCAAGTTGCCGCCGTTTTCATTATCTTCATTACGCATTACAAATAATCTATGTGAAATAACTGAAGATACACTTCGTTTTGATCTGGAGGAGTGTAAAAACTTTGTAAGGAATACGTCCACCATACAGTTTAATGAGGAACAACTGGAAATACTCCACAGACGCACCGAAGGCTGGGTCGCGGGTCTTCAACTTGCTATTTCTTCACAAAAAAAATCTTTTGACGTTGAAATGTTCATCAACACGTTCTCGGGAAGGCTAACGGATATTGCAGAGTATTTGGCCTATAGCGTATTGAAAAACCTGGATGCACGGCACGGCGATTTTTTAATATGCACTTCGGTATTGGACAGCCTAAATGTGGAACTTTGTAATGCGGTTCTCGAACGAGAAGACAGCCAATTAATGCTGGAAAACCTGATTAGAAATAATCTGTTCGTTTTTGCATTGGATAATGAGCGCAAATGGTACCGTTACCACCATCTTTTTCAGCAATTTCTTGTAAGTGAGCTTCAGCGTCAATTGCCCGGTGTTAGTTCTGATATTCAGCGGCGAGCCTCTCTTTGGTGCGCGGCTCACGGAAATATGCAAATGGCCGTCGACTATGCCCTGCGAGCAGGGGACATGTCGCTTGCCATAACATTTATCGAAGAGCGGGCAGCGGTTGAATTCTCGGAAGGAAACATGCCGAAGGTCTGTGAATGGATATACAAGATCCCCCCCGAGGTCAGATCTCAACACCCAAAAGTCCTATTATTACTGGGGACGGCCCTTTTTCATGTGAATCAGCCTGTTGCAGCCAGCGTTGTATTGAATGAGCTAAAGCTCATTCATGCTCAGACTAAGTATCTGACTACCAGTAACAATTTAGTGATGGATTGGGAAATAGAACTAAGGATTTTGGCAGCGGGAATAAAAATGTCTGCCGACCAACATGAAGAAGTCATATCTTTATTAGGCGACACAAAACTCACTCCAAATCCATTCAGCCTGGGAATTTTTAACAACATTAAGGCATACGCCCATACTATCTCTGGTGAACTTGACCTTGCAGAAAAGCATCACGATTTAGCACTAACGGCGCATCACCAATCCGGGTCTGAATTTGGCTTGATGTACGCATATACCTGGAAAGCCATGACACATTATTGGCGTGGCAACATAAAACAAGGTCTTGCACTAATGGAGAATCACGAGGTGCCGCATTTTGCAAACCCTCAAAAACTTCTTTTTGTCACGCCTATCGCTGATTTTACCAGAGGTCTGTTTTATTTCGAGATGAATCAGCTGGAAAAAGCCCTACAGTTACTAGTGCCTAACATTGAAGTTCTGGAAAGTTGTGGACACATAAGCCTGTTACAACTGGGGTATGCGACCCTGGCCCGGATACATGTGCGAGCAGGTGAATATCAACAGGCTTTTAATCGGCTTAATCACTTACTTAAACTCCAGCACATTTCACCGGAAGACACACATCACCCCCTGTTCGTCGCAGCCTGTAAAGTCGATTTATTTCTGCGGACGAATCAACACGTAGAGGCACTTAAAATATCTTCACTGCTGAATATTCCGCTGGAAAGAGAGTTGATATGTGCTCCAACCAACTGGAATCGCGAACTTTATCTCAAGTACCGTATTCAAACTCAACTGCTGATAGCAACAAAGCAGTTAGACGACGCCCTGGCAAATTTACAACTTTTGTCTAACTGGACCTTAGCACACAAACAAGGATACCGGATGCTGAACATACTGATTTTAAAATCAAAGGTGGAGAATAAGCTTGGTGATTTTGACGCGGCTGAGAAAAGCATTTCTACGGCTATTGGTCATGCCGCACCCAATAATATGCTCAGCGTATTTTTAGAAGACGCCAAGGGTATTGAACCCATCATTAAACGGTTACACAACAGCTTTGGAACAGATGAGCTAACAAAAGAATTTATTGAATTGATACTGAACCGCCCTCAACCATCACTCTTCAGCAAACAACAGCAACTAAATCAACAGAAAATTTCCATGGCGCTGCTTGAACCCTTGAGTAAAAGAGAATTGGAAATACTAAGCCTGATGGCCCTTGGCAAATCCAATAGCAGTATCGGCGAAGCGCTGTTTATTAGCCTGGACACCGTAAAGTGGCACAATAAAAATATTTTTGGCAAGCTGAATGTAAGAAACCGCACCGAAGCCACAATTAGCGCACTGGAAATGAATCTAATTACAAATCGCGCTTAGTTACAAATTCAGGCACTCCATTCACAAAACCCATCAAACTTTTCACATTTTTCGCTTTGCAATTGTGAAGCAGACGCAAAGACAGACCCACCTAAAACTCCACTTAAGGGTGGGTTCACCCCAACTTTCGGCTGATATAGTCATTGATAGCACCATTGTGCCTGATTCCGACACGCGCCAACGATTGAGGCAGGCGTGAACAATTACAACTGATGGAAGAAAAACATTAATTCTGGAGAAAGTACCGTGTCAACAGGCTTTGTGCATCATGAAATATATCTTTGGCACGAGAGCGGCAACCATGCCGGCACCTTACCTCACGGCAACCCCGTACAGCCGGGAGAACATGCAGAACATCAAGAAACCAAACGACGAATAAGAAATCTTTTGGAAGTGAGCGGATTATTGAATCAACTAACAAAAGTTGAGGCACGGCACGCTACTGAGAAAGACTTGTTGCGCGTACACACACCAGAACACATTCAAAACATGATGGAGATTAGTGCTGGTGAGGGTGCCATCACAGGTGACCATTCCTACTGTGGTCATGGCAGCTATGAAATTGCGACACTATCCGCCGGGGGAGTTATTGCCGCCGTGGATGCGGTGATGTCTGGTGATATTCAAAATGTATACGCACTGGTTCGTCCACCTGGACACCATGCCGAAGCGAATTTCTCCAAGGGGTTTTGCATTTTCGGTAATGCAGCAATTGCCGGCAAGTATGCCCTGGACGCACATAATCTTGATCGTGTTGCATTCGTCGACTGGGATGTTCATCACGGTAATGGAACACAGAGTGCCTTCTGGAGTGATAGAAGGGGACTAACCATTTCAATACACCAGGATCAATGCTTCCCACCAGACTCCGGATATGTAACGGAAAATGGTGAAGGCGATGGAGAGGGCTTTAATATCAATATTCCGCTACCGGCAGGGGCTGGAGTGCCTGCGTACGAAGCCGCATTTGATCGTATTGTGGTGCCAGCCTTACAGATCTATAAGCCACAATTGATCATAGTGCTAAGTGGCTTGGACGCTGGCGCTATGGACCCACTTGCAAGAATGCAAATGACAAGTGCCGGATATCGTAGCCTGACACGGAAAATCATGAACGTGGCGGATCAAGTATGCAATGGGCGTATTGTCATGTGTCATGAGGGCGGATATCACGCGCCAAGTGTACCCTTTTACGCGCTCGCTATTGTAGAGCAGCTATCAGGAATAAAAACAGAAGTCGAAGACCCGTTATTGGACTTTTTCAACTCCCAGGGCGGCCAGGTGTATTTGCCTCACCATGATGCCGCGATTAGAGAGGCCGAAGCCCTTGTCAGCAAACTGAAAGAGCAAATTTAAACGCAACGGCGTGTAGTCCTAATTTATATGAATCAGAACCTACAGCGTGACGTAAACAGCCTTGGCACAATGGCCACTCTACTCCTGATTGGCGCTCTTGTAATGGCGATTCTGCTGCTGGCACCTATTGTGGTTGGCGCATATATCACGGAACTGGGTTTCAGCGTACAGCAAGCCGGCTATCTTATTTCTGCTGATATGGCAGGAATTGGCTTTGCGACGATTCCAGCTCTATTCTGGCTTCCCCGGTTCAGTTGGCACCTTGTATTTAAAATAAGTCTACTGGCGACCATTGCGTTACACATTGCCTCCGCACTTACCGGAGACTTTACTCAGCTATTGGCAATACGATTTTTCTGCGGATTAGGTAGCGGAACCATTGTCGCAGTTTGCATTGTCTGTTTTGGACTAACTCGCCACCCAGACCGGGTTTATGCTCTATGGGTAGCTGGACAATTGCTCATAGGAGCCTTTGGTTTAGCCGTTCTTCCACATGTGATGCCTGAATGGGGAATCAAGGTAGTATTCTTCTCCCTGGCTGCGACTTCAGGTGCCGCCCTTTTATTTCTAAAGTATATTCCATCAAGTATTGAGGCCGCTCAACCCATTACTGGAGCTAAACATCATGCGCACCTGGGCACTAAAAGTACTGGGAAAATAGCACTGGGAATAGCCGGTTTGTATCTGTTTTATGTTGCTTTGAGTGGAGTATGGGCCTATATCGAACGCATTGGTGTGAGTGCTGAGCTAACGCCTGAGCATATCGGTTATATACTAGCAATTGCATCAATATTGGGTATCGCCGGTGCGCTTACAGCCTCAGTGCTGGACACTCGTTGGGGACGCTTGGTGCCGACAGCGTTTGGTCTCGTAATTATTGTAACTGGCTTGCTCGCACTTTCAGGTGTTAATTCGGTTAACACCAGCGCTGCAGCACTTTTTATTCTGGGTGCATTTACCTTCAAATACGCCTGGACATTCATATTGCCCTATTTTCTGGCCTCTATCTCCAGTCAGGATAAAAGTGGCCGTGCCATCGTTATAGCCAATATTTTTGTAGGGGCCGGGATGGCATCAGGCCCGGCCATTGCTGCTCAATTCATAACCGGAGAAAGCTACACGTCTTTAATCACCATGGGGATTATTTGCATGCTCGTCTGTTTTCTGCTGTTTCTACCACTGATATTAAGCAAAAGAGATGGCATCAAGTCTGGTAGTCCAACCCAACAAGATCACCATATTAAGGCGAACGACCATTAGGGAAATGAATTATATATGGGAAAGTTAGATGGGAAAGTTGCTGTCATTACTGGAGGCGCCATGGGAATGGGGTTTGGTTCTGCCAGGGTAATGGCTGATCAAGGCGCAAAAATCGCCTTATTCGATTTTTCGGAAACTGTATACAAAACGGCTGAATCACTTAATGACGAGGGTTATGAGGTATTAGCATTCAAACTCGATGTAAGAATTGCACAAAATTTAAAAGATGGCTGTAAAAGTGTTGCTGAGCACTTTGGAAAAATTGATATTTTGGTGAATGCGGCTGGAATAGGCGTTCAAAAATACTTTCTTGATGCAAGCGATGAATTCCGGGACCTGAACTTGGATATCAATTACAAAGGCACATGGAATGCCTGTAAAGCCGTAATTCCTTACATGCTGGAAGGAAAATACGGAAAAATCGTAAACTTTTGTTCAGTAACGGGATGCCTGGTTGTTGACCCGGGGATGACGGCATATGCAGCGACAAAGGGGGCAATTTTGGCTTTCACCAAAGCCCTGGCCGTTGAGTTCGCCCCAAACAACATTACGGTAAATGCCATCTTACCGGGAATGATCGACACACCAATGACGGATAAGTCTTGCCGGGAGGCATGTCCGGAAGATCCACAAAGTATCAAAGACAGTATTGCAGAACATGTGCCCATGAAGAGATTGGGGACGATAGAAGAGGCAGGCAAGGTAACAGCGTTTTTGGCTTCAGACGATTCGAGTTATATCACAGGGACATCAATAGTCTTTGATGGAGGCAATACATTGCCTGAGACCCCTGGATCAGGTTGGGCTCCCCAATAATAAAAAGCTATTGCACCCAAATTTTTAACATGCAAAGGAGAAGAAAATAATGGGTAAAAATCAAAATGTTTATCCTTATATTCCGAATTCGGTGCCCAAAATAAAGGCAGAAATGCTGAGATATGTTGGTGCAGAAGATGAAATGGAATTATATGAGGAGATTCCTGAAGAATTAAAATACAAAGGTGAAATGAATCTGCCTGAAGGGATGATGGATGAGTTTTCCATTAAACGACATACCGAAAAAATACTGGCGAAAAACAAAAATTGTGCTGACCATGCAAATTTCTTGGGAGCTGGCTGCGCACAGCATTTTGTACCAGCTGTTTGTGATGAAATATTGGGCCGGGGAGAGTTGTTAACCTCGTATGGTGCCGAATCCTGGGCCGACCATGGCAAACACCAAATATTTTTTGAATACCAGAGCATGCTGGTTGAATTATTGGATATGGACTATACGACCCCGCCCCAGTATGACGGAGGTCAGGCAGTTGCAACTTCTTTTTGCATGGCAAACAGACTGACAGGCAGGAAGAGAATTCTGGTACCGAAATCGATGAACCCTCAACACCTGGCACTAGCCAGGACCTATTGCCATGGGGTTAATGACAACAGGGCACTGGATATTATCCTGGTTGACTATGATCGCGATTCAGGATTATTGGATCTTGAGGACTTGAAACACAAAATTTCTGCCGATGTAGCAGCCGTACTTATTGAGAATCCGACTTTTTTAGGCATAGTGGAAACCCAGGCTGAAGAAATCGGAAAAATTGCTGCAGAAGCCGGAGCAGAGTTCATCGTCTACGTTGACCCTATCTCATTGGGTGTGATGGAGGCTCCCGGGAATTATGGCGCTACTTTAGCGATAGGAGATATTCACACACTGGGGCTTCACCTGGCGGGAGGCGGTATGCAAGCGGGCTTCATTGCATGCCATGACGACATGAGATACATGAGTGAATTTAAGGAACTCGTTACCGGGCTGACTGAAACCGTTGTTGAAGGAGAATATGGGTTTGGCCAGATTCTGATAGAAAGAACACACTATGCCATGCGAGAAAAAGGCAAGGAGTTTACTGGAACCGGGACGAATTTGTGGATGGCCCCTGCGGCGGTTTATATGTCCTTGTTGGGCCCCCAGGGGATGAAAAACATTGGCATAACCATCATGCAAAATGCTCAATATGCCGCCCGTCAGCTATCGGCAATTTCAGGGCTTCAAATGCAATTCTGTTCACCTTTTTTCAAGGAATTCGTAATCAATTTCGATGAGACGGGTAAAAGCGTAGCAGAAATCAATAAGCAGCTTCTGGAGTCCCAAATATTTGGTGGCCTGGATCTTTCCCGGGAATTCCCTGAACTTGGTCAAAGCTCCCTGTTTTGTGTTACTGAAGCAAACACTACGGAAGAAATAGATCAACTTGTTTATACGCTAAATGCGGTTGTCTCTAAATAGTTCGGGATGGAGTTGTCCGAAAATAAATGAGTAATTTGAGAGGATAGAAAATATGGAATTCCGTAGAGATTATCACACCAGGTTAAGGAGGTTTCATGAAGCGAAGTGGGATGAGGAAATCATATATGAACTGAGTGTGCCGGGACAAATAGGGGTTTTAGTACCCAAAGCCAGCGTAAAAATTGAATCTGCAATAGGTGATGCGGTTTCAGTATTGCCAGAAAACCTCCGCAGAAAAAGTGCTCCGGACCTGCCAGAAGTACATCAAATGCGGGTAAATCGACATTTTATGCGGTTAACACAGGAGATACTTGGAGCAGATATTACA
>Ga0164313_10003010_pt1 | contig 15018 bp, 15 predicted proteins | sample GuaBasSedimGuay4_FD_113735 | JGI IMG/M metagenome (GOLD analysis project Ga0164313, IMG submission 113735) | Subseafloor sediment microbial communities from Guaymas Basin, Gulf of California, Mexico - Guay4, Core 4569-4, 0-3 cm | ecosystem: Environmental > Aquatic > Marine > Hydrothermal vents... | reverse complement strand
GATACAGTTCGAATTAAAACTCGTCCTGAATATACCGTTGATGATTTTACTGGTGAAGGTCCAGTGAATGTTCAAACAATCCGTGAATCAACCCGTACCATGTCAATTGAGCATCTTTATGATGTAACCGTTGAGGTGACAGCCCGTGAAAAAGCACTTGATCTTGAGTCTTTCTCTGAGCAGGTTATACAGCCAGCTGTTTATAAGCTTGCTGAACAGGTTGATATCTACGTCGGCACAAAAATTCTTGAAGCTCGCGGAATGTATGCTTCAGATGACTTGTTCGCTGATGCGGCGGATATGGCTCAAGCTCGTAAAACTGCAACTGAGCAGCAACTCAATACTATTGGACGAATTTGTCTAACAGATCTTGATTTGGAAGCTAGATTGTTAGGCGCTGCATACTTTAGCACATGGAACCAACGTGGTCCATCAGGTACAACAGTATTTGATAATGCTTCTATGGGTCATGCTATGGGAATGGACTTCTTCTCGTCTATCAATTTCCCTACTGAGACTCCATACTCAGCTGGTGCTGGTGTTGGTGTTACTAACAACACAGGTGGTACTCTAAACCTTGTTGGTATGACAGCAATCACTACTACTTCAACTACTGCAACTTTTGAAGCAGGCGATCGTATTTATATCGCTGGAGTTAGACGTCCATTGATCGTCTTAACTCAGACTGTAGCTACAGCTACTTCAATTCCTCTAGCTCACCCAATTGATGAAATCATTCCTGATGGCGCAGCTATTACAGTCGTTGCTTCTGGTCTTGGTCCATTGAACTCTATGGGTGCAATCTTTGATACTGACGCACTTGCTGTTGCAATGCCTATCTTGGACATGGCTTCTGACAAGCCAACCTCGGTAGTGTCTAACAATGGTGTATCAATTCGAATTGTACAGGGCTACGATATGCAACGTAAGGTGGATACATTATCACTTGACTTGTTGGTCGGTGCGGCTATGTACGACGGTCGAAGAGTTGTATTGCTAGATGAGTACTAAGCACTAACTATAACGCCTCTTGATTGAGGCGTTGTTGTATCTATTTTCCCTAAAATTTTGGAGTCCACCATGGCAGTTACACAATCAATGGCAACAATTACCGCATGGGATAAGAATGGCAAGAAATGCCAATGCGATTCACGACAATATAAAGCGTTAGCAAAGAAAGGTTATATGCTAAAAGATCCAGCATTAGAAAAACCCGAAGTTAAACTAGATGTTAAACCGACCACTAAACCAGCTGTTAAACCAACAGATAAAAAGTAACCCACGCCAGGGGCTTTGGCTAATTTTAGCCGGCCTGTTAGCTATAGGGCCATAGCAATATGGAAGCAAGCAGGTTCTTTTTGATATGTACAGGTGATTTACAATGCCAATTCCAACCATCATAACAGTAGCTGAAGCCGATGCAATATTAGGCGTTACTGAGCCTTGGTTTAGTACTCTCGAACCAGAGAAAGAGCAGGCACTTGGTTGGGCTGAGATATATTTTGCGGCTAATTACTCTTGTGCTTATGATGAAGATGATGTTCCGGATAATATAAAAGAAGGTCTAGCACTGTTAGGAAATCAATACTTAATTGATCCTAACACTATGTACCCAGTCGATAGCGAAGTTAATACCACATCGAAGAAAGTTAAGGCTGGTTCGGTAGAATCTGCTAAAAGTTTCGCCAGCCCTTCGCAAAAGAAATTTATCGATCAATATCCAGATATTACGGCTCTATTTTCTACCTACTGCCTTCTGACTCCTTCGTCAGGAAGCGATGCTAAATCAGTACCAATAGTAAGGAATTAATATGGGACTTAGAGATGAAATACAAGCTGACATAGCAGAGGCTTTCGATACCGATCTAGCTGATGCTGTCAACGATTTCACTCTATACCATTACGAGCGCGGCGGTTATAGTGTAGCCACCGGTTCAGTAACTCCACCAGCTGAAACCTCAACAGGTTCTCGTGGAGTATTCGATAGCTATATTAATTATGAAATATTCAATTCGGCTATTGAACCAACAGATATAAGACTTACAGTATTATTGAATGAAATAGATATCACTCCTCGAATAGGAGATAAAATACTGCAAGGAACAGACACATACAGAGTTATTTTCGTCGAGAAAGACCCAGCCGATGCAGCGTTCATTTTAACTATACGCAACCCGGAGACGAAATGAGAATAGTAATTACGGAAAAAGAAAAGTTTAAAAAAGACCTCGGCACTGATCTAGCCGATGTGATATCTTTGGCAGTTGGCGGAATATGGAATGAGTTAGTTGACTCAACTCCAGTCAAGACAGGAAATGCAAGAGCTTCATGGCAAGTAGTGAAAGAAGGTGATGATGGCACAATCTTACCTTATGGTCCTAGATACCCCAGACCTACACTTACGATTCCAACAGTGAAATTTAATGATTACAAGATTGAAATTATTAATACAGCTGCTCACTTACATGAACTGAATTATGGCAACTTATCAAGACCGCCAACATTATTTGTTGAAGCGGCTCTTGAGAGAGGGGTTAAGAGAGCTATATGAATTTTGCTGAGATGAGACAAGTATTAGAAACAGAGATGCAAACCCAATGGATTCATAGTCCTATTGTGTGGGAAAATGCTCCATCTGATATTACTGATGTTCCATGGGTTAGGTTTGCTGTTAGACCAGCTACTGGATCAACAGGAGCTTTAGGTTCTAAACTGTCTATAAACAAAGGTTTCTTAGCGATTCAAGTTTTTGCTCCGATCGATGCAGGAACAGGAGTAGTATACGAGTTTCTAGATTATATTTCTGATATTTTTGAGAATAAAAGATATTCAGAAGTATTTTTGTATAGTGTTAGTGTAGAAACAATAGGTGATGGCGTTCGCCAAATTGATAAAATTGAAGCAGGTTTTCACCAAGTTATAGCAACTATTAGTTTTGATGCAATTAGGAGACGAACATAATGTCTATCACAAGTACCAATTTTACCGACCTATCTTATATAAAAGAAATCATTCCAGGAACCACTCCTGATACACCTGCATTCCAGTTGTTACCAACTACGGGTGGTGGTCCTGTAGGTGGATTAACCACAGCAGTTTCAGAAGAGATTAGAGCGGATCGTCAAACTGATGATTTAGTTGTAGTTGATGCTGAGATTGGTGGTTCTACCAACTATGAACTCACATACATTCCTTACAAACCACTCATCATATCGCTAATGCAGAATGATTTAATTAGTGCTTCAACTAGCGCTTCAGACATCTCAACCACTGCTAATGCCTTCTTAACAGCTGGCGGAGATTTTGTAGCTGATGGCTATATAGTAGGTGGATACATTCATGTATCAGGATTTAGCGGTCCTGAAAACAATGGAGTGTTTCTGATTACTGCAGTGGCCACAAGTCAGATCGAGGTGGCAGAAACTTTAGCTATCGAGTCTGCTGGAGTTCCTGTGGTCATCAGCCTAACTACTGTGAGAAATGGAGCACAATCTCAACCTGATTCTTATACTTTCTTAAAGCGCGTTGGCGGTATTGATAACTTAGCGTACTTTTACTATAATGGTATGCAAATATCTCAAATGACCTTCAACTTTGCTACTGGTTCAATCCTGAATGGAACCTTTGATCTTATTGGTTTCACTGAAACTGTAACTGAAACTGAAATTGTTGGTCAAACCATCGTCGATATTCCAGCACATGCGTTAATGAACTCAGTGTCTTCTATCACCAAGATTGATATTGTAGGACTGAGCGTTACCACTGAGTTTGAAAGCTTAAACTTAACCATCAATAACAACATTAATGCAGCAAAAGCTATTGGAACTCTAGGTGCTGTAGACTTAGCAAGTTTCACTCTTGATGTCACTGGCGATATCAACCTGTACTTTGAAGATATAGCAACTTATGATAAATTTAAGGCAGCAGATAGCTTCTCGTTAGCGATTACATTGGAAGATTCTGGTGGTAATATAATGATAGTGTCAATGCCCAAAGTTAAATTTGAAACATTAGAAAGCCCAGTTGATGGAAAAGATAACTTCTTATTCCAAGCCGGTACAATGAGAGCGTTACGAGACGCCACTAACAACTACATGGTACAGTTCGACTTTTTCGATGCTCCATAATAATAAGGAAACACAATGTTAAAAATTACCCCTATAAATGTAGAAAAACAAACTGGCGGAACTTGGACTTCTTACATGGGAGTCCAGTTAAAAATAGCTCGATCAAACAATGAAAACTTTGTTAAAAAGTTTAGAACTTTGATCAAACCAGTCAAGAGAGACTTTGACAAAGGAATGTTAGCTGAATCTCAGATGGAAGAGATACTTTGTGATTCTCTTGCTGGTACAGTTTTAGTTGATTGGGAATTCGAAGATATTGAGTTCAATGTAAAGAATGCTATTGAACTCTTGACCAATGACCCCGATTGCAGAGCTTATGTCCAAGAGTTTTCTGAAGATATAAGTAACTACTTAGACTTAGAGAAAGAGGAGTTAAAGGGAAAGTCCTAAAACGTTTTAATTGGGATTTAGATTACGGAGACAAAATCGAATTCTTTATCCACTTAGAACGTCAAGGAAAATCAACTCCTTTGGATATCTTGCCAGAGACTGATATAATTTCTGGCTGGTATTTGACTACATTTAGAACACTGCATAACAGCAGACAGATTGGAGCAGGCTTAAACGCAATTTCAATGTCTGATTACCGAGCGTACTTTAGTATGTTTGAATGTATCGAAGACATTAGAGTAGTTATAGAGATTTTACAAGCTCTGGATACAAGATATATTAATTATATAAATGATAAAAGATCATCATCCTGAGTCCCAGAGGGACCACGAGGGATAAAGTTTATATAGTTTAATATGATTATATAGCTTTATTTTATTAATCCCTGAGGTCATCCAGGGATTACCACGAGGTAGAACATGGCAACGGTACCTATTCGCATAACGGTCGATTATACCGATGTAGATCAAGCTACTAAAGGTATAGCTAGCTCGTTTAGTAAATTAGCTGCTCAAGTATCTAAGACTTCGGGCAAGGCAGTTGCTGACTCGATAAAGAATTTTTCTAAACTAGCTGATTCAGTCAAACGATCTTTCGGTCAAGCTCTCAACAATGTTAAGACAGCTATAGGGTTGATTGGAAGAGCTATCGGAATATTATCATTCGGAGAGCTGATAGGTCAAGTAATAGCATTAAACAATGAGTTTATCGGATTAACAAACACTCTCAAAGCTGTTGAATCTAATTCAGGAAATGTCGGTCGACAGATTAACTTTATAAGAAATGAAGCTGACCGATTAGGCTTACCAATAGCTTCGCTAGGTAAACAGTTCTCTCAGCTTAACGCTGCCGCAACAGGTACTACTCTTGAAGGTGAAGGCGTAAGAGATATATTTAGTGCGATATCAGAAACATCCAGAGTTTTACAATTAAGTACCGATGATACTGCAGGAGCATTAAGAGCTATACAGCAGGTCATATCTAAAGGCGTAGTACAATCAGAAGAATTACGTGGTCAGTTAGGTGAAAGATTACCTGGTGCGTTTAACATAGCTTCAAGAGCTATGGGATTAACCACTAAAGAACTTGAAGATTTAATTAAGACAGGCAACTTAATGGCAGATGACTTCCTGCCTAAATTTGCAAAAGAGATTAGAAAAACCTTCGGTAAAGCTCTACCTGATGCCACTAAAACAGCAGCTGCTGAAATGGCAAGGTTGAAAAATACTTTTACTATTATAAGCCAAGAAGTATCTACTAGATTAGACCCTGCATTCGCGGATCTGTTTAGGACCTTAAATGAAGGTCTGGTCGGTGTAGATGTATCGCAGATAGCCAGTAGCTTTTTGTCAGCCATATCAATGGTTTTGAATCTTTTTGCAGACGCAATTGATTTTGTCAGAAACAATCCTTATGCCTCACAAGGACTCTTATCTGTTTTAATACTCGGCCCTAAAGGAGTTTTCTTTGGTTTATTAGGAGCTGCTGCTGATAAGGTACAGAAAATAGCTTTAGTACTTGGAGCATTATCTGGAACTTCTATATTAGAAGATCAGATACGGCCTATACAAAATAAATTTGATGCTGCCCTTGAAGGAGCTACTCAGCTACAAGAAGTTATAAAGCAGATGGAAGCTGGAGCTACCGGAATACTATCAGGCGGTGGATCGATCTTCAGAGGACAAGAAGGAGATTTAGAGAGAGCTAAAGAAAAGCTTAACGATTACCTTATTGAAGCGAATTCAGCTAAGGAACAACTGAGCTTCCTGCGTGGAGAGGTTGTTTCGTTTAACCAAGATATATACAAACAAGATGAAACAACTAGTTCGACCACTGATTCATTAAGATCATATGCTGATGCAATGGCAAAATCAGCTGAAGAAGTAGGAAACTTAACTATCAATATTAGTGGTGGTAACGATGTGTTAATTACTACTAACGAATTGTTAGCCGAACAGTTAAATTTATGGGAGCGTATGGTTGAGACATTTCCAGAGTTAACTGATCGTATGAAAGAATTTGAAACATTCGAAGATATAATTGAAAGAATCGATGAAGCCTCCGTAGGATGGTTTGATAGCTTTGCTGAAGGTTTGACAGAATTAGTTATGACTGGTAAAGCGGACTTTAGGAGTCTAGCTCAGTCGATACTTCATGACCTTATAAAGATGCAAATTCAGGCCGCAATAACCCAGGCTACTATGGCGTTCTTAGGAGCTATGGGCGGAGCTGCAGGTGGAGCTTCTGCCGCCAGCGGAGCTGGTTTTACTGGCGGAGGTTTTAACGCTTTACCTGTGGCTGCGAAGGGAGCTGTAGTAGGTAGCCAGGGATTTACCGCTTTCGCTAAGGGTGGAGTGGTCGATAGTCCTACAGTATTTCCGATGGCTAACGGAGCTGGATTGATGGGAGAAGCTGGACCAGAAGCCATCATGCCACTATCGAGAGATTCAGATGGCAATTTAGGAGTATCAGGTGGTGGAGGTGGAGTTAACATAATAAATGTAGTTGATGCGAGCTTGTTAGACAGCTACGTCAATTCATTCGAAGGTGAAAAAGTTATCGTGAACGTTATCAGTCGAAACAAAGAAGCAGTTAACAATTCGTTACAGGGGTAGGTATGGCGTATATAACAGGAACAGCAACGGATCGATCTGACCTGTTAGCTGTTTTAAATACACAACTAGCAGCTGCTGGTTGGGTAGTAGATAGGTATGTAGCTGGAGACGAGTTAATAGCTCATGGTTCAGGATATGGAACAGGCGATGTTTATATCGGATACAAGTTATATACTAATGTATCTTCAGATATAAATAACTTTGACGTTAGGATGTTCACAGGATTCAGTAGCGGAAACTCTTTCCATAATCAACCAGGAATCTCTCCACCATCAGCTCAATGCTTGTGGGATAACAATATAGACTATTGGTTATATATCAATAACAAGCGCGTAATCTTAGTAGCTAAAGTAAACACAGTTTATGAAATAAGTCATCTTGGTTTTCTGCTACCTTATGGCCCCAGTACTTCTTATCCTTATGCTGGATTCGTAGGTGGAAATGCCACTGCTTTAGATACGAGATATTCTGATGTATCGTCAGCTAACAGTAATTTTAATTGTAGCTATTCTGGAGAAAGTGGATCGTATGTTAGATCACCTTCTGGTACGTGGTGGCCTTTAGCCGAGCAGGCAGGACTTACGAATGAAGCATATATGTATCCTGCCCGCTGTATGATAGGTTATTCATTTTATTCCGATGAAAGCACATTTAAGCATATAACAGTAGATGCTGATGGTAATCATTTCATGATACCTCTACAACCTATGATATCTACTATAGCAGAAAATAACGCTTTCGGCGAGATTGATGGGGCTAATTGGATTTCAAGTTTTGGATTATCTTCTGAAGACTTTTTTGTTTATGGCGGTGACACTTATGATGTGTTTGCTAATGTGTTTCGATCAACTTTCCAAGACTTTATCGCTATTAAGAGGGAACTATAATGTCTTTTGAAACAGGTACTGTTAGTTCACAAAGCGATTGGTGGACTAAATTAATTGCTTTCTTAGGAACAGCTGGCTGGACAGTTAATGATACTGGACAGGATGGTACTCTTGATTATATAATGGCTCAGACCAGCACAGGTAGAGCTCCTGTTTGTGTATATACGCCTACATCTTATTTAACTGACCCAGATACTTTCTATGTAACTGCAGCTAGTAATAAAGGATATGTAGCTAATGGTGATATCTCTGGGCAAACTCCTCCTTTGTCGCCAGAATGCTTCTTAGGATATACCAATGATAGTGCACAAGTAACTTATCCACTTAGGTACTGGTTTATTGGTACTGGAACTTATTTATATTGCATCGTCGAATTAGGAACTAATCACTTTAATATACTAGCTATAGGCGAAGCAGACAGATACACGATGACAGCTGATGTTGGGCAGTTCAGCATCTCAAGTCAACCGTATTATGGTGACTATGATCCTAACAGCGGTGGTGGTCAAACTACAGCCAGTTTCTTCAGCGCCATAGGGGTGGTACCTACGACTCCAGTACAGGCTGGAATCTGGGATGGAACTATTTGGAGAGGAAAAGGATGGAACACTAGGAGTAATAGTTGGATTTCTAGAAAAGATGGTGCAACACAGAATATGTTATGTGTAGAATATGACTTATATCGAACTAATATATTCGCTGCATCGAATAATTCTGCTAGTATTGGAGTTATGTTTCCACTACTCCTACTCGGCGCCACCAATGTAATTAGCGACCCTAAGACAGAGACTTGGGATTACAGATTTTATGGTCAGATGCCAGGCATTCAATATACCTCTATGAGAGGTTTAGAAGATGGCGTTCAAGTTAATATAGGTGGAGATAACTGGATAGGTTTTAGATTAAATCAAGGTCCTATATACGAAAAAGTCGGGTACCTAATAAAGGTAGTATAGCATGGCAGTTTCAACACTGATAGAAACTATAGCTTATGTTCCTGTAGACCCAGGAAACTTAGGTTTTTTGGCGGGCAATACTTGGGATTTTTCTATTATAGAATCACCGATACCTTCAGTTACCTTTAAGTATCCATCCGAATTAATCGGGACTGATCGTGGAATATACAATTATAAAATAGAATCTTTTACTGATATTTTGTATGGGTCAGTCTATGTATTTCCAACATCTATAGCAGCTGGGTTAATATTAGAAGAGAAAGTTTATTATGTAGAAGTTTGGAATACTCTTGAAGGTGAGAACCTTTATAATGTGATCAAATTAGGCTTTGATGGAATATCACTACAGGAGCCTGAGTCTCCACCATTTCCGATGTCCTATTTAGCCAATTACACTTATATAGTAACTATTTCAACTATCGGCCCAGCGATAGTTAATGCGACATTGAGATATGAAACAACTAACCAAATTATTGAGGTTCCAATTACAGGAACCAGAGCTATATGGATTCCTTACCGACCCCAAGTTTCTTCAGCTGCTGAAATTATAGAAAACAAAACTGATGTGATAACCTCATACAATGGTAAAGAACAGAGAATAAGGACTCTAATTAATCCGCATCAGAAGTTGACATATTCGTATAAACTGTTTGGAGATGAAATAACGAGTATGCAACTTCTTTTAGGAGGTTGGTATTCTAGATCATTTTTAAGTCCTAATTGGTTAGAAGCTGTTAAGTATGATAGTGGTCTAACTTTAGGAACTACTACCATTATGCTAGACACCACTAATAGTGATTTTAGGGTCGGCGAATCTGTATTGATATGGGAAAGCAATGAGAATAACATAGTATCTATAATATCTGAGGTTCAGCCAACTTATATTACACTCCAAGAGCCAGTTCCTAAAAACTATTATAAGCCACAATTGGTCCCAACTTATACTAGTTTTATAGAAGGAAATACATCTAGATCAGTACATCCTTCTCCTTATTTAACTGAGTATTCTCTTACTTTCAGGACTGAAAATCCTAAATACATCGGAGATAAAAGTTTCTATCCCGAAGAGTTCAAAGGTTTTCCGGTGATATTGGATTCTCCATATACTTTACCTGCTTCTGACAGTATTAATGAAGAGTCCGAATTAATCGACTATTCTACTGGACCTATAATCCAATTCGAGAAGTGGAATAGATCAAGGCATAATAGAAGCTGGAATAAAAGATTGCATCAGACAGAATATTTTTCTTTTAAGAAGTGGATTCACTGGATGAGAGGAACACAGCAAATGTTGTTTATGCCTTCCAGTGAAAAGGATTTTGTAGTTATTTCTGATATAGCTCCAGGTGAGTTTGAAATAATAATAAACAAAATATCTTGGAGTTCTTTTTATGATAAAATTCCTTATCAATACATATGCATAAAAGATTCTAGGGACGGAAAACTACTTATGTCTGGAGTTGATAAGGTAATTGATAATGCTAATGGAACTGAGACCATACAATTACGAGATGCACTTCAGCCTCTTTCAACACTTCCATCAAGCGATATAGAGTTCTCACAATTCATGTTCTTGATGCGGTTCTCCTCAGACAAACAAACAATAAAATTAGGAAGTGGCGGAATATACACTTTTAACCAAGAATTAATCGGAGTTGATTATGAGCTATGAGTTAATTGAGCGATCAGCTTTTGAAGGCAGCCCTATAGAACTCTACAAATTCGTTAAAGGAACTTCAGTATATACCCAAACTAGTGGAAACGAAGAAATAACATATAACGGAGACATATTTGTTCCTCGAACCCTCAAGCGGAGCGAGGTGTCTTTAACTGGCGAAATTAACAAGTCTCCTTTGACTATCAACATGGCAAGAGATAACGAAGTATCAGAACTGTTTAAGTTAGGATATCCTTCTGCGCCAGTGACTATATCAGTTTTTAGGAGACACCATCAAGAAACTGATACGATACTGCTCTGGAGAGGGAGAGTTAGTTCTTGCTCGTTCCAAGATAACTTAGCTAATCTAACTTGCGAATCTATATTCACTTCCATCAAGCGCCTAGGTTTGTTTAGGAATTACCAGAAATCATGTCCTCATATGCTGTTTGATTCTTCCTGTAAGGTGACTAAACTCTCTATTTCAGGGCTAGTAGACTCTATAAACGGATTGATCATAACTTCTTCAACATTCGCCACACAACCAGATGGTTGGTGGGTAGGAGGAATTTTTGAGGCTAAAGGAGATTTAAGATACATTCATAAACATAATGGAAACGAGATAACGTTAAACAGAGTAATTCCTTTCCTAGACCCTGGAGTACCTATGTCAATACTACCTGGATGCGACCGATCTAAAGATACCTGCATATCAAAGTTCAATAATCTCGATAACTACGGAGGATTTCCTCTCATTCCTCCGAATAACCCATTCGGCGGCGGAGGAATAGCGTAATGTGGATTCAATTAGCGATATTTGTAGTAAGTTTAGTTTTATCATACCTGTTAGCCCCTAAGCCCGCTTCTTTAAATATCAGCGCAGCAGGCCTATCAGATATAGACGCGCCAACCGCTTCAGAAGACCGGGCGATTCCTGTGCTGTTCGGATATAGGAGGCTAACAGGATCGAATGTAGTTTGGTATGGTGATCTTAAGACTACTCCGATACGGAAATGATCTATATCCGAGATTTAAACCATCATGGGTATTGCTCCAAAGGAGTTAGGGCCTTCTTTAAGAGATACAATTTAAGTTACTCGGAGCTTCTGAAAAATGGAATCTCCGAGGAAGAAATACGCAAAACTAACGACGGGTTAGCTTTAGATTTTTTGGAATCTTATTATGGGTGGAAAAAAGAAAGTAACCATCGGCCATAGGTATTTCCTCGGAATGCACATGGTATCATCTCTGAAGAGAGTGGACGCGGTAAGGAAAATTTTTATTGGCGAGAAACTAGCTTGGGAAGGGAATGTCACTTCAAACCAAGATATCATCATTAACAAACCCAACCTCTTCGGAGGCGAAATGCAAGAGGGAGGTATCAGCGGCACGATCAATGTAGAATTCGGTGAGGACACTCAAGGGCCTAACGCCTATTTAGGAGGAGGCGCTGGGTCTAAGACGGTTACCTATGTAAAGGGCTGGGCATTCGACTTCATAGTTGTTGATGGGAGAATTATCCCGCAACCAAAAGAAATAACATATCCAGTGTACGGAGTAGACCCCATACCAGTTCCTGCATTCAGAGGAGTGTTAGGATTTGTATTGAATCAAGTGTACATTGGAACTAGCAAATACATAAAGCCGTGGGCCTTTGAGTGCTCAAGAATCCCCGCCAAACATTGGTATCCATCAGTATCTGATATAGACGGTGACGCGAATCCGGCCCATATAATTTATGAGTGCTTAACTGATGAGAGCTATGGACTAGGATATGGACCGCTAGACTTAGACGACGAGTCTTTCAGGAAAGTGGCCTTAGCTCTATACAATGAAGGATTTGGACTATCTTTTGTGTGGGCCCAAGAACAAAGCATGGAAGAATTCATAAACGAAGTCCTAAAGCATCTAGACGCGACTTTGTTTGTAGATCCATCTTCAGGTCTTTTCACCTTGAGACTCATTAGAGATGACTATGACGTCAATTCCTTAGCTACTCTAGACGAGAGTAACATAATAAAGTTACTTGAATACTCGAGGCCAGGTCTGTCTGAAGCTGTTAACCAAGTAATCCTAACATATAAAGATAGACATACTAATAATGATTCTACAGTAACTGTCCAAGATTTAGCTTTGTTTAATGTTCAAGGTTCACGGATATCTACGAAAGTAAAGTATCTCGGAATATCTAATGCAGAAACTGCCAATCTCGTAGCACAGAGAGAGCTGAACCAATTATCGAGCCCGATAGCTAAATTAACTATTGAAACTACTAGAGATGCTTTATCTGTCCATATTGGTGATGCTTTCAAGTGGTCATGGAAAGCTTATGGAATAGAGTCCATGATAATGAGAGTTATTTCTCTCGATCAAGGTTCGCTGTCTGATGGCAAAATAAGAATTCAGGCTACTGAGGATGTATTTGCTAGTGCAACACAGGTCTTCGCAGCACCAAAAGAAACTGAGTGGGTAGACCCGACTTATGAACCAGTGCCTGTGTCGATTCGGATGATTGAAGAAGCAGTGTATGCTCTAAGTATCTCAGCTAACGGATTAGGCTGGTTACCACCTTCCGATGGATACGGAAGCATAGTTGTGCTGACTGGCGAATCATCTCCAACAGATATCGATTATGATATTTACGCCTCAGAAGACGGCGGAGTTAATTATAATTTTACTGGAACCGGTGAACCTTTTGCCTATATAATCCTACAAGATGAGGTTAAACCTTCAGGGACTGAGCTTACTATATCATTTTCAAACTCTCTGGATACCGCTGCAGTCGGAGATATAATACTTATGAATGCAGAGTACATGCAAATACTCTCTGTAACTTCGAGCACTATCACTGTTTCACGTGCTTTATTCGATACGGCTCCTGTATTTCACCAAGCATCTTCAATCGGTATAATAGCAAATATCCAACATCTTGGGTTAGACGCTAGGAGTTACCTCGAAGGTGACGACATAAGAATTAAGCTAGTATCGAGGAATTCAAATGGAGAGTTACCTTTAGCTGACGCTTTGATCGATGAGGTATTGATGAATTCGAGATTCATCAAACCTTATGTGCCAGCATACTTAACCGTCAACTCTGAATACTTCCCAGAAGCGATAGTAATGAGGAATGGAAATGCTGATTATGTATTCGAGTGGAGACATCGAGATAGGGTTTTGCAAGCGGATACATTAGTCGGAGAGGACACAGCGAGTATCGGTCCTGAAGCTGGAACTACTTATACTATATCTATCCTAGACACTGATACCGAAACGTTGTTAAGAACTATTAGTGGAATAGTTCCTGCTACTTATACGTACGCACAAGCCGATCAGGTCGCTGATGGTGGCGCCAGTGTAGCTAACTTAACTATTCTTCTAACTGCACAGAGAGACGCTTACAATAGTTATAGAGTGTATAAAATGTCGTTCTTAGGAATATCTCCAGATAACGATCCTACGAAGTTAGTTAACTGGTTGGAGTTATCGAATGTTCCATCCATGGCAACCGGTTATGCACCGTGATTGTACAACTATGATTTTTTATATTATTATTATATAATTAATTATGATAAATCAGGATTAACCAGGGTACCATGGCTACGTGGAGATGATTAATTAATATAATCATATAAATAATATTTCTATGTAGCCACGATACCCTGGTTAATTAGAAATTTAATTAAAGGATAAGAACATGACACAAAGAGACCCAACTGATTATCCCATAGATCCAGTCCCTACCAGTGGTACTGATCTTGCAGAGTTGCTTAACCGATCAGCTAGCTCATGGGACACTTCAAACTCTGGAGCTACGAGACCTGTTTATCTTGAGGCTGGCGGAATTTGGTTAAAGACTGATGTCACACCCCATGAACTGTACATGTATGATGCCACTGATGACCTACTACTAGCTACTATTGACTTCACCACAAATGAAGTTAACTTTGCTTCAAGTGCTGGAGATGAAGCTATAGCAGCTCACATCGCAGAAGCTGATCCACATCCTCAGTATCTGACTCCAGCTGAATTGCCCAGTACTGTAGTTAGCTGGTATACTGATAACATCAGTACCATTGATGGAGCATTCTTAGCTAGCGTGCAAGACCCCACAGGAGAAGCTGAATCAACTGTATCTGGTTCAGCTACTTCGAATGGAACGCCAGTCTTATTAGCACAGTTCATGAGAGAAACTTTAATTACTTCTCCTTTTGTGTGGTATGAAACTAATACCACTTTACAATTAGACCTTGATTGTAGTGGGAACGATACCGAGATATGGGCAGTGATCGGATTAAGAAAAGCTGATACATCTCTCATACCTCTATCTACTAGCGACCGTATACCTCTAGAGAATGATCGCAGAACTTATACAGTTCCAATGATAAT
>Ga0164313_10003009_pt1 | contig 15026 bp, 12 predicted proteins | sample GuaBasSedimGuay4_FD_113735 | JGI IMG/M metagenome (GOLD analysis project Ga0164313, IMG submission 113735) | Subseafloor sediment microbial communities from Guaymas Basin, Gulf of California, Mexico - Guay4, Core 4569-4, 0-3 cm | ecosystem: Environmental > Aquatic > Marine > Hydrothermal vents... | reverse complement strand
GTAGGCGCTGGCATTGGGAATTGACTGGGCAATATCATAGGCCAGTATCCCTCCCAGATTACTTGCGTGTTCGCCATACTTACAGCTTTTGAGGTCATGAATCATTTTTTCATTTACCTCAATTACTCCTGATCCGACGGGTTTTAGTAATCCGCCGCGCCCCATTATAATACTTAAAGAGTTCAAATCAATATCTGCATCGAGAAGTTGCTGCAGGATAAGATCTTTTCGAAATGCATACTGATCTGTTACCCGTTCAAAAGGAGAAAGTTCTTCGGAAGTATGCCGGATAGTCTGGATAAATACAGGGCTTGTATCATGATAAACAGCTATCTTGGTAGATGTAGATCCGGGGTTGATAGCTAAAACCTGTATTGTTTCCATTAAGATTGGTTTATGCGTATTTTCAGTCGGCTAAAGTTCCGAAGAATTTGCTTACATGCCAAAAAATCGTTGATTTATGCTATAGCGGCTGCAAGGGCTATCGAATAGTACTTACTTTTTTCGGTATCACCCCTCGAAGTAAGCACAATTGGTACTTTAGCTCCCATAATAACCGCTGCGGCTGTTGCGCCACCAAGAAAATTCAATGATTTGTAAAGAATATTTGCACCATCTATATTTGGTGCAAGAATTATATCCACATCACCTGCTACATTGCTTGTAATATGTTTTAGTTCTGAAGCTCTTTTAGAAACTGCCCCGTCAATAGCTAAGGGTCCGTCAATAATACAACCGGTAATTTGCTTCCTGTAATTCATCATCGAAATAGTAGCTGCATGCATCGTTGCTTCCATTCGGGGGTTAATGGTTTCTACTGATCCAACAATAGCCACTTTCGGATTTTCATGACCGAGTTTGTGAAAAACTTCAACAGCATTTTTTATAATGCCGATTTTTTCTTCCAAATCAGGATTAACATTCATTGCGGCATCTGTCACCCCAAGCAACTTATGATAATAGGGCGTTTCAAAAACAGCAACATGACTTAAAAGTGCTCCTTTTCTTAGTCCAACCTCTTTATCCAGCACGGCTTTTAGTAAAATACCTGTACTTACCAGGCCTTTCATTAATATTTCGGCTTCTCCATCTTTAATCAACTTGACGGCTTTAACAGAAGCTTCGAATTTGTCAGGTATATTAATTATTTCATATTTGGAAATATCAAATCCAATTTCATCAGCAATAGATTTAATCCTGGGTTCATCTCCTACTAATATTGGTTCAATAATTTTATATCCCACTGCATTTTTTAACGCTTCCAGAACATCCCTGTCTCCTGCAGCCGCAACTGCGATTTTTCGGGTAGTTGCTTTATTTTTTGCCAGTGTTTCTAAATCTATCAGTTTTAAGATCATGATGAAGGATTTTAAATTTATATAGTTGTTTTATACACCTTTGGTTTTCAGCTTAATAAAAACTTTAACCGAGCGCATAAAAAGCTTGTGCAAAGGTACAATTAATGTAAATAACAGTTAATTTTGTTGTTAATTATTTAGCATTAAATTCTTATTTCATGCTATTTGTTTCAGTAAAATTTCTTTGTGCACTATGGTTATTGTTATAGTTTTACACTTCATTTATAAATTACATTAATGGTAAATTATTTACTCTTCAGATTCTTTGTGTTTTTATTTTGGATAACGCCATTCTGGCTTTTATACTTGCAATCAGACATAGTATTTTTCCTGATGTATCATGTTTTCGGTTACCGAAAAAAAGTAGTTTGGAATAATCTTAAAAAATCATTTCCTGAAAAATCAGAATCTGAATTGAAGAAAATCACCCGGGGCTTTTATAAAAACTTATCAGACATTACTGTTGAAGGTATTAAAGGTTTTTCAATGAGTAAAAAAACATTGCTCAAAAGATATAAAGTATTAAACCCTGAAATTTCGGATAAGTATTACAAACAAAATAAAAGCATTATTGCTGTAGCAAGTCATTATTGTAACTGGGAATGGGGTGTGCTTTGTTTAAGTTTACAATTTAAGCATAAATCTGTAGGCTTGTACAAGCCTCTTTCAAATAAATATATTGATAATTACATAAAAAAGACACGTGCAGCCTGGGGCATGAATTTGATATCAATTTATGAAACATCAAAATATATTGAGATAAAAAATACCGGACCTTCGATATATTTTATGGTATCTGACCAAAGCCCCTCTAATGTAAAAAAAGCATATTGGCTTAATTTTCTAAATCAGGATACAGCCTGTTTACATGGAGCTGAAAGCTATGCTAAAATATTTGATTTACCAGTTGTTTATGGCCATGTAAACAGAGTAAAGAGAGGTTATTATGAGATTTCTGTCTCCCTGGTTGAATCAAATCCAAAAGAAACAACAGAGGGTGAAATTACTAAGGCGTACATGAAAATATTGGAAGATTATATACTTGTAAAGCCTGAAAACTGGTTGTGGTCGCATAAAAGATGGAAATTAAAAAGGGGTATATAACTTAATATTTTCTTGCGCTGTTATATATGTTCTAAATACCAAGTATTAGGTATTTTAATCGATTCATTATATTTTCACTTTTGCTTCATAGTTTAAAATTACCAGAATGAAAAAGTTAATACTGGTTTTACTGGTTTTTATAAGCATGTATGAAGTAGATGCTCAAGTTCTGGGTTTATCTGCAGAAAAGCTTGTTGCCATAAATCCAACAACAGTTAATTTAAGGAATGTAGAGTTTGAACCGGTTTTTGGTTATTTATGGTCAAATAAAACCTTCAATAGCAATGGTAAATTGGTTCCACTATCTTCTGAAAGCGATAGTACGGTGGTTTTACAGGCTCTTGGTTTCAGATTTACTTACGGTTTTGCGAAAAACTTTGAAGCGGGCGGTGTAATAACAACTGACCTGAACACTTTTTCTCTTGGCATAAAATATACCATGTTCCAACATGAAAAGTTTATAGGTGCTGCCTTTTTAGGAGCCACTTTAGCAAACGAATCGGATATTATATTCAGGAATTCCGGTTTTTTTGGGAAAACGGCCAGCATAGCCGCTGGGTTTTCATTTGCCAATAAATTAAGCGAACGCTTTTCTGTTGATTATGATATACAGTATCAGAATATTTTCGATGCAGGCAAATCTTATTCGGATGACCTGTTTGTGTCTGCTGATGTAGGCTATATGTTTAAAGGGCCTCATTTGTTAATTGCAGGCCTGACGTATAGATACAATCACTTTAAAATTGACCGTGCTGACGCATACCTTTTAACTTTAAATACCGGTATTGCAATAATGACCGGAAAAATGTTTATTCTGGTTTTCAATTTTCCATTTGATCTTGTTGGAAAAAACGTTGACCGCTTCAGCGGGTTTACTTTTGCATTGACAATTACATTGGATTAATTGTTGGTCTTTGTGGCTTTATCTTCTTTGGAGAATAGGTACATTTGCAAAAATTTAAACCATAATGAACTGGAGAAAATCGTTAATCAGTATTGTTGCTATTATTATATTATTTGCATTAAGCTACTTCCTTTATAGTATGCTTACGGGCTTTGTAGAGTCGCCGGAGGAAAAACAACGGGAAGACATCAAACTTTTTATACGTACACAAAAAGTAGCCTATACAACTAACACCGCCAAAATAATTGAAACCGGCCGATTATCATCTCAGCATATGGTTGACCTGAGTGCTGAAGTACAGGGGCAAATATTACGAGGCAATGTGATCCTGAAAGAAGGAACAAAATTTAAAAAGGGAGATCTGTTGATTAGGATTTTTGATGAAGAAGCCAAAAATAATTTGAAAGCCAGCAAAAGCCGGTTCATGAATGGCATTGCTTCTATATTGCCCGATATAAGGATTGATTTTCCTGAAAGTTATCAGAAATACGAGGACTTCTTTAATTCAATTATAATTGACAAGCCATTACCCGAATTACCGCAGCTGGATTCTGATAAAGAGAAGGTATTCCTGGCAAGCAGAAATATTCTGAATGATTATTTTAACATTAAAAGTGCCGAGGTAAGGCTTGCAAAATACAGGCTTTATGCTCCATTTGATGGAACTTTCACGGCGGTTTATTTAGAAGCAGGTTCAGTAGCTAACCCAGGCAGCCGAATTGCTTCAATGATCCGTACGGACAAAATGGAATTGGAAGTTCCGGTTCGAATTGAGGATACTTACTGGATTGGCGTGGGCGACAAAGTGAAATTATCAACCAAAGACCGCCACCTTTCCTGGACAGGGAAAGTAGTTCGAAAATCAAATTTTATGGACCCTAATTCACAGACCATCACCGTTTATATTGCTGTTTCACCTGAAAATGGCAAGCCTCTTTTTCCTGGTCAATACCTTTTTGCTGAGTTTGCTTCTAAAACGCTGGACGGCACCATGGCTATTCCAAGAAATGCAGTGTTTGATAAAAATAAAGTGTTTACTGTTGAAGACGGACTCCTCAAAGAAAACACGATCAACATCCTCAAAAAGAATGAAACTACGATTTTATTTTCTGGATTAACCGAGGGCGTTGAGGTGGTAATTGAACCACAGGTAAACGCGAAAGAAGGAACCAAAGCTGAAATACTGAATTAATCATGAGAAAGCTTATATCAATATTTATCAGGTTCCCTTTTTATGCCAATATCATTCTGGGAATCATTCTTGTATTGGGCCTATTCAGTTTTTTATCTATGAACAGGTCTTTCTTTCCTGATTCGAGAGAGAAGTTTATTACAATTTCTGTATTCTACCCGGGAGCTTCCCCAAAAGAAATGGAAGAAGGCATCACTGTTAGGATTGAAGAAGCCCTCAGGGGTATTGCCGGTATTAAAGAGATAAACAGCACTTCGTCCGAAAATATTACCAGTGTTCAGTTAGAGGTTACCGGGGAGTATGATATTGATGAAACCCTGATGGAAGTAAAAAATGCCGTTGACGGGATACCATCATTTCCGGTAGATGCCGAAACACCTATCGTTAATAAACAGCGGTCTGTTAGCCGTGCTGCTTTCATGGCTTTGACAGGAGATGTTGACATGCTTATTTTAAAGCAATATGCCAATGAAATTGAAAATGACTTTTACAATTCAGGAGTTATTTCACAAATATCAATTACCGGATTTCCCAACCTGGAAATATCTGTTGAAATATCTGAAGAAAACCTTCGGCGTTATAACCTGACTTTTGATGAGGTTTCACGGGCCATCGTCCAAAACAACCAGGACATCTCTGGTGGACAAATACGATCAGATGCGGAAGAAATCATGATACGTAGCCGTTACAGGACAGTTAAACCTGAAGAACTTGAGAAAATCACAATCCGTGCAAACCCGGATGGCACCTACCTAAGGATAGGTGATGTTGGAACTGTAAATATACAATTTGCTGATGTGGCCAGCACTTCGCTCATGAATGGTAAACCCGCTGTTTCTATAACGGTTCAAAAACTCCCCGAAGAGGACCTGATCGCCATTTCAGAGTTTTGTAATGATTATTCCGAAGAATGGAACGAAGCGCACGACGACACCACTCTCATCGTTACTTACGATTTTCTTGAAATGCTCAAGGCCCGGCTTGACCTTCTTTATAGAAATGGAGGTATTGGTCTTTTACTTATTTTCATAACTCTCGGGCTTTTCCTCAGCTTGAGGCTTTCCATATGGGTAGCCATCGGAATTCCCGCTTCTTTTGGAGCTATGTTTATTCTTGCCTTTTTTAACGGGATGACCGTTAGTATGATTTCGTTATTCGGGATGATACTTGTTATTGGTATATTGGTGGATGACGGGATCGTTATTGCTGAAAACATTTATTCCCATTTTGAAAAAGGAAAATCGCCCAGAAAAGCTGCGTTGGATGGAACCATGGAAGTACTTCCTTCGGTTCTAACATCCGTAGCCACAACCATCGTTGTTTTCTCCGCATTGTTTTTTATCCGGGGAAGAATGGAGTTTATGTACGATATGGCTTTTGTAGTGGTATTCAGTCTTGCGTTTTCGCTGTTCGAAGCCTTCTTCGTATTACCGGCTCATCTCGGAAGTAGTTGGGTGCTTCGCAGAAATGTACGTCAGAATACAGGGAAGAAAATCAGGGATATACTTGAGAGCATCCTGCGCTTTATGAGAGTTAATATTTATGGTACAACTTTAAAATTTATGATCAAATGGAAATATGTCGCCATCTTTTCACCTATATTCCTCATCATTATCACCGCAGGATTATTTAAAGGAGACCTTATTAAAGCTACCTTTTTTCCGGCCATCCCGTTCGATCAGTTTACTGTTGATCTTGCTTTTAAACCCGGATCTGGTGAAGCAAAAACACTTGATTATCTGAAACACATAGATAATGCCATTTGGGAAGTGAATACAGATTTTATGGAAAAATTCAACGATACCAATGATTTTGTCAGCTATACCTACCTTTCGACTGGTAATGCATTTAGAGGCCTGGAAAGAGGGTCGCATGCCGGAAATATTTTTGTGATGTTGCGCGATCTTGAGGGTAGTGAGACATCAAGTTTTGAAATTGTTGATAGTGTACTGGCTAAAGTTGGTGAGTTGCCTGAAGTAGATAAACTTACCATCCAGGGAAGAGCAACTTTCGGGACTCCCATTTCAGTAAGTTTACTGGGTAAAAATGAAACTTCACTGAATGCTGCAAAAGAGGATTTGATCCAAAGCCTGAAACAGATTGAAGACCTCAATAATATAGCGGATGTAAACCCTGCCGGTATGCGTGAAGTACTCCTGAAATTGAAACCACTTGCCTACTTTCTGGGTTTTTCCCAATTAACCCTAACAGCACAGGTTCGCCAGGGATTTTTTGGAGGCCAGGCCCAGAGGCTACAGCACGGAAAAGATGAATTGCGTGTTTGGGTTAGGTATCCGAAAACCGACCGGATCAATTTAGGCCAGTTAGAAGCCATGCGTATCAAAACGGCGGCGGGTGAATACCCATTATCAGAACTATCAACCTACACCATCGAACGTGGCCCGGTGAGTATAAAACATTACAACGGTTCGCGCGAAATCAGGGTAGATGCCAATGTGGTCAGTTATGACACCCCCACAATACCTATCCAGGAAAAAATTGAAAATGAAATTGTACCTGAACTTTTATCCAAATATCCTGATATTGAAGTGGCTTACCTTGGACAAAAGAAAGACAGCGACGAAACCATGAATCAGATAAAGAAATTCTTTTTACCGGCTTTTCTATTGATGTTTCTTATAATCATCTTGCATTTTAAATCATTTGCACAGGGAATGATCATTGTTTCGATGATACCATTAGCATGGTTAGGAGCAATCTGGGGACACGGAGTTGAAGGTATTCCTGTTTCCTTATTAAGTATATGGGGGATGCTTGCCTTATCAGGGGTGATCATCAACGATGCGGTGGTGTTCCTGTCAAAATACAATGCGTTGTTGTTGGAGGGCGTTAAAGTAAAAAACGCGGTGTATCAAACAGGTATGGCGCGTTTCAGGGCAATTGTGTTAACCACCATCACAACAAGTGTCGGCCTCTATCCGATCATTTATGAGAAAAGTTTCCAGGCTCAATTTCTCAAACCAATGGCGGTGGCACTCGCTTACGGAGTTTTTGTCGGAACAGCATTTATTCTGATCTTTTTCCCGATTGTCATTTTATTGTTAAATGACATGAAGCGTTATTCAAAATATGTGTACAACCGTATAAATCTGTGGGTATTACAAGGTGATCCCAAGCGAAAGGTTCCGCCAAAAATTGTGGCCCGGCTTTCACAAGTACCTTCACGTGAAAGTGTTGAAATAGCAATTATCCACAGTAAAAGAACAATTGATTAAGCTGCAATTATGATGAAAACGATCAACCCTTATATAAAACACAGGTATTGCTTAATTATACTGCTGGTAATTTCGGGTTCCATGCTATATGCCCAGCAACCCCTAACCCTGGATGATGCTATTTTGAAAGGTCTGGACAATAATTTTCAAATCAGGATCACAGACCAGGAATACAATATTGCCAAACTAAACAACAAACAGGGAGCCGCTGGCCGATGGCCTTCTATCACCCTTGGTGCTAACAGCATTAACAGGTATGACAATACACCGTTTTTTGACACAACAGTAAGCAGTTATAAGCGTGTTGACATTTTCTCAAACCAGATTACGCCTTATGTTAATGTAAGATGGTTACTTTTTGATGGTTTCTCGGTGAACATTAGCAAACAAAAACTGGATCTTCTCGAGAATTTTTCAGCGGGATATGCTACCATTGTGATTGAGAATACCATCCAGGCAATAATATTGGGTTATTATAATGCATTACTACAGGAAGAACGCTTGAGAGTTTTGCATGAAGTAAAAAAACTTTCAGGCGACCGTTATAATTATGAAATGATGCGAAAAGAAATTGGAACTTCGGTCACTTTTGATGTGTTACAGGCAAAGAATTCTTTTTTCAGTGATTCAACCAATTATCTTCTGATGGAACTGAATGTTAAAAATGCTTTTTTAAGGTTGAACTTGTTATTGGGTGAACTACCTAATGTACAATTTACGCTGATTGACAGCTTTATGGTTGACCTGCGATATTATGACCTCCAGGATATGATGGATAAAATGCTTTCCAATAATAGTAATCTGAAGAACCAGTATATTAATCAGGAGATTCTGAAGAAAGGGATTGGCCTGACTAAAAGTGATATATGGCCCACAATTTCGATGAATACCGGGGCTGATTATACCCAGGGATGGTACGATTTTGATAAAAATGATGCCAACACCTATTCTCTAGATTACTATGCCAATTTTACCTTAAGCTTCAATTTGTTTAATGGTGGTAATACCCACCGGGCTATAAAAACAGCACAGATTAATGAACAAATCGGGCAACTCGAAATACAGGAATTAAAACAGACACTCGAAAATCTGTTGGTAAACCAATTTGATTTGTATAGAATAAGGAAACAACTGCTGGAAGTTGCTGATGTAAACCTTGAAAGCGCAAAGCTGAATATGGAGATTGCCACTGAAAAATACCGTAACGGCTCCATTAATTCATTTAATTTCCGTGATGTACAATTGATATTTTTGAATGCTGCATCAAAAAAACTAAACGCTATTTACGACCTTATGGACAGCCAGACAGAATTGTTGAGGCTGACCGGTGGAATTATTTCAGAATGATAAGCTATTACGCAAAGTTTCGTGGAGCTGGCGCAAAGAGTTCTTTTCTCAGCGTACCTCATCGGTTCTTAGCGTAACTTAGCGTAATAATTATTAAGATAATAATGAAAAAAAAAGTCTTATTTGTTTGCCTCGGTAATATTTGCCGTTCTCCCAGTGCAGAAGCTGTATTCAGAGGCTTTGTCGAAAATAATGGACTTGAAAATGAGTTCGAAATTGATTCGGCCGGTACGTCTGCGTGGCATGCCGGAGAAAAAGCCGATGCCCGGATGAGAAGACACGCCTCAAAACGTGGATATAAACTCACATCTCTTTCAAGAAAGTTTAATCCAGATACTGATTTCGACTACTTTGATATAATTGTAGCAATGGATAACGATAATTTGCGTGACATGAAAAATATGATACGAAGCAAGGGAGATGAAAAGAAGCTTTTTCTAATGACTGACTTTTCAAAAGAATATGATTATAATTATGTGCCTGATCCATACTATGGCGGCGATCAGGGGTTTGAGCTGGTTATTGATCTATTGGAAGATGCAAGTTCAGGACTTTTAAAACATCTTAAGCCGTCATAAATACCAATTATTTAAACCTAACATTTATTTATTATTAAAGTCTGCTTATTTTTGCAAGCTCAAAATAGATGTTACGTAATAATTTTCAGGAAATTAAGTTATAAAGGAAATATTCATTTGAAGGCGATTTATATAAATAGAAGGTTTGTATTACTGGTGGCGATTATCACTCTATTGATCGTATCCTCATGTTCAACCAAAAAAAATACCTGGTCACGTCGCGCTTACCATAATGTTACCTGTCATTACAATGTTTTCTGGAATGGTAAAAACAGTCTTTATGATGGGGCAAAAACACTAAGTCAAAGCGTAAATAATAATTATAATGAGGTACTGAGAATATATAATTACGGAAACTTACAAGAAGCGCAATCCCTTAATTCTCAAATGGATCGCTCAATAAAAAAGGCGTCAATTGGCATTCAGCGCCATTCTATGTATTTCGGAGGTAATGAATATGTTAAATGGGTGAGGGTGAGCTACCTTATGATGGGTGAAGCTCATTTTTATAAACAGGATTATACCAGTGCCCGTCGTGTTTTCGATTATGTTTCAAAAGAATATTCTAACGACCCGATTCAATATGAAGGATACCTTTGGCTGGTAAAAACATATATTGAAACAGAACGATTTGAAAAAGCCGATGCAACAATCAATTATATACAAAGCAAAAAAGATGAACCTAACTTTTCCAGAACTGTTGAAAATGAATTACCTTTTGTAATTGCTGATTTTTATTTGGCTCAGGAAAATTATGATGCTTCATATTCATACCTGGAAAGATGCCTGGAAGTTGGCAACAAGAAGGATGTTATTACCCGCGTTAATTTTATTCTGGGTCAAATTAACCAGATGGAAGGCGACCTTGAAACAGCAACTTATTACTACAACAGGGTTATTAAGCGCAATCCTGAATATCGTATGGCATTCGAAGCCAAAATGAATCTTGCACAATCCTATGATGAAGGATCCGGCGACAGTAAAAACATCAACAAGGTATTGCATAAAATGGCTAAAGAGTACAAAAACAGGGATTTCCTTGATCAGATTTACTTTGCACTGGCCGACATTGCATTAAAAGATAATAACGAAGAGCTGGCAATAGAATACCTTGCAAAATCGGTAAGCAGAAGCACTATCGATAATTATCAGAAATCTGAGTCTTCTTTAAAACTGGCAGATATTTATTTTGAAAATAGCCAGTATCAATTAGCTGAAGCCTATTATGATACAGCAGTTTCTTTTTTACCAGAAGATTATCCTGATTATGATGCTATTAAGAATAAAGCTACGGTTTTAACCGAAATGGTTCAGTTGTCATCAACCATAAAGAACCAGGATAGCCTTTTGTATTTAGCATCCCTGGATACATTGGCGCTTTATGTTATTATCGATAAAATAATTAGCGATAAAATTGCTGAACAGGAGAAGGAAGAACAATACGGAGACAATGATATGGGTGTTCAGTTTGTTGATGTGGGACAACAAAGCAGAAATCCGAATCTTCGGTCGGGTAAATGGTATTTTTACAATACTGCTGCCCTGAGTTACGGTTACTCAGAATTCCAAAAAAGATGGGGAAACAGGAAACTGGAAGACTACTGGAGATTAAGCGATAAAAGATTGGTAATGCAGTCGAATAATGATGATTTTGCTGATGGTTCTGATTCTGACTCTGCTGATCCAAATGATTCAACAGCTATGAGTCAGTCAATCAGTCCTGAAAGCAGGGATTATTATCTTAAAGATATACCTTTTACTGACGAACAAAAGCAAACTGCAAACGACTTGATAATAACATCTTATAAGCAATTAGGATTTCTTTACCTCGAAGACCTGAGAGACACAACGAATGCCCTGAATACTTATCTTACGTTCCAGGAAAAATATCCGGATAACGAATTTCGGATAGAATCGTGGTATGCACTGTATAAAATCTATAATGATAAAGGAGATAAAGAAAAGGCAAACTTTTACCGAAGCTTGATCTTAAGCAATTATCCTGATAGCGACTATGCAAAAGTAATATCTGATCCTAATTACTTTATGAAATTAAGCGAGGATAAAAACAAGGCTTTGAAACAATATGAAAAAACATATAAGGCCTTTACAAGAGAACAATATTTCAGGGTTATCACTTATGCAAACAACGGTATCGAGGAATACCCGAATGATACAGCCTTGATTCCAAAATTCCTGTACCTTAAGGCAATATCATTAGGAAAAGTTGATATCCCTGATACGCTTTATTCAGCTTTAAACGAATTGATAACAATGTATCCGAATAGTTCGGTAGCACCCATGGCACAATCCATTATTAATATGCTTAATGTGGATTATGGTTTCGGTGAGCCAATAATAAACAAGGATGGTTTAATAGATAGCACACAGCTAATACCTACCATTTACGATTTTGACCAGTATGCCATGCATTTGGTAATGATAATTGTTAATTCCGAAAATGTTGAGGTAGATCCGCTTAAAGTCCGTTTATCCGATTTTAAAAAGAAATCGTTTAGTTTATTAAACATCAGGATAAAAAGTTTGATGCTGGATAATAAAAGAACATTAATAACAATTGGTAATTTTGAAAACAAGAGGGAGGCAGAGAAGTTTTACACTGCACTTTCCAGTGATGATTATGTAGTTTCAGGACTTAGTCCTAAAGATTTCGATATAGTTACAATATCAATTGGAAACTATCCTGTATTTTACAGGGAAAAGGATGTAGAAGGATATTTACTCTTTTTTAATGAATACTACTTAAACGATAAATAATTAATCAAATTAATAATTAATATCTTGAAAAAAGTGAAAAATGGATACGGCGAAAGCCAGGCACGGAACATCATTTCGATAGGAACAAAAATCAAGGGTGACATTGAATCAGATGGTGATTTCAGGATTGAAGGCACCGTAGTGGGTACTGTTAAAGCAAAGGGGAAAATTGTTGTTGGCGAAACCGGAAATGTTGAAGGACAAATTTTTTGTTTGAATGCAGATATTTCGGGAATTGTAAAAGCCAAACTTGAAGTTATCGAATTAACATCTTTAAGGGCAACATCAAGATTTTCCGGTGATATTATTACTAAGAAAATTTCAATAGAACCAGGAGCCCTTTTCTCAGGATCTTGTCAGATGACGGCACTTACATCAAAACCTGATAAACAGCTAAAGATTACAACAACGGGTGAAGAAAAACCAAAAGGATAGTCCGTTAAAGTTTTATGCCAGATATTCTACCCTTGCAATCCAAATGATTGTGATTATTGTGGGCGGTGCATTCGGGGGTAAAGCATTAGATAATTGGGTGAAATGGGATTTTCCGGTATTTACTTTGGTACTTACTATTTTAGCCGTTGTTATCGCATTATATATTGGCATGAGAGACTTGTTTAAACAAAAATAATGAATAGAATATTTATACAGTTTGCAAAGGGATTTACGATTTATGCTATTGTTATAGCTTTAATCAGTATTGTAGTTTATTACTGGCTTCCCGAAGTAACAATTACACCCGTATATTTATATTTAATCGCTTTTTTGTATGCAGTTAATTTTTTACTTTTCGGAAAATTATCACAGGCTATCGAGAACAAACCGAATAGGTTTATAAACACCTATATGCTCTTAAATTTCAGCAAGCTTTTTTTGTTTATCATCATAATTGCTGTTTATGCATATCTATATAGAAATGATGCTGTATCATTTACAATTACTTTTTTTATATATTACATTTTATTCTCTGCCTACGAAATAATAGCACTATTAAAAATCAGAAAATAGATTATTTAAAAAGGACTTCATTAATTTCTCCTTTCGTAATTTTGAAATTCAAATACCTGATCGATGGGTAAGCGCACAAAAAAAGAAAACTGGTATAAAAAAATTACAAGCAGGTTTCGCCTGGTCATTTTAGATGATCAAACATTTGAAGAGCGGTTTACCATGCGCCTTACAACATTAAATATACTTATCTTCCTGGTGAGCACTTCAATTGTAATGATCTCCGTCACCTTTTTTTTTATTGCTAATACATCCATTAAAGAATATATTCCCGGTTATCCTAATATTGATCAGCGAAAACAACTTTATGAACTGAATTTAATGGCTGATTCGCTGCTTTATGACATACAGCGCAAAGATGTATACATACAAAATATTAAGAATATCCTTGAAGATAAAGAACCGGCTAAAGAAGCTGAAGAACAAGTAATTTCAAATTTTCAACCGGATATGGTAGAAATGAAAAGGTCAGTTGAAGACAGCTTGTTACGGGCTGAGTTCGAATATCAAACTATGTACAGCTTGTATTTCAGCGATCAGGATATACAGGATAATACATCTGTTTCGTCCATCAGAAGTTTTAATTTTTTTCCTCCAATAAATGGCATCATTACAGCTAAGTTCAATCTTACTGAAAAACACTATGGAATTGACATTGTAACTTCACATAACGAAGCTACAAAAGCAACACTTGACGGAACTGTTATTTATGGGGGCTGGACACTGGAAACAGGGCACGCCATAGCTATTCAGCATCAACAAAACCTCATCTCAATTTACAAACATAATTCCGTATTGTTAAAAAAAGAAGGCGACCATGTTCAGGCAGGCGATCCAATAGCTATTGCTGGCAGTTCAGGTGAGTTCAGTACTGGCCCTCACTTGCATTTCGAGTTGTGGTACAATGGAACACCTATAGATCCTGAAGAATACATCATTTTTAATTAAAGACATTTGAAGAAACGAATAGCCATACTTGGTTCTACCGGATCAATTGGAACACAGGCACTGGAAGTTATTAAAGAACAAAAGGATCTTTTTAGTGTAGAAGTATTAACTGCCTTTAACAACTATCAGTTACTTATCCGGCAAGCCATTGAACATCAGCCTAATTCTGTTGTTATTGGTAATCAAAATTATTACCATGAAGTAAGTGAAGCCTTAAACTCACTTGATATACATATTTATGCCGGGAAAGAAGCCATCGACCAAATTTTGGAGATGGACACCATCGATCTTGTATTGATGGCGATAGTAGGATTTAATGGCTTGAAACCAATCCTGGCTTCGTTAAAAAATCATAAAACAGTGGCATTGGCAAATAAAGAAAGCCTTGTAATTGCCGGTGATATTGTTTCACAATTATCCCTTGATACCAAAACCCCAATAATACCTGTCGATTCGGAGCATTCAGCTATTTTCCAATGCCTTATGGGTGAATTTAGTAATCCGATTGAGAAAGTAGTTCTGACTGCATCGGGAGGTCCGTTCCGGGGTTTTTCAAGAGAACGACTGGAACGG
>Ga0164313_10003008_pt1 | contig 15026 bp, 13 predicted proteins | sample GuaBasSedimGuay4_FD_113735 | JGI IMG/M metagenome (GOLD analysis project Ga0164313, IMG submission 113735) | Subseafloor sediment microbial communities from Guaymas Basin, Gulf of California, Mexico - Guay4, Core 4569-4, 0-3 cm | ecosystem: Environmental > Aquatic > Marine > Hydrothermal vents... | reverse complement strand
TGGCGTGAAGAGGTGCACCGGATCGTCCCGCCGCGAGGGTTGCCCGGCAGCGCCATTGTGTGGATGGCGCCGCGTTGCCGGAGGGTCGTCTCGGCACAATGGCGTGCCCGGCACGCCCCGGTGAGCGGTGTTTCCGGCGTGCTCGGATGCGGTGTCGGGTGCGGTGACGGCCATTGCCACGGTTGTGGCTGCGGCACCCAATCCTGGAGGCGGGCGTGAGTCCGAAATTCATAATTCATAATTCAAAATTCATAATTTGGCCTCAAGCCTCAAGCCCCAAGCCCCAAGCCCCAAGCCTTGAACTGACCCTGCTACCATCCGGCCATGGCGACGATCCCAGGGAAGGACCACCCGTGAGCCGGGTCTTTATGATCTGTCCAGAGGCCGTACGCCGGCTCACCGCCGGGGTCGGAACCCGTTTTGTCGCCCTGGCGGATGTGCTTCGCGAAGAAGGCCACGATGTGACCTTGGCCATCCCCAACCCGGCATCGGAAGCCGAAGCCGTGGGGGAGGGGATCACCGTGGTCACCGCCTCGCCGGACTCCCTCGGATCGCAGGCCGATGGTCACGACTGGGTGCTGCTCCACGGTCATCTCGGGAATCACTATCTTTCGCAACGCGATGACCTGCCGGTGGTGATCGATCTTTATGATCCGTTCCTGGTGGAAAACCTCCACTATCACCGAGAGTTGGGTTTCGAGCCGTATCGCAACGATCACGCGACCTGGAAGCTCCAGCTCGGGAACGGCGATTTCTTTCTCTGTTCATCCGAGGAACAGCGTCTCTTCTACCTCGGTTGGCTCGGCGCCCTCGGACGCGTCAACCCGCTGACCCTCGAAAACGACCCGACCCTTCACGGTCTGATCAGCGAGCTGCCGTTCGGAACGCCCGAGAGCGATCCGCCCGCACCGCCTGCTCGAAGGGATGTCCTTCCGGGCGTCGATGATGCGCAACCGGTGATCTACTTTGGTGGGATCTACGACTGGTACGACCCGCTGGTCGTGCTCGACGCCATGCCGGCCCTGCTCGAAGCCGACTCGCGAACCGTGGTGGTCTTTGTCGATCATCCTCATCCCGAAGACACCCCCCTTTCGGTGGCAGCCGAGGCCCGCCGTGTGGCCGAGGAGCGTGGTTTCATGGGTGATTCGGTCCGTTTCGAGTCCTGGCGGCCGTTTGATCGTCGATTCGAACTCCCCCAGGTCTGCGATCTCGCCCTGGTCACCCATCAAAGGGGTCTCGAGACCGATCTCAGTCTGAGGACCCGGGTTGTCGATCTGCTCTGGCTCGGTCTGCCCGTCGTCGCCACCGAAGGGGGAACCATGTCGCGGGTGATCGACGAGATCGGCGCAGGCGTCACCGTCCCGGCCGGCGACCCGCAAGCGATGGTGGCGGCGGTGCGAGGCTTGTTCGATGACCCGCCCGCTCGCGAAGCTGCCGCCCGGGCGGGGCGCTCGTGGGCTGCGACCCGGCGATGGCGAGATGTGGCCGCCCCGTTGCTCGAGTTCGCAGCTCGACCCGAAATCGACCTCGACAAGGGTCGATTTGCCGGACTCGCGCCGCACGCATCGGAGGCTGAAGAACCGATTGGCAACCGGCTGCAGCGGGTGATGAAGAGAATGTGGGGCGGCCGGTGAAGGCGTCGGTCATCGTCGTCGCGCACGCCGGTCTCGGCCACCTCGAGGACAGTATCGAGTCATTGGGGCACGCCGGCCAACGCGAGCGCTGTGAGGTCGTGCTTGTTGACAACGCGTCGCTCGATCGATGTGGTGAGACCGCCGCTCGACGCTGGCCCTGGCTCGAGGTCGTGCGGTCGGAGACAAACCTCGGTTTTGCCGGGGGAGTCAATCTGGGCGCCGAAACCGCGACGGGCGAGGTCCTCATTCTGCTCAATGACGATGCGGCAGCCGAACCGGGTTTTGTCGAGGCTCACCTCGAAGTCCTGGAGGATCACCCGAAGGCTGCGGCGACCGCAGGTCGGTTGTCGACCTGGGATGGTCGACGGCACGATTTTGTCCGTGGCGGCGTAACCTTTGACATCCATGCGTTTCAGATCGGTCAGGGTTGGCCGGTCGATGCCATCGAGCCGCCGGCGGTGGGAGAGCTCCTGCCCTTTGCCTGTGGCGGTAACATGGCCATCAGACGCAGGGATTGGGACAAACTCGGCGGCTTCGACAGGGAACTCTTTGCCTACTTCGAGGATGTGGAACTCGGGTGGCGTCTCTGGGCCTCGGGTCGAGAGATCGTCGCTGCTCCGAATGCCGTCGCTCGACACCGCGGCGGCGCCACTTCGTCCGGACTCGGCGATTTTCGGCGAGGCGTGCTCTTCGAGCGGAACGCCCTGCGGACCTTCTTCGCCTGTGCCGATGATGAATGCCGCGCTGCGTTCGGGCCGTCCGTCTACGCGGCATTTCTGCACCGGCTGAGCGCCTTTGCGGACCAACACCCGGCCCTCGCGTCGGCAACTGCGGACCCCTTCGGCGCCGTTCTGCCTCCGCCGAGTCGTGGTGACCGCTGGCGTCGGCGTCTGGCGGAAGGCGGGGTCTTCGGCGCCGCACGTCATCTCTTGGCTCGGGCACTCCTGGGACCCGGGGTCGGAGCGCCGGTCGTCTCGGACGGGCATTTTCTGATGCAACTCAGAGCGGCCGACGGTTTTTTTGCTGGTCTCGGCGACTCTGAGAAACGTCGACGTGTTGTCGAGGCTCACCGCAAGGTGCCCGATCGGGAAATCGTGGATCGTTTTCCGCGGATGGTGGTTCCCACCTATCCCGGAGACGAGGCATTCTTCGCATCGGATGCTTTTAGAAACCTGATGCCAGACGGGTGGTCGGTCGAGTACCGCAGCATCGATGAAATCCTCCACTCGAGTGTGCTCGAGGGATGACGGATGGCGAGAACACCCCCAGACGATGAGCGCCGCCGGCTCCGCCGGCACTTCGAGATCGAACGCGAACTCGCCGACCGTCTGCGTCGCGCCTCCAAGGACGAACGAAAGACCCTCTACGGTGAGGTCTACGACGAGCTCTTCAGACGAGTGGAGCTTCCGGGGAACGCCGAGGCTCAGCGTGCGCAGGTCAGTCTGTTGCTCGATTTGGTGGAGCCGTTCCTTGCCGATTGTCGATCCTTCCTCGAGATCGGCGCGGGCTCGGGCAATCTCAGCCTCGCGCTCGCCGAACGATTGGACCGGGTGTGGGCCGTGGATGCCGTCGATCCGCAAATCGATCCTCAGTTGGTTCCGGAGTCTTTTGCATTCGTGTCCGACGCCGATTTCGAGGACGCCGTGCCGGAGGATTCCGTTGATCTCGCGCTGAGCTGTCACTTCGTCGAACACCTGCACCCGGACGACCTCGGGGATCATCTCTCGATTGTCCACCGCAAGCTCGCCGTCGGCGGCGCCTATGTGGTTGTGACCCCAAACCGACTCTATGGACCGCACGACATTTCGAAGCACTTCAGCGATGAGCCCGTCGGTTTCCACCTTCGCGAATACACCCACCTCGATCTGGCGGCCGAACTCGAGAGCGCCGGCTTTGATCCCGTGTGGGTGATCGGCCGGGTTGGGTCGTCTCCTAGGCCCGGGTCGTGGTGGAAGGTCGCGGGAGCCGAACGGGCGCTCGATGCACTGCCCCTCGCCATCCGTCGCTGGTGTCTCCGAAGGGCGCCCCGCCAGGAACCATTTCGGCCTCTCGAACAGGTCAAACTCGTCGGTTACAAGTCCGAGGCTGGGTGATGGACGACCTGGCGGTCTACACCTCCGTGGGACCCGCGAGCCACGATCTCGCCTTCGAGGCCGAGATGATGGAGCGCGCAGCCACGGGACAGTGCTGCCTTCTGCTGGCATCATGGCCGGGTCCGGTCGTGGTATTGGGGTATGCCCAAAAACCTGACGAGGTGGATCTCGAGTGGTGTCGCCGACACTCGGTTCCGGTCCTCCGCCGACTCAGCGGCGGAACCGGGGTGATTCACCGTGGCGACCTCGCGGTCTCGCTGGCGCTGCCGGCGGACCACCAATGGGCGAAGGGGATCGTCGATCTCTACGATCGGTTTCTCGGTGTGCTCGGCCCTGCATTGAGCGAGTCCGGCGGTGCGGTCGAACGGCTCGAAGAAAGACCGCACGGAGTCAGGGTTCGTTCTCCCATCTGTTTCGAGGACCAGCTTGCCGACTCGCTGGTGGTCGGTGGTCGGAAGGCCGTTGGCTGTTCTCAGACTCGGAGGAAGGGAGCGGTGCTCATCCATGCGGCGGTTCTGCTCAGCCTCGATGCCACAGCGTACGCTCGGGTGTTCAGGGTCGACGAGAAACGGATTCTGGCCGCTCTGGCGCCGGCCGTCACCGGGGTCGAGTGGGGCGTGATCGGGAGATCCGTGACCGCTGAGATCGGTCGGGCCCTCGGTCTTCGGACCACGGTGTCTCGCCGGCCGAATCCACGAGGTGAATTTCTGGCTCCGTATGGCATGGAACGCTGGTCTCCGGTTGCGGATGACGGAATACCGTAGTCGCAGGCGGAGTTGGTATAATCCGTGGGCAATCAAGACCGGCAATTCCCGATGCGGGCTCGATGGTCGCCCCGAAATACCCGGACCTGAAAGCCTGTTTTTGTCAAAGAGATCGATTCTGGAAGAAAGGTGTCTGTATGCCTCGAACGCAGGTCTACCACGCCATCACCGAACGCCTCGAGATCCTCGATACGGAGGGCGCTGTCGATTCCGAGCTCATGCCCGAGTTCGAGCCCGATGTCATCCGCGAGATCTACCGGGACATGGTGCTCATGCGTGGTATGGATTCGAAAGCTCTGAAACTCCAGCGACAGGGGCGAATGGGGACATGGCCCCCCATCCGTGGGCAGGAGGCTATTCAGGCCGGCGTTGCCCGTGCGATGGGTGATGCCGACTGGCTCATCCCCGCCTTCCGCGAACACGGGATCATGTTGCTGCGTGGCGTTCCCGCGCATCTGATCTACGCATACTGGGCCGGCGACGAGCGTGGATCCTCGTATCCGGAGGGCGTCCGGGTCTTCCCCGTCGCGGTGCCGGTCGGGAGCCAGTGGCAGCACGGAACCGGAGTCGGTCTGTCGCTGAAGTTGCGTGGTGAGAAGGCGGCCGCGGTGACCCTTGGCGGCGACGGCTCGACGTCGGAGGGTGACTTCCACGAAGCCATGAACTGCGCCGGGGTCTTCAAGACCAACAGCGTCTTCGTGATCCAGAACAACCAGTGGGCGATCTCGATCCCGCTCCACCAACAGACCGCCGCCGAGACCCTCGCTCAAAAATCCCACGCCTATGGCATTCCGGGTCTGCAGGTGGATGGAAACGATGTCTTCGCGGTCTATTCGGCGGCTACCGAGGCGCTGGATCGCGCACGAAGTGGCGGTGGACCGACCCTCATCGAGGCTGTGACCTATCGTCTCGGCGACCACACCACCGCCGATGACGCGAGCCGCTATCGGGAAGACTCCGAGGTTGCCGAGTGGGAGAAGCGCGATCCCATATTGCGGCTGAAGAGGTACATGGAGATCAACGGTATGTGGGACGAGGCCCAGGAACAGGCCCTTGCCGAAGAGGTTCTGGCCTGGGTGGATCTCCAGGTGGCTAATCTCGAAGAGATGCCGCCGCAGGATCCTCGCGACATCTTCACCCACATGTATTCGGAGTTGCCGCCACACCTCAAGGAACAGATGGGCGAGGTTCTTGGAGAGGTGGGGTCATGAGCACCGCCGAAATCGACGTGACAGCCGGCCACGCGGCCACCGAGAAACTGACCATCGCCCAGGCGGTTCGCGACGCCATGCGCGATGAGATGACCCGTGACGAGTCGGTGCTGGTGCTCGGAGAGGACGTGGGCATCGACGGCGGTGTCTTCCGCGCCACCGATGGACTCATCGAGGCGTTCGGTCCCGAGCGCGTCATCGACACGCCTCTCGCCGAGAGCGCCATCATCGGGATGTCGGTGGGTCTCGCAGCCACCGGAATGCGGCCGGTGGCGGAAATTCAGTTCATGGGCTTTGTCTACCCAGCCATCAACCAGCTCCTCGGTCATGCCGCGCGGATGCGTAATCGGACGCGGGGCCGGATGACGGTGCCCATGGTTGTACGGATGCCGTACGGCGGTGGAATCCACCCACCGGAGCACCATTCCGAGAGCTATGAAACCCTCTTCCTCAACACCCCGGGTTTCAAGGTCGTCGTGCCATCGAATCCTTACGACGCGAAAGGGCTTCTGGCCGCAGCGATCCGCGATGACGATCCGGTGCTCTTCATGGAGCCAAAGAGGATCTACCGCGCCTTTCGCGATCAGGTCCCGACGACGCCCTACACCGTACCCATCGGGAAGGCTGCAGTGGTGCACGAAGGAGACGAGGTGACGCTGATTTCGTGGGGCGCCATGGTGCGGGTCTGCCACGATGCCGCCGATATGCTGGCTCGCGAAAACATCAGCGCCGAAGTGGTCGATCTCCGGACTCTCAACCCCCTCGACCGAGATACGATTCTTCAGAGTGTCGAGAAGACGGGGCGGGCCGTGGTGGTCCACGAGGCGCCGCGGACCAACGGTTTCGGAGGTGAGATCGCAGCGCTCATCGGTGAGCACTCGCTCCTTCACCTCCAGGCGCCGGTGCAGCGGGTGACCGGGTTTGATGTGATCTTCCCGTTGGCCAAGAACGAGCACCTGTATCTTCCGACGCGGGATCGTATTGCGGCGGCGGTGAAGAAGACCCTCGATTTCTAGTTCTTTGCGAGCCCGAATCCACCGGGCATGGTCGAAAGGCACCAGATGGCGTTTGTATTCAACTTTCCGGATGTGGGCGAGGGGATCCACGAGGGTCGGGTCGTCGAATGGCTGGTCGCCGAAGGCGCGGTCGTAGCCGAAGACCAGCCTTTGCTCAAGGTCGAGACCGATAAGGCTGTTGTCGAGCTGCCGTCGCCCAAGGCGGGAACGGTGCTCAAGTTGCATGTCCCGTCGGATTCTGTCATCGAGGTGGGAGATGCCCTGGTCACCATCGGCGCCGAGGGTGAAAGCCTGCCTGTCGATGGCGAAGCCAAGGACGGGCCGGCCCTTGTCGCGGTGCCGCCGCCGGAGCAGACACCACCGCCGTCCAGGACCGGTCGACGGCCGCTGGCGACGCCCAAGACCCGCTCTCTGGCGCGTAAACTCGGGGTCGATTTGGCGATGGTCAAGGGCTCTGGATCGGCCGGCAGGATCACCGATGAGGACGTCGAACGTGCCGCGTCAGCTCCCTCAGCACCAATCTCAGTGCCAGCGCCGAAGGCCGCGCCGGCCGGCGTGACCGCATCGACCGTTGACGGTGAAGTGGAGCGCGTTCCCCTGACCCATCTCAGGAAGGTGATCGCGGGCGCCATGCGGACCTCGAAACAGACATCGGCCCACGTCACCCACGTCGAGGAGGCGGATGTCACCGAGCTCTTCGCACACTACCGATCGGTGAAAACCGAGGTCGAGTCGAAAGGAGGGCGTTTCACCCTCCTCCCGTTCTTCATCAAAGCGTTGGTGACCGTCCTCAAAGACTATCCCATCTTCAACGCAACCGTTGATGAAGAGGCCGCCGAGATCCTGCTCAAGAAGTACTACAACATCGGGATCGCGGTCGACACCCCGGAAGGGCTGATCGTTCCGGTCATCAAGGGCGCCGACGGCAAGGACATGCTGCAGCTCGCCGACGAGATCACCGATCTCGCCGGTCGTGCCCGCGAGAGAAAACTCGGTCTCGACGAGCTCAAGGGCGGCACCTGCACCATCACCAACATCGGTCCCCTCGGTGGTGTCTTCGCCACCCCGATCATCAACCAGCCCGAGCTGGCGATCATCGGTCTGCACAAGATCCAGGATCGGCCGGTGGTTGTCGATGGTGAAATCGTCGTTCGAAAAATGATGTATCTGAGTATTTCCTTCGACCATCGGTGGATCGACGGCGCTGAGGGCGCGCGGTTCATGACCGATCTGGTCGGTTTGATTTCAAAGCCCGGTTTGTTGATGGCGAGGTTGTGATGGTCGTCGGATCGGTTTCAAGCGGATGTCAGGTTGTCGTGATCGGCGCCGGGCCCGGTGGCTATGTGGCCGCGTTGCGGTTGGCTCAGCTCGGCAAGGACGTGATTCTGGTGGAGAAGAGTCCACGGTTGGGGGGCGTCTGCCTCAACGTCGGTTGCATCCCGTCAAAGGCGTTGATTCACGCCGCTGACCTCGCATACGAAGTCCAGCATGGCGGAGCGATGGGACTCAGTGTCGAATCACTGTCGGTGGATCTGCCGAAGCTGGTTAAGTGGAAAGACGGCATCGTCGAGCGGCTCACCGGTGGGGTGGAGTTCCTGTGCTCGAAGAACGGCGTCGAGGTGGTCCACGGAAGCGCCCGCTTCCTCACCGATCGCAGCCTCCAGGTCTCCAGCGACGACGGTCAGTTCGAGATTCAGTTTGAGCAGGCGGTGATCGCCACCGGTTCATCCGCCATGCAACTGCCCAATCTGCCGTTTGACGGTGAGCGGGTGATCGGTTCCACCGAGGCGCTCTCGCTGCAGGCGGTCCCAAAGAGGATGGTTGTCGTCGGTGCCGGCTACATCGGTCTCGAACTCGGGACGGTCTACGCCAAGCTCGGGTCAGAGGTGACCGTCGTCGAGTTCCTCCCGGAGATCGTTCCGGGGCTGGACCGGGACGTGGCGAAAGCCCTCCAGCGGCGGCTCAAGAAGCTCAAGATCAAACTCATGCTCAACCACCGTGCCGAGTCGTTCGATGACGGCGATGACCCGTCCCTGGTGGTGACCGGACCCGATGGCGACGAGATTCGGATTCCCGCCGATGTGGTCATGATGAGCGTCGGCAGGATTCCGAGGACCAAGGATCTTGGGCTCGCGGAAATCGGGGTCGAGACCGATGACAAGGGATTTATCAACGTCAACGAAAAGCAGCAGGCGACGGCACCGGGGATCTACGCCATCGGCGATGTCGTTGGCGGCGCGCTGCTCGCACACAAGGCGTATCAGGAGGCCAAGGTCGCGGCCGAGGTCATTGCCGGTGAACCTGCGGCCTTTGACAACGTGACCATCCCCGCGGTGATCTACACCGATCCCGAGGTCGCGTGGGCGGGACTGACCGAAGCCGAGGCCGTTGAGCAGGGCTATGAGATCGTGACCGGGAGATTCGACTTCAAAGCATCGGGTCGGGCCATGACGCTGGACGCCACCGATGGCTTCATCAAGGCCATCGCCGACGCGGGCACAAAACAGCTCCTCGGGGTTGTGGCGGTCGGTCGTGGTGTTTCGGAGCTCATGGGAGAGGCGACGTTGGCTCTGGAGATGGGCGCCTTTCTCGAGGACATCGGGCTGACGATCCACCCGCATCCGACCATGTCGGAGGCCTTCCAGGAGGCCGTCGAGGCCGCCCTCGGCAAGGCCGTGCATCAGGTCAACAAGTAAGTCGTAAGTCGTAAGTCGTAGGTTGCACGCGCGTCGACCGAGGAACGCGCTGGGCCTTTGGGACATAACGACTGCTGATTCAGCGGACGCCTCTACGAGGTCCTCGAGCGTTTCCGGAATCCAAGGAACGACTCACGACTCACGACTTACTTACGACTTACGTCCGTTGGAGTTCCTCCCATGCCCTCACTGCGCGCCTGAGGTGGGGAATCACGATCGAGCCACCGACGACGAGCGCGATGGACATGGCGTCCTGGAGTTCTTCGGTGCTGACGTCCTCTTCGTGGCACCGATCGAGGTGGTAGAAGATGCAGTCATCGCATCGGAGCACCATCGATGCAACCAAACCGAGCAGTTCCTTGGTTTCGACGGGCAGTGCTCCGGCCCGATATGTCTGATTGTCCAGGCTGAAGAACCGTTTGATCTCGAGGTTGGCTTTCTCAAGAGTGAGCTCGGTGAGGTCGGCTCGTTCGGTTCTGAATTCGTCGATGGTTTTGTGAGGCATGTTTGGCTCCTTCACGGGATCGAGGGTCCATCCTACCGAAGTCGGCCTCGAGGCCGGCTTCGGTGTCCCGGAGTCCTGGCCTTCTGGTCCGCCTGCGGTGGCCCAGCGTCGCACCATCGGCGCGGTCGCGAGGGGGTTGATGGAAGGACTGCGACCCCGCCGATGGTACGCCGGCGGCCTCCCTCCGAACCGGGACAGCCGCACCGGAACGCTCTACCGCGAGGGTTGCCCCCCTTGGAGTTTTTCGGGGCGCGTGTCGTTCGTGGGCCCGAGGGCGAAGAAAAACTCCAAGGACGGCACGCCCCGGTGGGACGCCATATGTCCGCGTTCCAGCGAGGAACGAGGCTGAACGGGTGACTCGCCAGAAAAAGGAACGGATTTCAGACGCAGTACGCTAGTAAGCTGCGGCATCTCGTATCTCGTATCTCGTATCTCGCAACTCCTGTCTCCTGTCTCCTGTCTCCTATCTCGTATCTCGCATCTCGGATCCCCATTCCGGCAGTGATAATCTCTCCAACAATGCGAGGCGCTCAATGAACCCCATTCTCCCGGGCGGCGGTCGAATCGAGGTCGTCGCCGGACCCATGTTCTCCGGCAAGTCCGAGGAGCTGATTCGGCTCCTCAGACGTTCGGCCATCGCGAGGCAAAGGGTGCAGGTCTTCAAGCCCGCGCTGGATAATCGGTATTCCGAGGGAGATGTGGTCTCCCACTCGCAGTGGCGGGTTCCGTGCGAGGTTGTTGATTGCGCCGATGAGGTCCTCAAGAGGATCGATCCGAGGACCGAGGTTGTTGGGATCGATGAGGGACAGTTCTTCGACGACGAACTTCCGAAGGTGTGCACGCATCTCGCGAACCTCGGGAAGCGCGTCATCGTGGCCGGCCTGGACATGGACTACAGGGGTGTGCCCTTCGGACCCATGCCTGAACTGCTCGCCATCGCCGAGGAGGTCCACAAGATCCAGGCGATCTGCACCCGGTGTGGAGCTCCGGCGAGTTACACCCAACGGATGACCGAAGATAACGAGCGGGTTCTGGTGGGCGCCACTGATGTGTACGAGGCGCGGTGCCGACGTTGTCATGAACCCGAGGGGGCCGTCATCGGGGGGGAAATGTGGTTGTTCCCGCCATCTCCCGAAAACTCGGATGGGTCCTAGAATCGTGGCCACCGCTATCATGGTGTGATGATGGCTCGCGAACTCGAATCCGGAATGGCGCTGGGGCGGTATCGCCTCGAGGTTCGGATCGGTGAAGGCGGAATGGGTTCGGTCTGGAGAGCGCGAGACGAACTGCTGGAGCGGAGTGTGGCGCTCAAGGCGCTCCCGCGGTCCCTGGTCACCGATCCTCTGGCCGAACGGAGGTTCGAACGCGAAGCCCGGGCCATGGGGCGGCTCCAGCATCCCAATGTTGTGGGAATCTACGACCTCGGCACCGCGGATCCCGGAAATGGTGAGGAACTGCCGTTTCTGGTGATGGAGCTGGTTCACGGTCGGAACCTCAACGAACTGATCTGTGGGCAGCCCGATTTCTGTGAGGTCCTTCGCTGGATGGAGCAGGTCACACGCGCCCTGTCCGCGGCCCACGCGGCCGGGATCGTCCATCGCGATCTCAAACCCTCGAACATCATGGTCGATCACGAGGGCCATGTTGTGGTCCTCGATTTCGGTCTGGCGCGTCTGGCGCAACGCGACGGCGATATGCGCGAGGATACCCTGACGACGCCGGGGATGGTCCTCGGCTCGTGTCCCTACATGGCGCCCGAACAGGCGCTCGGCCAAGAGGTGACCCCCGAGAGTGATGTGTTCTCATTCGGCACTGTGCTCTATGAGGCTCTCACCGGCGAACGGGCGTTCAAGGGCGACACCCCCATGCGGGTGCTTCAGGCGGTGGTCCGGTGTACAACCACTCCCGCCGAGGACCTCGCGCCCGGGTTGCCGAGGGCCCTGTACGAGATCCTCGATCGTTGCATGGCGCGCGATGCGTCGCAGCGCTACGCCACGGCCGGCGAGATCGGGAGGGATCTGAACACGGTGCTCGAGCTCGAGGCGTCGTCGCCATCGACGGCAACGACGCTGATGCACAAACCCGGAACGGTCGCCGCGAGCCGGCTTCGTCGGGCCCGACGTCGGCGGATCCTGACGGCAGTCGCTGCGATTGCCGCTGTCGCCGGGGCGTTGGCGGGGCTGTGGTTCGGACGCGCCGATTGGGAGCCTCTCCGGCCGAATCCCGGCGGATGGTCCATGACCGAGCTTTACGAGGGGTCGGGAGATCTCGATCGACCCACATGGAGTGGCAACGGCAAGCTCCTCGCGGTCGGTCGGACCGACGGTGAGAGGGGCGAAGTGCTGGTAATGCCGATGGATGGGGACGATCCGCGGGTTCTGGTCGAGGGTGGGGGGCACGCGGTGCCCGGCCAGCCCGACTTCTCCCCGGATTCCGCAGCGGTGGTCGTGTCGGTCCACTCGGGAAGTAGCCAGTCGCTGCAGGTCCTTCCCGCGGTCGGAGGGCCTCCGGTGGAGGAGATCCCCAACGCCCTCAACGGGGTCTGGCTGGATCGATCGACCCTCGTGTTCACTCGAGTGCTGGACGGTCAATCGTCGGTTTGGACCTTCGATCTCAATGATGGTGAGGAGAAACAGCTGATCGGCGCCCGGGACGGTATCTCCTGGTGGGAGGTCTACCCCCGGCCCGGAGGCGGCTTCGCCCTGCTCGGTGGCGCCACCGACTTGAGCCTGGGAATCTTCGTCAGCGACGAGGAGGGTGGGTCGATCGAAGAGTGGCTGGCGCCCGGGAGCAAGGTCAAGGGCGCCGATTGGACGCCCATGGGTGATGCGCTGGTCACCTCCATCGCGGGTCAGCTCGTCAGGTTGACAGGCGACGGAAGCCAACCGTTGCTCCCGTTTCACCAGAAACCGCTCAAGTTTCCGGTCTTTTCCGGCGACGGCCGATTGGCTGCGGTCCACAGTTGGCAGACCTACGACATCATCTCGGTGGATCCGGCCGGTGACGAACCCGAGTGCCTGCTCTGCGATTCGCCGAAAGTGGGTTGGGGGAGTGCCGGTCCCGATGGTGAGGTCGTGTTCCTTCAGCGTCGGGCGGACGACTCGAGGATTTTCGTGCGCGATCTAGACGGCGAACGAAGATCACTCACCGAGCGCGAGGAGGGCGCGTCGTGTCCGGTGGCCTCGCCGGATGGGACCCGAATCGCCTATCTCGCTCGGATCGATGGTTCCACCGAGCTCCGGGTCCGTCCGTATGCCGGTGGGGAGCCGGTGACACTTGCCGGCGACCTGGAGAGCTCCGAGTTCGTATCGTGGTCACCCGACGGTGGGAACATCGCTTACGCTGGGGGATCCCCGCTCAGGGTTTGGGTTGTCTCGGCGGCAGGAGGACCCCCCAGGGCGGTGAGTGGATCCGGCGGCGACTATCCGAGCTGGAGCCCGGACGGCGCATCCATCGCTTTTGCAATCTGGACGGAGGAGACCGACCCCGACCAGGGAACCTGGATCGTGTCAAGCGATGGAAGTGATCGGCGAAAGGTGGCCGACCACCCGACCCGGGCGGTTTGGGACCCCCGATCCGGCAGTCTTCTCCAACTTCGTCGATCCCCCGACGACGATGATCTCGAACTCTGGAGACTCGAAACTGATGAGACCCGCTGGTCTTTGCAGGGTCGTCTGGATCTCGGGGTCCGACCACCGATCCACATGGAGTTCCGGCCCTTCACCGTCGATCCAGGAACGGGCCGGTTGGTGATGAACCGGCTCACGATGACGAGCCAGTTGGTGGTCTTTGACGGAGTGGACGCCAACCGGTGGTAGGTGGCAGGTCGATGGCTTGAGCAAATCCTCAAGTGTATTGTGTTCAGGACCTTGCAACTCTTCTTTATTATCACCGTATAGTTATGTAATATGTCTATGTCTTTTGGGATTACGTTGAATCGTCACCGAATTGTCGTTCTTGATCGAGTCTTGAGACAATGCTACATTCAACCGACGTCGATCCAACGGGTCGGCACAACAAAGGAGGAAACGCGATGAAAAAGACCACGATCATCTGCGTGCTCGGGTTCGCGGTTGTTGCCTTGGCGAGTTTGACTGCCGGAGCCGACGACCACGCCTATGTCGGAGCCGAAAAGTGCAAGATGTGCCACAAGGTGCAGTACAACTCTTGGTTGGAGACCAGCCACGCCAAGGCCTCAGACGCGGCCAAGGGATCGACCGATCCCGCCTTCGAGGCCAAGTGCCTCGGGTGCCATGCCACCAACTCTGATGAAGCCCTTGCCGGTGTGCAGTGTGAGGCTTGCCACGGGCCTGGCGCCGACTTCAAGAAGATGAGCATCATGAAGGACCGCGATACCGCCGTTGCCAACGGCCTCGTGATTACGACCCAGGCCAACTGCGACGGCTGCCACCAGGACGACGGCCACTCGAAAGTGGTGGTCATTGCCGACAACTTGAACAACAAGGCCGCAATCCACGATTTCAAGAATCCGCCGGGCGAATAACCCGGGTTCAATAGACTGATCCACGGCAGGCGCGGTCATACCGCGCCTGCCGTTTTTCTTTGTCGCTGAGGTGGGTCCATGAGATCTTTCGAGGTACCTGGCACGACACCGAGCGCATTCGTCGAAGAGATGCGGTCCGCCCTCGCGGCGAAGGAGTATGACCGATACGTGGTTCTCGATCTCGATGGCGACAGTCTGGCCGTCGAGCTGCGTTGGATGGGGACGACAAGATTCGACTTTCGCATCCGGCCCGCCGGTGAGGGCTTTCGCGCCGACTTCGTCGGTCAGCGGGTGGCGCCGCTCCACAGCGCATTTTCCGATCGCTTCGAGATCTACTTCGACAAGGCGCTAGCGAAGGTGGGGGCGAAGACGGTCTGATCGTGGGGCCTGGAGCTCCGGCCTTCTGGTCCGCCTTCGGCGGCCCAGCGTCGCGCCATCGGCGTGGTCGCGCGGGGGTTGATGGAACCCAAGAAGAGCGACTCTCACCGGCGATCTGGGACAATCTCTTGCGCTCTGGGCACTTGCGAAGATGCTCCGAATACCAACGGGTATGCGTCCGCTCTTCGCAAGCGCCAGAGACACAAGTCATTGCCCCATCTCATC
>Ga0164313_10003007_pt1 | contig 15032 bp, 12 predicted proteins | sample GuaBasSedimGuay4_FD_113735 | JGI IMG/M metagenome (GOLD analysis project Ga0164313, IMG submission 113735) | Subseafloor sediment microbial communities from Guaymas Basin, Gulf of California, Mexico - Guay4, Core 4569-4, 0-3 cm | ecosystem: Environmental > Aquatic > Marine > Hydrothermal vents... | reverse complement strand
TGATCATATAGATTTTTCAGATGCAGCCTTGTTGAACAGTTCGGTTTATACAGACCGGATTATCAGATACTTGTCTTTGTACCGTGGCGAAAGTATTTCTCCTGCCGAACAGGAGGATGAATTTATAAAGGCGGTTGATATAGTGATGGCAAAAGTGAGCATGAACCCGGTAGTGCATGAATTTATCCTTGATTATCTGATCAGGGGTTTTGAAAAATTCAAGATGGAAAAAGTACTTGTTCATATAGCTGATCACTATATGGATACTGATTGTAAATCGGGAGATGAAACCTTACGGCAAAAACGCATGGAAGCCTATAAGAAAATGGCTATTGGCCGGCAAGCCCCTGAATTTAACATAGAAGATGTAGATGGGCGGAACGTAGATTTGTACGATATACCTAATAAATATGTCTTGCTGGTTTTTTGGGCAAGCTGGTGCCCGCATTGCAATACTTTGATGCCAGAACTTAAAAAGTGGTATGATGAAAGAAGTGAAGACCTGGAAGTTATCGCTTTTTCTATAGATGAAAACAGTACCGCGTGGAAGGAAAATATAAGTAATAACAACTATGGCTGGATAAATTGTAATGATCCTGCTGGATGGGATGGTGAAGTAGCCACCAGGTACAATTTATATGCTACCCCCACAATGTTTTTGCTCGATGAAGAAAGGCGTATCGTAGCTAAGCCTTTATCGGTAAAAGAATTGGATGGTCAGTAATAGCAATTGGGCACCGGTATAATAAAAAACTATCTACGAATTTTCTACTCACGTAAACCGCTCAGGATGTCACCCGAAGAAGACCCTGATAGTACTGAAAATAGTTGTTACACTAATTGAACAGCATGGTAAATCTCTGCAAAATTATTACCTTGGTGATGTTCATTGAATTTAACTTGTAGTAAAAACAAAATTCATTATCGCATTGTAGCATTAACGCATTAAATCATTACAATCTGTAACTTCCATTAAAATATCAGTAGAATATAAAATTTTAAACAACTAATAAAATGAGAAGGATAAAATGGATACTATTTGTAGCAGTGCTTATTCTTTTTGCTTCTTGCGCAGGTAAGAAAAAGGTAAATGAGCAAAATGGAGATCAGGCGAAAGAGACAAAAGTGGAGAATCATATCGTACAGGATTTTGTATTTGGTGATGACAGGCCTTTTGCTCAGTGTCATGCTTCGACCCTGGTGAAGCTGAATCCGGATGGATTTTTAGTTGCCTGGTTTGCAGGAACTGAAGAGAAAAATCCGGATGTGGGTATATGGGTGTCGAGTGGTAAGCCGGGACATTGGACACCACCTGTTCAATTGGCAAAGGTACGCCAGGATGCCCATTGGAATCCGGTGCTGTTTCGGGCTCCAAATGGAGAGATCCATTTGTTTTTTAAAGTGGGTAAAACTATTGACAAATGGGAAACATGGGTGATGGTATCTGCAGATGAAGGCAAAACATGGTCAAAGGCACATGAGTTGGTGTCCGGTGACAGAGGTGGCCGTGGACCGGTGAAGAATAAGCCCATCGTGTTATCAGACGGGACCTGGCTGGCAGGTGCTTCTGATGAACCGGGTAAGTACTGGGATGTTTTTGTTGACAGAAGTGAAGACAGCGGCCATACCTGGAAAGCAACTGAATATCTGGAAATTGATCATGCGAATTTAAAAGGTAAGGGAGTTATTCAACCGACTTTATGGGAGTCAGAACCGGGGAAGGTTCACATGCTCGTCAGAAGTTCGGAAGGGTATATTTACAGGAGTGATTCGGAGGATTTTGGTATAACCTGGAATCCCCTCTACAAGACAGAGTTAGCTAATCCGAACAGTGGAATAGATTTGGTGAGGATGACGGATGGCACATTGGTATTGGCATACAATCCTGATAGTAAAAACTGGGGAGCCCGTGCCCCGTTGACTCTGGCGCTATCATTCGATAATGGCAAGACATGGCCGGAGCAGCTTGATATTGAGACCGGAGGTAAGGATGACGAATTTTCGTATCCTTCCATCGTCAGTTGGGCCGATTCATTTGCTGTGGTTTATACATGGCAGAGGCAAAGGGTACGGATGGCATTAGGCACACCGGAAGATATTGGAAAATAGGCTTCAGTGTTCCAGCGTTAAATTTTGAGTTTTTGATAAATAGAAATATCGAATTCAAAGCTTTATATGATATAAAAAAATGATTAAAAAATTTAAATTATAAACGTATGAAATTATATAAATTCTCAATTTTATTGGTCGGCGTATTGTTAATTACAGTACTCATGTCCATCATTCCTGAAGGACGTAATGATGTCATCGAACTGGATTCACACCGGGAATTATTTGTTGATCATTTTCTTATCGACAAATTAGATGGGACGAACCTTGTAATGCACAATCCGCATGATGAGGGTGAAGTATTACAATTTGATAAGCCCTGGGAGGGACCGTTTTGCGCTTATGTAACCGTTATTAAGGATGAAGAAACGTACAGATTGTATTATCGTGGTATACCGACGGCAGGTAAAGATGGGAATTCTGATGAAGTCACCTGTTATGCTGAATCCAAAGATGGCATTCATTGGGAAAAACCTGATTTAGGCATTTTTAAAGTAAACGGAACAACCAGGAACAATGTGATCCTGGCGAATGCTGCACCGGTCACACATAATTTCAGTCCTTTTAAAGATATGAATCCGGGCGTTGCTTCCCAGTACCTGTACAAAGCACTGGGAGGAACAGGTTCAAACGGATTGATAGCATGGGTCTCACAGGATGGTATTCATTGGAAAAAATTACAGGAAAAGGCAGTGATCACTGAAGGCGCATTCGATTCTCAAAATGTATCATTCTGGTCGGAAAAAGAAAAAAAGTATTTATGCTATTTCCGAACCTGGAGGAAAGTTGGCGACGGAGGGTACAGGAGTGTAAGCAGAACAACTTCCATGGATTTTATTCACTGGACAAAGCCTGTTCAAATGGAATTTGGTGATACACCATTGGAACATTTATATACCAACCAGACGGCGCCATATTTCAGGGCACCGCATATATACGTATCTGTAGCAGCACGTTTTATGCCTGGCCGGCAAGTGCTTACTAAAAGTCATGCACAGGAATTGGGTGTGAATCCTAAATACTTCAAGGATTGTTCCGATGCAATTTTTATGACTTCACGAGGAGGAATTGTTTATAACCGTACGTTTATGGAAGCTTTTATTCCCCCCGGTATCGGTTTGCAAAACTGGGTGTCAAGGACCAACTATCCGGCACTAAATGTAGTGCAAACAGGGCCGGATGAGATGTCTGTTTATGTGAATCAGAATTATGCCCAGCCCACGGCAAATTTGCACAGGTACAGTCTGCGTCTGGATGGGTTTGTTTCAGTAACTGCACCGTATAAAGGAGGTGAAATGATCACAAAACCATTCACTTTCAAAGGCAGCATGTTACAGGTGAATTTCAACACATCAGCTGCAGGAAGTATATTGGTGGAGGTTATGGATAAAGAAGGCAGACCTCTGCCCGGTTACAGTATGAAGGAAGCACAACCTTTGATTGGTAATGAGATATCGCGAAATGTTTACTGGAACGGGGATGCTGGCTTGAAGGCTCTGGAAGGTAAATTTATTCGTCTCCGATTTGTAATGAAGGATGCACATTTGTACTCCATAAAATTTGATTAGGTGCTTAATTTGCAAAATTTCATTATAGCCAGTACAATCATTGTTGCCCTATATATTTCTATTTCGCCGGTGCATTATTGTATTTTTACCGACTGTGTAAGCATATAATGCCGATGGGAGAAAATGTAATTTCATATCCTTTATATTTTTATTCCCACTTTTATCAATAGTGGTTACCAATGCCGACTTTAGATTATTTTTTTCACAGAAATTCACTAATGATTTCAATTCACTTGTATTATCAAAATACCGGTTACTCCATTTGATCTCCAGAGCCCAGAGTGGTTTAAAATTTTGTGGGGATAATCCGACCATATCTACTTCGCCTTGAAACCTGCCGGCAGTCCAACGTGCATACCATGGTTCAAACCATTCTTTTTGCAGCCACTGAGCGTAAATGGCTGTTTCAACTATCGCCCCCATTAATCTATCAGTTGCTTGTATAGGTGTAAATAATGCACTTCTGAGAGAAGGGTTAGTCAGATAAATTTTAAAAAAATTTGCTCTTCGGAATTTTTTTGCATTGTGGTCAATACGGTGAACAATTTTTATCAGGAAGGCCGCTTCAAGATACTGGATATATCTTTTAATTGTATTCTTCTCAATACCACCCGAAAATTGACTTAAGGCTTCTAAAGAAAACTCTTGACCCGAATTATAAGCTATACTAGTGAAGAGAGAATTAAGTTCCTGGACATCCTGAATTCCATATAAACTAGGCAAATCTCTTAGTAGTACCTTATCTATTATATCTGATTTAATAAAACGTGAAGGGTTAACTTGTAATTTCTCAGAAAAAATAATTTCAGGATAACCCCCGTAATTGATATATTTCAAGAAATGCTCGTTCAGTAATGCAATATTAGTTGACTCATAGAAATTAGTTGCATTTCCTTCCCAATCAATCCTTTTGGGAATTATCAAATTTTGAAGTTTTAAAAGATGAATATACTCGTTGAAAGTCAAAGGAGGCAACATAAAATCAGTAAATCTGCCTGCTCCACTCTCATTACTTTTTAACTTAAGCGCTGTAGCTGCAGACCCACTTGCGACAAACTTAACATGAGGGTAGCTATCAACTAATGATTTTAAATGAACTTCCCAATCTTTAAGATATTGAATCTCATCAAAAAAAACATACCATCCCTTAGGCTCTTTATTACCTGTAGCTTTAATACAACTCTTAAAAAGTTGCTCTAATCGTATTTTGTTAAAAAATGGGTTCTCTACTGAAACATATGCTATTTGATGTGGAGATACTCCACTTTTTAGCAAAGAATCAATTGTATGATAAATTAAGACTGTTTTGCCGACACGTCTTGGCCCCATAAGGATAACAGCTCTTTTTATAGAAATATCCTCCACAAGGGGATAAAACAAATCAAAATACAAACGTTTCTGCATCTTAGAGTAGTCTTCATCAACCAGGCCCGTTGCCCACCATGGATTTTCTTGTTTCAGTCGATCGAGTACTTGTTCTTCGGATAAAGGTAATAAGCCCATTTTTATATAAATTTAACTCTAATGTAGTATTAAAATTAATAAACTAATCTTAATATACACAATATTGAAAATATAAAGAAAATACAGTGTATTTTCTAACTTAGATTGTAGAAATATTCTGGCTTGAGCCTATTAAATAGTAATCGAACTATTGTTCAAATACCAAAAGAGTGGGATATACCGGTGATTGTATGCTGGGGTTTTATATATTCTCCAGATTCTGCCTTGTTTGATATAGTAATAAGAAAGCTCTTTTTATTGGGTCATTCAAGTTGTTTTTTCAGGTAGTTTCCAGGCAATAAACATGAAAAGGGCACCAATTGTTCCAGCTACAAAAACAGCAGGAATGGATGGGATCAAGGTTGGATAATTGTCTATGCCGGTGAGGGCCAGTGTAGCTTTTCCACCTCCTATTTTGTCGAATAAAAAAGTTGATTCAATAGAACTATACATAAGCATATAAATAAATGCGCCTACCAATCCTCCCAAAATAAAGAAAAGTGCATCCTTGCGTTTTGCCCCAGCGGCAACAACTGCTGTTCCGGGGCAAAACCCAGAAACAGCCCAACCAATTCCTAAAAGGCCACCACCAATGATTACCCCAATGTATGCAGTTTTTACGTTTAGATTACCACTTTCGGCGATACCAAGTCCTAATAATACAAACAGCAATAGGCTGCTCAATCCAATCCCAAAAAAGATAGCTTTCATTAAATGTAAGTCCTTTAGGCGTAGCATGTTTATGATTTTTTGTGGATTGGCTGCTCCGGTTTTTTGAAGGACAAAACCAAATAATAAACCTAAAAATATTGCTAATATGATTTCCATTTTATCTTCTTTTTTTAAATGTAAAAATAGCTGTCGGCACCGCAAGGGCAAAAGCCGCGATAGCAAACAGATAGCCACTCAAGGAAGTTTGCATCATCCCGCTCATCATGTGGCCGCTGGTACAGCCTCCTGCCAACCGGGCCCCGAATATGACCAATACTCCCCCCCCAAAAACTGCTACATAGCGCGTAATAGATGATCTGCCAAAATTGTCAAACCATATTTTAGGGGCAACTCGATTTTCATTCCCGGTTTCTTTTGATTGTAAGCTTATTGCTAAAAGCCCACCGGCAACCATCGCCAGAACGAAAATAAAACTATAGTTTAAAGGGTTTGCCACGCTCCTGGCATATTTGCCACCATTTTTGTTCAAATAGGCGTTTTGGCTTGAATAGCCTTTTACGGCCGCGGGGTCTTTAATAACTAATTCGCTTGAAAACGAATTCCAGATAATGCCATCAAGGATGACAAATTGTGTGGAGACACCTATTGGTTTAATAAGCAGAACGGCCAACAAAAATGTAATGCCAAGTGCTACGCCACTTATTTTCCAATTCCATTGTTTTTGATAAAGTATGTTTTTCATTGTAAGCTGGTAAATATCCTGTTAACTTTTCCTAACCATGAAATTAGCAATTCGGGGCGAATCATAAAACGTTTCATATACAATTTGCTGGCAGTAGTTCAATATACCAGGTATGGTTACTCATTCTTCTTAGCCTGTATTATTCATGAATTCATGAACAATGACGATAATACATTGATAATGCACACAGTATCAATGTATTATGTCAAGTCTGACGACTCCTACAGTCGTGTCAGACTCGTAGAAGGTTAACCCCGACATCACGCTTTGGGCGTGATCGTCTACCCTATGGGTGGAAAATCCATGTGAATTTTCCAGGTTAGATTCTGACTTCAGCTGTTAAAACGAATAACCAAACGAAAGTCCAAACTATAAAGAATTTCCGAAAGCATCTCCTTTCTCAGTATTAAACTTGAAATTATATAGTACCTGTCCTAAGGATTGGGGAATGATCATGTTGTCTGCCCCCCCATAAATAATCTTCTAATTGTTTTTGTGTTATCCTTGCTACTTTGTCAAAAGTTGTACTGTTTGGTGCCAATAGTAAAAAATAGATTTATCCGGTTGCTTCTTTAGTTTGTTTATAAAGGTCCATTTCGGATTGTAACCTGCAACTACATTTATACAATACTGGACATTAGATTATAAATTAACCTGATTTAGAATTGATTGCATGATAAGAGCCGTATGAATCGAGAGGTTCCCCGAATATCGGGGTACGGTTCTGAGAGAGGTTTGGGGTGAAATTCCCCTTACCTACTCGACTACCTACAGTTTTATTCCTCCAATTAATCCACCTTGATTAATTTACTAACATTAACATGCTTCTCTACCTTAGGTCTCCATTTATTTTGACTTGACATTGTATCACAAATCTTTTCGTGAAAGTAAACTTGATACCAAGTCTTCTTATGAAATTCACAAACATTCTTGTATGTTTTTTCAGAATGTATCATTAATCTCATCATGAATTCATCTCTAGGTTTTCTATGGTTATTAATGACTTTACTTAAAAGTATAGGGGTAATATCGATGTCTTTCGCAAAGTCGCTTCTTTTACTGTAGATTGTATCTATATATGTAGTTAAGAATTCTGTAAAAAAATTATAATCCTGATAAACAGGTTTACTAATGTATTCCTCCATTTTAAGCTTTAATTGCAATAATTTAGCACGAGCAATTTGATCTTCAGATAAATTTTTCATTCTTTTCAATCTTGCTTCCATCAGCGTTTTACCGTCAGCCTCTCTATCTTTTTTTGAAGTGTATCTTGAATCTACACCATACTCAGCACCTTCTAACTCTTTACTCTCCCTTTTATTCATGATCGTATGTGTTAATTAAGTTCATTATTTCTGTGATTTCAACGCTTAAAGTCATACCTGTTATTTTCATCCCATATTTATCTATGTAATGTTGGGCAATTTTTCCTTTGGGTATTAACGAAACGCAAGCAAGTTCAGCATATTCCTTAACAGCAATTTTGGAGGCATAAGTGATCAAATTTCCTGCAATGTGTTTATATTTCTTATCACCACCCTTGTTTTCTTTTGAAACAGTCAAGAGCCTAATATGAATTCTCCACTCTGATGGAATTCTCTCTAAAGAAACAAGACCAAGGATGTCGCTCGAATTAATTATTCTTAACTTGTACACTTCCCTGTTTTTTTCTTCTGTCCAATCAAAAAAGTATCGTCCTTTTGATATGTCTTTATAATCTCCACTTTCAACAGGTTCAATCTTTACATGATGACTCTCTCCTGTTGCAGTGTCTATTACTATCATAATGCAAATATAAGGAAAGTTTCCAGAATACGGAAGCTATTCAATGAGAGTTTCCAAATTTTGGAAATGAATTGATTTTATCTTTTGATACGAATATTGGAGCTATTGTAGGTAAGGGTTGGCCCATGCCCAGTAAGGGATTTCGAAGCACTTCCGTTTCAATTTATATTTAATTTCATTACTTGTATTATCTTTCATTTTACCACTAAAACCCTTATTGGGTATAGCTTTTGTGTGCGCCTTGAATGGTGAATATAGCTCATAAAATTGAGTGTTCCAAAGGGTGAAAGTCCCGTAAGCACCGGGGTCCCCGCTATTCAACGGGGCAGGCTGTGCCCGGAAGCCAAGTAAGTGGCACTTTATCTTTGTAAAGCTGTGGTTTGGAGTGATCCAAACACTGAAGCATCCCTCACGGCAGGTAAATAAGCCAGACTACGGTGTCTGTACTGACCCTTCGGCTATGCTCAGGGCAGGCTGAACAGGAACTACATACGGAGGCTATGAGGAGGGATGAGGCACCACACTTGTGTTGAGCTTGTCGAAGTATGCTACCGAAGTCCAAAGCTCTGAGAAATCAGAGAGAGTTCCGAAATAAGGACGGAGCGTGAAGAAAATGTCCTGTGGACATTTTTAGTGACGGGCCAGCTTGCAGGGGAGGTAAGACCCGTAAGCCCTGGTGGTCCATCTACATTGCATTTCGGCGGATAAATGTAAGAGGCGCACTCCGTCAGTGAACACTGGCTGAGCCGTCTACTCGACTGTAAGAAGTTAATATTTTTTTACGACTCTTTCAATTTATTTGGCATTTCAAGGGCAGCTTTCATACCTGTTCTTTTAACCTTCATTTTCTGAAGTATCCATTCAGGATATTTTGAGTTGTTTTCCGCATCATAGATACGCACGTTTTGAGATTCATCAGCTTTAATTAAATCATCTTGATTGCAGTTAAGAATTTTTGCTGCTGTTTGCACCCCAGAATAGGTTGCCCCCGCTACACCATGTGCAATTATACTTGCACCACATAGATGCAAGTTTTCGATTTCGCTTTCTGATTTAAAGGCAAAAGGACCAGTTTGCTTGAAACTCTTCTCCGTACCGTATACGTTTCCTTCAGTTGAATTAATATAAAACTCATTCGTCATAGGTGTACCCAGTTCTTGCTGTACAATTTTATCACTGATTCCTGGCAATACTTTTTCGAGGCTATTGATAATTTTCTTGGTTAAGTGTTCCTTAAACTGCACATACTCATGTGAACGTTGATTTTTTCCCCCCTTAAATTGCCCGAATGATTTACGATTGATAAACGTGACAACTTCGAACACATGGTGCCTGCCATCAAAACTTGTTGGGTCTTTAAGTGTGGTGCAACTAATAAATATTCCTGGAAATTCATCACCCAATGCAATGTCAATTTTCATCATTTCTTCGAAGAGATCATCTGTGTCTTTGTCAGTCATCATCCATATATTACCTGAATCAAGTCCTGCTTTACGCACATCCATATCTACGGTTAAAAATAGTATGAGCGAAGTACATGAATATTTTGTTTTGGTAAGTTGCTTTAACAATTTAGGGCTGAGGTTATTTTTACCTACCAGATTAAGATATGTTGTGCTAGGATCCGCATTAGAAATAATTTTTTTTGCATAAATCTTTTCTCCGTTTTCAAGTTCTACTCCAATGGCTCGTTTCCTTTTATTTCCTTCCAATAGAATACGTTTCACCCCCTGACTCGTTCGTACTTCACTGCCATTTTTTTTAATAGCCTTGGTCATCGCTTTTACAATGGCACCGCCACCTCCCATAGGATAAAATCCTCCATTGGAATAGTGATCCATGACCGCACAATGCACGGGAAAGCTCACCTTGGCAGGAGATAATCCATGATCTCCACATTGCACGTTCAAAATCTTCTTTAATAATGGATCTTTGATGTGCCAATCAATTACTCTTTTTAAACTAAATAAACCATACTTACCTAAATGCCTCGTTCGCCAAGGAATGGTGATGTTATCCCAAAAACCATTCATCTTAGAAATTAGATATAACTGATGGCTCACGTTACGCACAGTAATGAGGTATTTGGAAAGACCTTTTTTTTCACTAGGGAAACGTTGTGAGAGTGATTGATATAATTCATCAAAACCCGCAGGCATGTCAATCCGCTCATCTCCTATCCAGCAATGTTCATAAGAAGCTGGATTCATTTTAAAAAACACCAAGTCATTTGCGATTCCCAATCCTTCATATAACATACTGGTTGATTCACCTTTATCAAGTGACCCCATGTAGTGTAATCCGGGGCAAAAACGATAGCCATTCAAATAAAAATTATGACACCAACCACCTGGAACATCATGCTGTTCCAGAACCATCACACTCTGGCCAGCACGCGAAAGACAAACCGCTGAGGAAAGCCCTCCGGCCCCCGAACCGATAATAATAGTATCTATTTCCAAATTATCTTTTTTACTAGAATTTATTGACTTGATCATTATCTATACTATTCCTACCATAAGTTTTATTTAATATTATGGAATGTTAATTCAATTGGAGTAACAATGCCCTTATAAATTGCAATATCTTTGATGTTTATCATCCTTCAATAATTTATTACGGTAGGAATAAAATATCGTTTTGCAATGAATTTTATTTAATGTTATAAATTGTCGTGATGGTGAACACCGATCTGAAATTATTATTTTTTTGTTTAGCCTTGAGTTTCGGTGAAAAATCATAATTTTTTCAGTTGAAAATTTCTTCCCTTTCTGTTATGGTGGATAATCCTGAGCAACTTTAAATTACTGATATACAGTAATATGCACAATCTTTTTTTATACGAGTTATAAATAATTTTTAATAGCACAACGGGTTAACTATCAAAAAACTATTTATAAATTTCATTTCCTTAATATTTTATTTTAACCAGAATAGCTATTGCATTCAATCCCGCCACCGCGAAATATATCTGTCTTACTTAATAGAGGACCCATTTAAACCAGTATTAGTAAGCTACCACGGCCCTGTACCTTTAAATTGCAATTTCAAAGGATGTGTATATTTTGTGTACACATTCCGTATATTTTTATTTAGATCTGATGGGTCAAATATCAACAGTGCTTCCTCAGAGGCAAAAATAGTTCCCTTCGAAACAACAGTATTATGATCTAATGTTGAATTTCGTTTACCAAAAGGATAAACTTCAGGACGAGACCAGTAAGAAAAACCCCAGCCATATTCCCCGAGATAAGTACATGCAGCGGTAAACGGAAGCGGGTTGCCATATTTATTACCAACAAAATGTGTTCTTCTTAACGATGCCATGCCGAACTTCTTCAATGCATTATAACCAGCTATCCAGGGAATATCTCGATCGAGAACAGCTAATCCACCTCTTGCAAATCCTTCAATTTGAGCCACATTCTGTGAATCCAAGTGCGTGGCTATGTCTCGGGTAACTATCCGATCTTCCTCTGGCCATGCATAATGAGTAAATACAATATCGGAGGTATCTATTTGGGAATAGCTAGGATGTTCCTTTGACGGTAGATATGTCACCACAATTTCACCTATACGTACTGCTCTAGCCGATCGATTTTCCGTAAACTCCATCATTGTGGAGACAACAACATACGGAACGTTTGAAAAAAAAGTATAAGTAAGATGAACAATGACATCCTGGTAACTTTTCAAAGGACCCCAACGATGGTATTTTATCATAATCGGTCCATGAACGAGTTTCTGATTCGGCGGCATTTGCCAGTCATAATCATGATCCCAGTTTGCAGGCGGGCTCCATACATCTGCTCCGAAATGTATTGGTTCTCCTTGATAAAAACTGATCAATCCTCTATTGCCTTGACTTACCCTGCGTGCAGATTGTATCGCTCCGCTTTTCTCAGATAATTCAATGTGATAAAAAGTGTTATCAATGATTAATCCTGGTTGGCTACCAGAAAGCTTTAAATCTGTGGGTTGTTGTGCTGATGGTAAAAATTTATCCGAACACTTCCCCCAAAAAAACTTATAAGTTATTTTTTGATATGGTAATGCCTTGGCAATGAAAATAACATTCACACTTTCAGTTGAGGGCTTATCAACAGTCTCCTGTCCATAAACTTGAAATGGAATTAATTCCGGAGGTTGTACGGAATCGTAGCGAACTATTCGGATTTCATCAGTCCAGTTTTTTATCTCGCCGGTTTTAGCACTCAATGTAATTTTCATTGGTTCGGCAGTTCTGGCAAGCCCTCTTGTTTCTTTCAGTACATAATCATATTGGTATGTAAAAAGAGAATCCCAACCAGCAGTTGAAAATTGAACTACTTTTCCTTGCGGTTCGGATTGTTTACCCTCGCATGTAGTAAAGATTATTATTGTAACAAACAAAAAAATCAAGTAACTCTTAATAGATAGTTTATAGAAAATATTATGGGCTATTTTATTACTGTTCATCTTATTCCCCGTTTTTATTATTTCACTTTTGTTTTTGAATATTATTAAATCCGTTTTTTTCAATTTTTTTTGAGATTAGAACCGTTTTTTTCAGTTCCTCCTCCATTCGGGTCTTTTTTTAATGGCATTCCACAACTTTGACAATTTTTATATGTTTTCATAATTCCTCCTTATTTTTCTTATCTAATGCACCACAACGGTTTAAATATGGTGCATTTGGCATTTCAACGCTCCGATTTTTCAATTTACTACTATTTTTATTTATTACTAATATCTTCATTTTTAGCGCTATCTACCAAATGCACTATATTTTTTGTGTGCGCCTTGAATGGTGAATATAGCTCAGGAAACTGAGTAATCCAAAGGGTGAAAATCCCGTAAGCGCTGGGATCCCCGCTGAATCGGGGCAGGCTGAACAGGAACCACTATGAGGAGGGATGAGGTATCACACTTGTGCTGAGTTTGTCGAAGTATGCTGCCGAAGTCCAAAGCCCTATCTTAGGTACTACAATCACTTTGTCAAGACTAAAAAGAAAAGGATACAGCTCAATGCTCGATTACTACTTAAAGACGCAACCCGAAATTCGGTGAACCGCTGTATACGAGACCCGTACGCTTGGTGGTCCACCTACATTGCATTTCGGTGGATAAATGTGAGAGGCGCACTCCGTCAGTTAAAACTGGCGGAGCCGTCTACTCGATTAGCGGTTCGTTGTTTTTTCTGTCGTATATTACAGTCTGCCATTGTTCGGGTTAATAGTATTTGTCAATTCCACCAAATCCTAAAATAAGTTTGTTGTCCTGTGTTTTTAGAATAAAGTTAGTCAGTCGTTTGGTAAATTCTTCTGGTCGTTTTCTTGCACTATCAATGTATGCAATTCGTATTCGTTTGTATGGTTCTGAAAATTTTATATAGTTATTCCAAGCTGTTTTGTCTTTTTTTATTTCATCTAAAATGTCCAATGGAAAAACATACTCTTTTGAAATAATTTCTTGAACAGTTTTAAGAAATGAATGATGAATTAGATTTTTTTCGGCTAACAATTTCAGTCGTTCTTTATTGGGTTGTGAATAACTGCTCTTAGATTGTCTTGGAGTAAACCGCTGAATTGTATGGTCTTTGTCAAGGGTTTTATTTGTGCTATCAATCCAACCAAAACATAGGGCTTCTTCAACTGCATCATTGTATTGAATACGTTGTTCGCCTGATGACTTTTTAGCATAAACCAAACAAACTTCGTTCTCAATGTTGAAATTCTGTTGAAGCCAATTTCGCCATTCAGTTCATGTTTTTAGGTTAAGTGTCTTGTCCGTTTTCAATTTATTCATTTATAAAGCCATTCAAAAATTCACTCAATTCTTTTGGTTTACTTATCATTGGTAAATGTCCGCTGTCCAGTGTTACCACTTTTTGTGCGGTTAGATTTTTTATCATTTTGTCCTGTAATTGCACAGGAAACCCTGTGTCATTAGTAAGTTTTATGTATAGGTTTTTTATTTCAAGATTTGTATAGTTCACTTTTGTCGTGTATAAAAGTTTGGCTTCTGGTGTAAATCGCTTAACAATTTCTGATGTCTGTCCAGATGTGAGGTCATTGCAAAGTGTTTGCTCAATTACTTTTTGAGGTGGCTTTGTCCCAAATAAATTTAGCATTAATGGCATAAGTAAACTTTGAGGAAATGGCAAACAAGAAATAAAAGAATTTCCGTTTGTTGGAACTGCTGAACTAATTGCAACAAAGCCAACAACTTTTTCAGCAAAATAGTCTGTCAAACTTAAACCAACACAACCCCCATTGAATGTGTTAGAATTACAAAATTGTCAATGTCCCATTTTTCTATTTGTTCAACTGCTGATTTTTTGTAGTCGTCAAAGGCTAGATTGTTATTAGCCTTGTCGCCAACTTCTCTGTTTGGGAATTCAATTGTCAAAACAGGGTTTTTTAATAACGGTTTCAAGTCGTCCAAATGAAACTACCTAAACCTGCTCCGTGTATCAATACTATTCCAATTTTATCATTCATTTTGTTGTCTGTTTAATGGTTGATGTGTCGTTTTTTCACAATGACCGCTAACGGCAGTCTGTCTAAAAACCTTCGTGTTCGCCAACTTTTAGTTGAATTTAAGGAGTTTTAAGCAATTGCTTTGATTTTGATAAGGAAAATTGTTGGGGAAATATATTTGCGTAAACCGGC
>Ga0164313_10003006_pt1 | contig 15038 bp, 12 predicted proteins | sample GuaBasSedimGuay4_FD_113735 | JGI IMG/M metagenome (GOLD analysis project Ga0164313, IMG submission 113735) | Subseafloor sediment microbial communities from Guaymas Basin, Gulf of California, Mexico - Guay4, Core 4569-4, 0-3 cm | ecosystem: Environmental > Aquatic > Marine > Hydrothermal vents... | reverse complement strand
GTCACGGTCACCGTGCCCACCGCGTCCGAGCCCCGAGGCGAAGCCGCCGCCGAGAGCGCCCGGAGGGCGTTCATGGTCGCCTGGGTGTTGTACCAGGTGCCCACGGCGTCCTTGTTGGAGGTGATGAAGCGCATCGCCCCCTCGATGTTGCCGGGATGGGAGTCGTGCTGCATGAAGGCGTAGGCCACGAGGCCTGTCGTCTCGATGGACGCCGCGTCACCCGAGGCGCCGGTCCACGACGGCGCTTCGGTCGGCCACAGGAGGGCGCCGTCGTCCGCATCGACACGCATGGTGTCGAGGCGCTCGAGGACGGTCCGAGTCGCCGCGCCGCCGGGGTCGGCCATCACCAAGGCGTTGGCGACGAGAGCGTTGGCGTAGAGGTCGGCCTCGTCAGGCGTATTCGAGCTGAGCCATCCAGCCGCGCGTTCGACGGACTCGTCGGCCCACCCGGTGTGGGCCAGCGCCCAGGCGATGAAGCCAGTGGTGCGCGCCTGGCTGGTCCCGAGGACTTCGTTGCCGGCGTGCAGCGCATCGCCCGAATCCCAAGAGCCGTCGGCGTTCTGCTGCCCGACGAGCCAGGTCACCGCCCGGTCTCGGACGTCGTGGTCGACTTCGATGAGGGTCTCGAGGTCGCTCAGGTGCCAGAGCATGATGGCGGAGAGGATGCGGTTACCCGGGTCATCGTCGCCCCACCAGTTGTAGCCGCCGGTCGGGCTCTCGAAGGTCAAGAGCCTCTGGTAGCCGCGGGTGACCATGCCCATGGTCTGCTCGCGGAGCTCCGGGGTCATCTGCCCCGTCATCTCGAGGTAGTTGGCCACCAAGGTATTGGGCCAGGCGGACGAGGTGGTTTGTTCGAAGCAGCCGTTGGGCTCCTGGAGCATCGCCTCGACCCCCTGGGTCGCCTCGGCGGCAAAGCCCGGGGTGAGCACCAGGTCGAGGAAGGCGCCACCGGCGACCGTGTCCGACGGGAAGGTGAAGGTGTGGGCGGTGGTCCCGTTGAGCTTGCCCGAGACAGTCTCGTCCTCGGGCTCACCCTCGGGGTCGACGCGGGCGATGCGCAGCAGGGCGTCGTCTACCCCGCCGGCCGAGCCGCGCAGCAAGAGCGCGTGCTCTCCCGCCTCGAGTACACGAAGTCGGAAAGTCGCTGCACGCACCTCGCTGGGCTCGAGGCGGATGGTCTGGGTCCGGGCCGACTCGAGGGCGTACCAGCTGTCATCGTCGAGGCTCACGGTCACCGACGTGGCCTCATCGAGGTAGTTGTAGATGACCGCGGGGACCTCGATGGTATCGCCGGCCGTCATGCGGATCGGCATGTTGAAGTCGACGAAGAAGGACTGGAACGTCCGGAAATGATGCTGCCCCGCGCCGATGCGTCCGTCCCGGGTCGAGCCGTCGGCGCTGACGCGCCAGGTGGTGATCGAATCGGCGAGGGGGAAGGTGATGGACGCCCGGCCGTTCTCGTCAGTGATGAGCGTGGGGTTCACGTAAACGGTCTCGCGGAAATCCGAGCGTACAGTCGTCCCGCCGCTCTCCCCCGCCCCTTCGGCGGAGGGGTCCGCCGGGGGAGCAGCACCGGCTTCGTCAAACCCATCCGGGGCAGCGCCGGCCGCGCGGCCGTCGGCGTCGTCCTCGGCGCCCCAGAAGCCGCGTCCGCCTCCGAAGATCCACTCCATGTTCGCGCGGACGGTGATGTCATCGGCGGTGCCGAGGGTCTCGTCAGGGCCGAACGAGGTCGCCACGACCTCGAGCCGGCCGTCGTCTTCGACGCGGACCTGATACTGCTGCCCGAAGGGGTCGTAGATGGGGTTCCGCTGAACGAGCCAGGACGCACCGGGCCGGAGGATGCCCATGTCGGTCACGATCTCCTGGAGGTCCTGGAGGAGCGCGTTGACGTCGAAGTTCACCTTGCGGTCGAGGCTGGTCACGACCCGGGGCACCTCGTCGCGGAGGGCGTCGTAGCTGAAGTTCGGCGCCGCGACCTCGCCGGCCTGGGCAAAGAGCAGCCGCGCGAGCTGCTCGCGCTCGAGGGCGTCCTCGGTATTGAGCAGGTCACCGGCGCCGCGGCCGAAGACGTTGACCGAGTTCGGCAATACGTTCTCGTCGAGGCCCGAAAGCTGGCGAATGGACGTGGTGGGTTCGCCGCCGAGGGCAAACGCCGCCTCGTTGACGACCGTGAGGCCGATCGAAGACGGCCGCGGGGTTCCGTCGGCATCGGTAATGGTGACCTCGACCGTAGCCTCGTCACCCGGCGCGTAGGTCTCGCGGTCCGCGGTGATGTTGACGCTCAGGCGGCCCTCGGGGTCGACCAGGAGCGGCCGGGAGGTGCGGAAGGTGCCTTCGCGGGTGACGGCGAGGGCGTCGATGACGAGGAGCCCGCGCATCTCTTCGGTCACGGGAACCAGGAGCTCGGCGCTCTGGCCGCGGACCTCGAGGACGGTGCTCAGGGCACCCTCGGCGCCGCGGTAGATGTCGACGAAGACCCGGCCGGGGGTATTGGTGAAGACCTGAATGCGGGCCGTATCCCCGGCGCGGTAGACGGCTCGGTCCGCATGCACGCGCACCCCCGAGTCCGTGTTCGGCGAGAGGTCGAAGGTGCGAGTGTGGGTTCGACCGGCGCCGTCCGTGGCCGTGACCTCGAGGGACAGCTCGGCGGCGAGGCCCGGAACGAACCGAATCTCGGCCACCCCGGAGGCCCCGGTCGCCCGCTCGCTGTCGGTCTCGATACCGACGAGGTCGAGGGCGGCGCGCAAGGGCCGGCCCAGGGGATCACTGACCGTCAGGTAGACCAGGCTCTCGTCGCCGGGGACGATCGCGGCCAGGTCGGCGAGCATGTTGATGAGAATGGGAGCCGCCACCAGGGGCAGCGCCGCTGTGCCGACCTCGGTCTGGGACGCGGTGTCGATGACCTCGGCGTTGAATGAAAGAGTGTCTCCGCGATCCTCGAGCTGCGTCGTATCGAGGGTAGCCGGCACCGTGACCTCGAAGTCGTATCGCCCGCGGTCGTCGGTGGTTCCCGCGAGGAAACCGAGAGAAGCGCCGGACGAGATGCGCGCGTCGACGGTGATGCTCGCACCGGTGACGGGCTCACCAAAGACATAGAAGGCGTCAACGTGCCCGCGGACGAGGTCCCCGGGGAGCGCGTACTCCCGGTCGGTCTCCACCGTCACGATCATCGACGGGAGGTTGTAACGCTCCACGGGAATGTTCAGCTCGGTGGTTCGCCCGTCGATCTCGGCGCGGAACCGCCACGTGCCCTCATTCACCCGAGTGTCGGTGGGCACGGTTATGGACGCCACGCCGTAGCTGTCGGTCGTCGACGTGCGCCGGAAGACTTTGTTGCTCTCGCCGTCGCGCGCCTCGAAGGTGACCTCGGTGTCGGCCACCGGCAGGCGGTCCGGCCCTTCGAGGGCCAAGACGCGAAGCTCGATGTTCTGCCCGGGCTTGTAGATGGTCTTGTCCGAGCTGAGATAGAGCTGACTGTCCTGATGGGTTGCGAGGGAGTGGGTCGTCCAGATCTGCGCATGCCCGTCGGTTACGGTCACGCGCAACGTGCCGCCGGCGACGCCCGGAGGCAGCGCGATCTGCGCGAGGAGCTCTCCCTGGGCGTCGGTCTGCCCAGAGAAGATGTCGTGAATCTCGGGCTCGCTGCCTTCGGAGCCATCGCTGGGCACGACGAGCACGGCCTCGACCTCGGCTCTCACCACGGCCTCCGAGGTGTCGGGGTCACGGACCAATACGCGCAAGGGCGAAGTGGCGCCGGCAGCGAGTTCGGTCGGGCCGCGGAGCTGCACGTCCAGGGAGCCGAGGGCGGCATATAGGCTGCGCCGACCGTAGAGGTCGCCGGCCGTGAGTCCGACGCGCCAGCCGATGACCAGGGTCGCGGCGTCGAGGCGCTCGAGCCCCGTGCCCGCCCCGGAGATGACGACGCGGTGATCGGCGAGGTCGATGTTCTGGGCGAACTCGACGACCCCTGCGCCCACGGCCTCGAGCTCGCCGGTGCCGATCTCGAAGAGGGTGATGAGAACGCGGCCGTCGAGGCCGGCCTCCCCGAGCCGTTCGAGGGGCACGAGGATCTCTACGTCGTCGCCGACGATGGAGGCCCGAATATCGGACTCGTCGACTTGGCCCAGGCTGTTGCTGTGACGCTCGACCGGATCCCTCGTGTCGCCACCGCAACCGGCGAGGTGAGACAGGGCGACGGCTAGAGCCAAGAGGCCCGTGTAGCGAAAGGTGAGTGCTTCCATGTTCTCTGCCTCGGGTTCGAGCACGCGTCAGGCGCGTGATTATCCGAAGCAGGGTTCGAGCAAGTTGTGTGCCCCACAGGAAGCCGAGGAAAAGCAGCGATTGGTCAGCGCGCGACGAGAGCCGACTCGTGACGTATCCGCACGATCACGGCGCGGTGACACGAACCGGCACAACGAGATCATCAGAGCGTGGTGAGCGTGGGTTTGCGCACGGAGGGGGACGGTCCGCCTTCACCCGCGCATCATGCCGCTGCCCCCCGACGACGGGCCCGGGCCGCGGCCGACGACCCAGTAGCGGTAGCGGCCGGGCATGTGGCTGACGACGGAGCTCATCACCAGAACGAAGAAGAGGATCGGCATGGTCGCCACAGGCCAAAGCAGGGTGGTCAGGAGGAGCACCAGCTTGACCATGGTCGCGATCCCCCGAAGCTGGCGGAACCAAATCGCCCCGGCTGGGATGTCCGTGGAAGCCAGGCCGATGCCGGTGAATAGCGTCGCGTAGAGCCATCTGAGGACCGCTGGATCGAGGTCGCCGTCGCTGAACGTGAAGAAGACCCCGCCGACGAAGACCGAGAAGCTGACGATGTGCAGAGTCCGGAGAGCCGTGCGCAGCAGGCGCAGGGGACTCGGTTTGGGGGGCGGGGTATCGATGCCGAGAGTCTAGCCTCGATCTCGGCCAAGCGCTCTGGCCGCGCCGAGCGAGGTGCACGACGAGCTCTCAGGATTCGGTCCGCCACCTGCGCTCGACCCAGCACGCTCGCTTGCTCGGTCCCGAGGCGCGCCGGTAAAGTGAGCATATGCATCGAAGCGCGCATTCCCCGAGAGACGCCCGTCGGAAACGTCGATCCGCCAAAGCTGCCGCCAGAGCTGCGGGGTGCCTCGCGCTCTGCCTTGCCGCGGTGCTCCCGTTGGCGGCCGCTTGCTCGGATGACCCGACCGCCGAAGACGGCGGCGCGGTGGACACCGGCGTCACGACGCGCCCCGACGACGGCGCCACGCCCACCGACAGCGGCACGAGGACCGATACGGGCTCCCGAAGCGACGGCGGCGGAACGACGCCCCCCGACGGCTGGACCTACGACGAACGCGTCGTGCTCTACCTGACCAACCGCGTCCGGACCGACCCCGAGTACTTCAATACCCAGTGGGCGGCCCGGGATACCTCCGCCCCGGCCCCCTCCCCGCCGCTCCACGACGACGACCCGCTGCAACAGGCGGCCCGCTTCCAAGCCGAGCACATCGACGCCGACTGCAGCCTCTGTACGAACCACGCGTCGTGCTGTGTGCTCGGCCGAGTCGACGGTGCGGTGCAGTGCATCGAGCCTGCCGAGAGCTGCGGCGGGACCGGCCCCGGGGCCCGGGTCGCTCTGTGGTCCCCCCACTACACGACGGAGAACGGCGCCCAGGGTACGCGCACCCCTGAGAACACGGTCATGGCGTGGATCAATTCCGGAGTGCACTTCCGCAGCATGAACGGGAGCCACCGGCTCCTCGGCGTCGGACGCTCAGGGACCATTTGGGTTCAGGACTACGGCAACGACGACAGCGAACCGCCGGCCTTCGCCCACGGGGCCCACTACCGGCGGATGATCATCGAAGGAACGATAATCCGCAGCTTCAGCCTCGACCCGGCGGAGGTGCGCATGTTCGGGGTGACCTACTACGCCCCCGGAGCCGGGGCACCCCGGGAGGCGTACGTCCTCTTCGGAGGCGAGCGTCACGACCTGAGCCTCACCCACGGGTCAGCGGACCACGGGAGCTATGAGGCCGAGGTTCCGGTCGGTGCCGCTTGCACGGCCTATACCTTCCACCTCGTGGACAGCGCCGGCGTCGAACACGTGGACCCGCCGACGGGGCACCTGAACGCGGCCCTCGAGATGGACGACACCTGCCCCTTCGTCGCGCCCTGAGGCGCGCCGCGCGTGGCTAGTTGGAACCAGGGTCAGATCTCTATCCCTCGTGTTCGAACATGGTGCGCGACGGGTGTTCGTCTCTTGCGCATGCATCGATGCATGTGCACGTCCCCGATGTGTCACCGCATGCGCGGAGTCGGCGCCGTGGTCAGCTGTCGGTGCCGGACCGTGCGATGATAGGCGCATTCACGATGGGGGCAGACGCGGGGCCTCGAGGGGGATATCGGTGACCGAAGGTTCTCCGTCCTCGTAGGTTCCGGTGACGTCGACAATCCCTTCGATCATCGGTTCTCACCCCTGGGTGAGCTGACGAAGACCAGACCGCCTGCCGCGCGCACGTCCTCGCCCAGCTGGATCGGGTGGGACCTCACGATGAATGAGCGGTGCCGAGTCCGCACTTCGGGCAGACTTTGTCGGCTTCGGCGACCGCGTGTTCGACGTCGCCCTCGTCGACCGAGTTGAGGAGCTTCTTCATCGCGACGACAAACTCGCCCGGGCAATGGCAGAGCCAACGGCTCGCAACGAAACCCTCGACCTCCATCGTCACCACGGCATCCCTACCATCGGCGCTCGAGCTCGCTTTTGCCGCCACCAACCGCGCCGTAGTCGATGGCGACTCTCCAGCCGTCGACGGCGACTTTGTAACCGAATAGGGCACCCACGGCACCCGCGGTGCCAACATTGTCGACCGCGCGGCGCCGAGCTGCGATATGCTCGACGCTTCGTTTGGAGGGACATGGCGTCACATCTCGAAGAGCTCTGTCAGGAGAAGGGTCTGCGCATGACCGAGCAGCGGCGTGTGATCGCGCGCGTGCTCTCGGATTCCGACGACCACCCCGATGTCGAGACGGTCTACCAGCGCGCGGCGAAGATCGACTCGCGCATTGGCCTGGCTACCGTCTATCGAACGCTCCGCCTCTTCGAAGAGGCCAACATCCTCGAACGGCACGACTTCGGTGACGGGAAGGCTCGCTACGAAGAAACGAGCCCAAAACACCACGATCACCTGATCGACATCAAGACGGGCGAAGTGATCGAGTTCCACGAAGAGAGGATCGAAGCATTGCAGAGGGAAGTCGCGAGGCAGCTCGGCTACGAGCTCGTCGACCACCGCCTCGAACTCTTCGGGACCAAGATCAAGAAATAGCGGAGCGTTAGCGGGAGCCGCTGAGGGCGCGCGCACCCTCGACCAGGACGTAGCTCGGGTCGGGGGAGATCCAGATCGTCTCGAGGCCCAGGTCGAGGGCACGAAGGTGGGCACCGAGCGCTTCGCCGAGGCCAGCCGCCCCGCCGCCGACGAGGGCGACCGTGCGACACACCTCCATGTGTCGACCGAAGTCCTGGACGAGGCATCGCTTGACGGCTCGCCCGAGCTCGACCACGACCGCAGCTCCGGCCTTGTCGAGCATGGCGCCGACGTCGAAGCGCCGGTCGGCGACTCCGATGATTCCCTTGGAGCGCTCGAGGGCCCAGACGATGGCAAACTCGTCTTCCACCAATCCCTGGCTCTGGCCATCCCGGAGCACGCGGCGGACGCAGTCGGAAAATCCCAGGTCGGGGAGCTGGGTCTGACTTTCACAGCCCTCGCGGGTGACCATGGCGAGCTTCGTCCGGGTATACCCGACATCGACGACGAGGACCCGGCCTCCCGAGGCGAGACCAATCTCCTCGGGAAGGGCCACAGCGACGCACTCTGCGGCATCGACGACCTCGCCTCTGACTTCGAGCTTCATGTGCTCGGGCTCGGGATCCTTGAAAGTCCACCGCAGCATCTCGATGGTGCGCTCGGCTCTTGCATAGCGCTCGACGGACGCCGACTTCGGACCCTGGTCGATGATGTAGACGATCTCTACGTTCCGGCAGCCGCTCGCCGTCTTGAGGAGGGCCTTGTGCACGAGGGCATCGATGTTCTCCTCCTCGCAGCTCTCGCCGAGGGTCACCCGGTCGGCGCCGAAGAGCACCGCCATGCGCCCCGCGAAGCGTGCGCCGGCAGCCGGATGCCCCCGCAACCGCGCCTCCCGAAGCTCTTCCTTCTTGCCGGGGTAGGAGCGCAGCCTCGTGTGTTGCTTGGGGTCGTGGCCCACAGGCCGTTGGAGCGGCTTCTCCGAATAGAGAAGCAAGCGCGCGCCCGCTTCGCTTTCGTCGAGGAGGTCGTGGGCCACGACGCTCGGGAAGCGCACGCGTTTCGAGGCCCCTCGCACGGCGAGGGCCTTGGTGAAAAGGTCACCTAGGTCGAGAAAGAGCCGGAGGGGCCCGTCGTCCTGCCCGCTACTGGCCATCGTTCAGAGTTTGACGCGTTTTGTCTTCGACCGCCGCGACCGATAGGTCGCGACCTCACGGGGCCCGGTCGGCTGCTTGATGACGAGCTCGGCGCTCGCGGCGGCGGACGGCCGAGCGGCCGCGGCGGGGGCGGACGCGACCGGGGCGGCGCCCGCGGCGATCCGCGGGGCGAGGTCCCGGAACGCCGCTTCCATTCCCCGGGCGAGCTGAGTCGGGATGTCGGTGGCGAGCTTTTCGAAGAGGTCTTTGACCTCGCCGGCGAGGGCCGACGGGGGCATGGGCGGGGCGGCTGGGGCGGCTGGGTTGAGGAGCCCCTCGACGAACGTCTCGAGGTCGAGGCCCGCCCCGACGGATGCGGCCGTGAGGCGGTCGAGGACGGCTCGCTCCGCATCGGTCACGGCCGGGCCGGAGAGGGGAGCCCCGCTTTCCGGGACAACGGCTGGGGAGTCAGGGGCCACGACTTCAGGCGCGACGACCTCGGCGGCCGGAGGCGCTGTGCCTCGGGGCTCCCGAGCGTCCGGCTTCACCGACTCCGGCTTCACCGACTCCGGCTTCACCGACTCCGGCTTCACCGACTCGGGCTTCACCGACTCGGGCTTCACCGACTCCGGTTCCGAGTCTTCCGAGTCCTCGACCGGCAGCTCACCGCCCTCGGCCTTCCCCCGCTCCGGTCCCTCCGCCTCCTCGACCTCCGATTCCGCCGCTATCGCCTCTTCCGGAGTTCCGCCGCCGATGCCGACGAAGCCCCAGGATTCGCCGCGCTGGGCGAGGCGAGCCGCGAGGAGGGAGATTTCGGCGGCGAGGCGAGGTGAAATGGCGCGGGGGCCGTTTTCACCGAAGAAGAGCACGGAGCCTCCATCAAGGGTCGGCAGGGGAGCGACGAAGGCCCGCCGCGCGGGGGCTCGGCCGAAGGCCTCGAAGAAGAGCCGGTCGGCGTCGGAGCCCGCGACGGGACCGAGGAAGTAGCCTCCGTAGCGAAGGGCCGCCGCGAAGGTACACCCGGGCTCGGGCATGGCGATGCGGGGGCCCTCGGGCTCGGCCCCGCGCATGCCGACGACCCGGAGGCCGCCGATGGCCTCGACGAAGAAGGTGCTCACCTCGAGGCGGCCGGCAACGAAATCTGAGGCCGCTCCGATGGCTTCGAGGAGGGTCGGGGCCTTGGCGATCTTCTCGAGGGCCACCGGCAAGGCCACCGCTCCCCGGCGTCGCTCGAGGATCACCTCGAGGCGCCGGGTCCGGTCCTCGAGTTCACCGAGGGCCCCATAGAGCCGGGCCCGGGCGACCGCCACGTGGTGCCTCGCCGCTACTCGCTGATGCACCTCGAGCCCCGCGGCCTCACGGAGCTCCCCGAGCTTGTCCCCGGAGAGGGTGGCGGTGACCCATACGAGCACGCCGTAATGAGCGAACCGGATCGGGCAGAGCGAGTACTCCGTGCTCACCGAGAGCGGGATTCGCCCCGCAAGCTCTCGGTCGATGTGACCGAGGTCGTCTATTTCGGCGGCTGGGATCTCGTGCCGAGCGCTGAGGGCCCGGAGCAGCGTTTCCTCGTCTACGACATCGAGTTCGAGGAGCACGTCGCTGAGGACGCCACCTCGCTCGGAGAGGGTGGCGTGCACCCACCGCGCCGTCTCTTCGTCGAGGAGCCCGGCCTCAATCAGCCCAGCGAGCACTCGGTCCACGCTTGCTCTAGGAGGGCCACGCCGTGATCACATCTTGTCGCTGATGACCGCGGTGATGTCGATCGTCGGGTCGACGTCCTCGTCGCGGTCGATCGCAATCTGGTCCCGGGCGAGCAACATGAGTCCCGTCGTATTCGCAAAACGGGCCTGCACCGGCAACGCATCGTTCCCGACGATTCGCTCATCGGCCATCTTTTCGTCCCAGCCGAAGAAGGCTGCGACCCGCTTCTTGACCTTGTCGAAGACGAGCTCGGCGCCTCCTCCGACGATGGCGATGTAGTCGAGGCTCACGCCTTTTGCGCCGAGGGCCGCCACGTCGAGGCGGGTCTTCTTCATGATGTCGTCGGCGAGGGCCTCGCATTCCGCGTCGAGCATCGCCTCGAAGTTGAAGACGCCTGCGCCGGGTACCTCGATCTCTCGCTGCCCCGCCGCGATCTTCTCCATGATGCGCTGCTCTTGGATCTTCACCTTCTGGCCGCTCTTCTCGAAGAGGGCCTGACTGATATTGCTCGTCATCGAGTGGATGCCCGCCGGCTGCGAGTCCGCGAGGGCCACGTCGGCTTCGTTTTCGACGATCGGCAGGCTGAGCCAGGTTCCGTGACCGATGTCGACGACGTAGGTATTGAAGAGCTTCATCTCGAACTTGGAGAAGAGCAGCGCCATGTAGGCGCCATAGCCCTGGAACTGGACCAGGGAGAAGACGATCTCGATGCTCACCGTACGCTCTTCGTCGGTGGCGACGTTCCGGGCGCGGATGTCCATCATCCGCTTGCCATCCCGAGTCACGAGCTGACTGCCGACGTGGGCGAGGAAGCGGTCGGATGCCTCTTCCCCAGCCTTGATGGGCATTCCGAAGCCGAGGGCCACGCGCTCGAGGGGCGTCTCGCTCTCCTCGGCGAGCAAGAAGAGGCCGGCCTGGAGCGCCAGGTAGGCGTCGCCGAAGTCCTGGAGGACGCCTCCCTCGGTGAACCACTGCTGGCGCTGGGAGCTCCGAGTCATCGCGCCCACGTAGCGCCAGTCGTCCCGGGCAGCATCGAAGAGCGCCAAATTGTGGTGCCAACGTTGATCCGTCGAGCGGTTCATGCGCCGCCAGCTGCTCTCGAGTTGGGCGGTGAGGGGATCACCGGCAACCGACGAGAAGTAGAGCACCCGGGACCCGTCGCAGAACTTGCTCGTCGAGGTACCCAGATCAACTCCGACCGGAACCACGCCCTCGTAACTCTCAGACATCGTCGTCTCCCACGTAGGAGGAAGACTCTCGCCCAGGCGCCGCGAGAAAACAACTCGTTCATGACCCGGCGAGGGGGGCCGAGGTCGGTGCCCTCAGGTAAAGCCCAATAGGAGCCCGCCCTGGTAAACCACCAGCGAGGAAAGGTAGGCGAGGCCCGTCATGTAGGTGAACATGAAGGCCACCCATTTCCAGCCGCCGGCCTCGCGGCGAACGACAGCCAGGGTGCTCATGCACTGGGCGGCGAAGAGAAAGAAGACCATGAGGGAGACACCCATCAGGGGGGTGAAGGTCGGGCTGCCGTCGGGCCGCGACGCAGAGTGCAGCGCATCACGGAGGGGCAGGCTTTCTTCGTCCGCATCACCGCCGATCCCGTAGACGACCCCGAGGGTGCTGATGAGCACCTCCCGGGCCGCGAAGGAGCCGATGATGCCGACGCCGATCTTCCAATCGAATCCGAGCGGTTCGATCGCCGGCTCGATGAAGCGACCGAGGCGACCCGCGGCGCTCGCCCGGAGCAGAGCCTCGGACTCGCCAGAATCGAGAGTGTCCATGCGCTCGCTGAGGGCGTCCCCCGAAAGAGCGCCCGACGCCTCGGCCCGCAAGGTGTCGAAGCGATGCTCGACCCCGGCGTCGTGGGGGTAGGTCAAGAGAGCCCAGAGGACGATCGTCATCGCGAGGATGATGGTCCCGGCATCGACGATGAAGCTCTTCACCCGGCGATAGGCCGCGCCGAGGACACTCCGGAGGGTGGGCAGGCGATAGGGCGGCATCTCGAGGACAAGGGGAGGGCGCGGACCCGCGAGGACGGTTCGATGGAGGATGGCGGCGACCCCTAGGGTGCTGACCACCGATAGTGCGTAGAGGCCAAAGAGCACGACCGCTCCGAGAGACATCGCCCCCAAGACCGTGGCGTCAGGCGGAAATACGGTAGCGATGATGAGTACGTAGACCGGTAGGCGGGCGCTGCAGCTCATCAGCGGTAGGGAGAGCATGGTCACGAGGCGATCCCGACGGCTCTCGATCGTCCGGGTGGCCATCACGGCGGGGACCGCACAGGCGAACCCCGAAAGGAGCGGGACGAAGGCCTTACCGTGAAGCCCCACCCCGGACATGACGCGGTCGATGACGAAGGCGACCCGGGCCAGGTATCCAGAATCTTCGAGGAAAGCGATGAATATGAAGAGCAGGGCTATCTGGGGGACGAAGACCAAGACGTTGCCGACCCCCGCGATGACGCCATCGACGAGCAAGCCCCGGACCGGGCCCTCCGAGAGCAGCGCACCGACGGCCCCCTGGGTCACGACGACGAGGTCCTCGACGAGGCCGATCATCGGGTCGGACCAGGCGAAGAGCGCCTGGAAGAGCCCCGCCATCACCACGGCGAAGACGACGAAGCCCCCCACCGGATGGGTGAGGACCGCATCGATCTGCGTGGTCCAGCGCCGCTCCCGGGCGTGGGCTTGGACGGACTCACGGACGATCTTGTCGATGCGCGCGTAGCGGGCGCCGATGATCTCGAGGTCGAGGTCGCGGCCGCCCGCCTCGGCGCGGTTGCGAACCGCCGCGACGGCCTCGCGCAACGAGGTGTCGATATGCGCGAGCTCGTCGTCGCCGAGGGAGAGGATCCCCCAGAGCGCCCGGGCCCGCACCATCGCGTCGGCGCGCCCCCCGGTAGCCTCGTCGCCGGCGGCCGTTGGGCCCTCGGACCGCAGCGCGCGCTCGACCTCGAGGACGTCCTCCACGAGGGACTCCGGGACCTCTTCCGGCCGCGGGCACGCGCCCAGGCTCCCGAGGCGTCGCTCGATGGCTTCGCCGAGGGCGTCGATGCCCTCGGCCCGCGATGCGACGATGGGGACGACCTCGGCGCCGAGGAGCTCCCCGAGGCGGGCGGTGTTGATCTTCATGCCGAGGGCCCGAGCCTCGTCCATCATGTTGAGGGCGATGACGACGGGGAGACCCGTCTCTACGATCTGCAAGGCGAGGTAGAGATGGCGCTCGAGGGCGGTGGCGTCGGCGACTACGATGACGAGGTCGGGCTTGTCGCCGGCCGGAAGGAGGGCCTCGACGGCGACCTGCTCTTCGGCGGAGCGCGCCGTGAGGCTGTAGGTTCCGGGGATGTCGAGGACCTTGGCCACCGCGCCGCTCTTCAGCTTCGCGAGGCCTTGGATCATGTCGACGGTGATACCGGGGTAATTCCCGGTCTGGGCCTTGGCCCCGGTCAGGACGTTGAAGAGGGTCGTCTTTCCCGAGTTCGGGTTTCCCGCGAGCGCGACGGAGAAGTCGGAGGAGCCCTGAATCTGTAGTTGCCCCTGAGCCATCGTCGTCGTTCGTGGGCAGCCCGGGGTAGACCCTAGGGCTGGGCGAGAGCCTCCGTCGCGGGGCTCACGGCAACCGTGCTAGCCGCCGGGGCGAGTTCGAGGTTCGCCGCCTCTTGGCGACGAAGCGACAGCGAATAGCCGCGGAGCCTCACTTCGATGGGGTCACCGAGGGGGGCGACGCGCACCATCTCGACACGGGTCCCGGGGAGGAGGCCCATCTCCATCAGTCGACAGGCGATGCGTCGTTCACAGCTGAGTTTGGTGACCGTGGCAGAGCGCCCGATGGGAAGGTCAGCGAGGGTGAAGGTATCGGGTTTGGCCATTTGCTAATGATAGTCGTTCTCAGGTGGTGCGGTCAACGAGATTCACTTTGAGTGCGAAATCGCGGTGCTCGCGGCGGCCCGGCCCTCAGTACTGGGGCTGGGGCTCGTCGTAGGGCGCGTTGTGCAAATACACGAAGATCCCACCGATAACCGCAGTCATTCCGGCGAGGAGCAGCACCGGGCCGAGCGTATTGAACGCGATGCCCGCGCCAACCCCGGCGGCGGCCTTCGCGGCGGCGGGGACCGCAGCCACATGGGCGCCTTTGGCGATGGCGTCGGCGGATACGGCGATCGACTTCGCCGAGGCTGCCATGGCCTTCGCATGCCCCGCTCCGGCGCCGGCCTTGCTGGCGGCCTTCGCGGCCTTGCTGGCGGCCTTCGCGGACTTCTTGGACCCACCCCGCCAGACGATTTTGAGGGTCGATCGCCCCTTGTCGCCGGCCCGGAGGATCACGCCCTTCTTGGTGGCCAAGATGCGAAGGGAGTCGAGGTCCGTGAGCCGCAGCGACCCGCCAGGACTTAGGAGCATCGTATTGCCAGATTTGATGGTGACGGCTGCGTCCATTGAACAAATCTACGATCACCAAGGCCGCCTGGGTAGTTAAATCGACAATGACTATCATTTGCGATTGCGATTGCGATTGCGATTGCGATTTTCGAACTTGTTTCAGTCAGCCGAGGGAGGCCCGAAGTCGGTGATTTTGTTGAATTTGTCCTTTGCTTCGTCAATTGCGTAGGCGCCTGAGACGATCCGTCCGCCGCGCATTGTCAGGGTCCCCCCGGTGGCCGACGCTCAGCAATGATGGCGACAGGAGCCTCCCATGCGGGCGCCGCAAGTCGGCTGATCGAGCTCTACGCCGGGGCGCGAAAGCACAAGATCGCGCAGATCGCCCTGACCCTCGGCCTCACCTCGGTCGCCGTGGCCCTAGCGCCGACCCCCGCCACTAGGCCCACCCTCGCGATCCTCGGCCTGACCCTCGGCGCCATCTTCCTTTTCCCGCCGGTCGGCCGGGTACCCGGCCATGTCTGGGGACCCATCCTGGGTGCGGC
>Ga0164313_10003005_pt1 | contig 15043 bp, 13 predicted proteins | sample GuaBasSedimGuay4_FD_113735 | JGI IMG/M metagenome (GOLD analysis project Ga0164313, IMG submission 113735) | Subseafloor sediment microbial communities from Guaymas Basin, Gulf of California, Mexico - Guay4, Core 4569-4, 0-3 cm | ecosystem: Environmental > Aquatic > Marine > Hydrothermal vents... | reverse complement strand
TTTTTTAACCATATATAACATATCATGTATTATCTGATTGTACGTAACCTGGGTTCGCCCAGATGCATCGACAGGAATGAGAAGGATGTGTATGAAGATGGAATGTCGTTTGATTGTACCCCCCGCTTGGATTGTGTTCCCAAAGAGTTTGTAAAGGAGGTTGAGATTATGTGCACGGAGCATCCTGAAGAGGGTATAGTTGCCATGGTATTCAGGGACTGATTACGCTTGTTGTTTCAAACATATAAATTGCCATGAAAAAGCCACCTCATTTGCTTTCTGTAAACCTATTGCTATCGGTAACTCTGATGTTGTTGCTTGTTGCCGGATGCAGCTCTGTAAAACGTTATAAATCTGCCACATGGAAGGGGGAGGATAACTCTCTGGTGAATATGGAGCTGTTTGGAGCAAGGCTTGATTCTCCCGGTTCGGTAGTTCACGACCGAAACCTCTGGGACTTGAGCGCAGGGGCCCAGACCCAGATGATCCAGATTCTCAATGAGAGGTATCCCGATAACGAACAGTTTATGGGAGCGCTCAGCAACCACTATCTGGCACAAGGAATCACTATGCCGGCAGATCTTATCCGAAAGGATTTAAAGATGATTTTTACCATCAGTAAACAGCGTGATTACCAGGCACTGAATGTATCATCCAGTCGGTTCTCACCGGCCGACCGCATTGAATACCTGAAGTTCAGTCTGGAGATCCCCCCCGATTATAACCTTCGGTTTTCCAACTGGAACCGGTACACCACCGAGTATGGAGAGATTGAAATTGCCGATGTGAGTTTTTCCAAAAGCCTGTATCTTGAAGCTGACGGATCGATTAGAGAAACCGATGCAGGTGGTAAAGCCACATTCAGCAGGAATGAACAGCAGGAGGTAAAAGCCCGTTATTTGAAGCTCAATGGGAGCATCAGCGATGAAATTATCACGGTTGAAGAAGAGGGAACCCGGGAGATTGATCTGACCGGGAATGTTATTGCAGAGGTTTCACTGGAGTTTGATGGTTTCCCTGAGCGGATTTTCATTCCCCGTTTTTCAGGGGATGGCCTTTATCTGGCTGGCGTTGCCCCCCTGGCCGGATTCAGGTTTGCCGATGTACTTGTACCAAGGATGGAGGAGGCTCCCGATACCATTATGGCCAACCTGAAATTCGAATATGTGTATAGACATGTACAGTCGGGTAGTAAGACTTTTGCCGAGTGGGACGATCAGGTGGAGTACTATTCCGGGAGGGTGGAAAAGCAGATTCCCCTTTTTCTTAAAAAAGATTACCTGCCGGGGTTTTACTGCATTGGAACCGGCCAGGATCAAACAGAGCGGCTCAGAATCAGGGAAGGAGAGGGTAGGGAGTACCTGTTGCAGTTTGTGAGCTATCAGGATGCAAGCAAGGTAGCGATGTGGTTGGAAGGGCTTAAAGGAGGTGCCGGGAATGAACCTGTAGTTGTGGGAAAGACTGTGATCCTGTTCAAAGGAGATGCGCTGACCCCTTCAATGGCATCCTCTGGAAAATGGAAGGTGATGCCTGTCTATTGATTCTGGATGGTAATCAGTACCCTGGAACCTGAGGCTCCTATATAGCCCTGGCTGCAGCCCAGGATGCTGTAGTTAATAGAATGGTTATTGCGGGAATTAAATAGCCTGAGGTACTCATCCAGACATATGAGCTTCTTCTTCAAGAAACTGTTTTACGATATCAATTTCTTGCCCAAGCTTTAAATCAGTTTGAAAAATCATTTCTATTACCTATTCCAGAATGCTAGATAGATAAAATAGGGGGGATAGAAAAGCTGCAAAGGGGCCTAATGTATAAAGAGTAAGATTTTTTGGACGGAAGGCACTGCTTATTACAGGAACAATTATCCTGATTTATTTACCTCCGTACCAGAATCCTCGGTTCCAGGAGTGTTCACGTAGTCTCATTAGCAGATCCTCCGGGAGCTCAGGCAGATCGGATACAGCTGTATTCTGGAGTGCCTGGTTCTGATTCCTGATTCCTGGAATCACTGTGGAGACCGCTTCATGGGTCATGGCAAACTTCAGGGCAAGCTGTGGCATGGTGTACCCGCTATCTTTTAATTCTTCTTTGATGGCTTCGGTCCGTCGCACGCCCCTGGCCAGGCGGTCACCCGCAAAATAGTTGCTGCGGAAATCATCTTTGCCAAACTGTTCATCGCCCTTGTATTTCCCGGTTAAGACGCCTTCATCGAAGGCTACCCTGACAATGATCCCGGTCCCGGTCTCTTTAGCAACAGGCAGAATCTGGGCTGCAGGCTCCTGCTCAAAAATATTGTAGATCACCTGGAGGACATCAATGACTCCATCACGCATGAGCTGCACCACGCAATTCTGGTCATGTTCCGGGGTGGAGATTCCGATCTGTTTGATAAGACCTTCTGATTTCATTTTTTGCAGAATTTCAAGGGCTACGGGCCGGTCGTTCCAGGCCCTGGTCCAGGTATGAAGCAGGAGTACATCCAGGCTTGAAGTCTGAAGGTTGGTGAGACGCTCCTCTACATTTTCCCGTAGGTATTTCTCAGGGTAACGTTCTTCAATTTTGCAATAGGGTGAAGGGGGCCATTTGCCAGCTGCGGGTGGAGTTTTGGTGCAAACTGTAACCGCTTCAGGTCGCGATTTGAGGAATTCACCTATGATACGTTCCGATTTCCCGTTGCCATATCCCGCAGCGGTGTCGATAAAATTTACCCCCTGATCCAGGGCAATTTCAAGTGCTTCCAGAGAGTGTGAGTCTTTCTGATCGCCCCAGCTTCCACCAATGGCCCAGGCTCCAAATCCAATTTCAGATACTTCAAGACCAGTATTTCCAAATTTGCGGTATTTCATCCTATTATAAATTAAGTTTCATTGAAAGGAGTGTAGCTTCTGTTTGTAAAGTTAATGATTTCAAAAAATTAGATTAACTATCTTTAGATCTGTTAAATATTTCAGCCCATTCAAGCTTTTCAATATGAATAATTCAAGCAACTTCCCGAAGAAATCATCGAGACGAAATTTCCTTAGAAATGCGGGGCTGGGAACAGCTGCTGTGGCAGGGACTCCTTTTCTGTCTGGCAGAGTTGCAGCAGACCTTGATCCCCGTAAGATTACAAAGTTCTTTTCATCCGGGGATGTGATCCTTTTCCAGGGTGATTCCATTACCGATGCCGGAAGGGAAAAGAAGAACCAGTTGGCCAACAATGCAAGGTCCTTTGGTACAGGATATGCAAATCTTGCTGCCTCCTGGCTTTTGGAGGAGCTGGCAGGAAAGAATCTGACTATCTATAACCGGGGCATCAGCGGGAACAAGGTATACCAGCTGGCCGAACGTTGGGAACCCGATTGCCTGGAGCTGAAACCCAATGTGCTGAGCATTTTGATCGGAGTGAATGACTACTGGCACTTCAGGAGTGGGAAGTATGAGGGTACACCTGAAATCTATGAAGCCGATTTCCGGAACTTGCTGATCCGGACCAAAGAGGAATTGCCCGATGTGAAACTGGTTATCTGTCAGCCTTTTATACTTACTGGCACTTCTGCAGTAGATGAAACCTGGCTGAAACCTTTCAGTGCGTATCCGGAGATTGCTGCAATTTTGGCGAAGGAGTTTAATGCTGTATGGGTGCCTTTTCAGGAGGCTTTCCATAAGGCCATTGAGATTGCTCCGGCAACATACTGGGCCGGGGATGGAGTTCACCCCTCCATGGCAGGTGCTCAACTAATGGCTGAGGCCTGGTTAAAGGCGCTGACCTGAATAATTAATCTGCTTTGTTGTATTCGTCCTCCAATTCGTTGAAAATATTTTCAACAGTGGAGACTGTTTTGACTCTGTCAGCATTGCTGCCCACAAACGCAAACCCGTCTTTCAGGTTCCCTTTAAAAGCAGCAAGCAAAGCTTCCGAGATGCAGTACATGGTGGTCTTAGGATTGCAGGAGCGTATGCAATTGTGTTTGCAAACTGCCGGTCTTCTCTGACCATCTGCTGCTTCTTTCAAAAACTTGTTGAATATGGACCTACCAGGCATTCCTACCGGGCTTTTGATGATCTGGATATCTTCCTTCGTAGCATTCACAACGGACTGCTTGAACTCATCCGAGGCATCGCACTCTTCGGTGGCAATAAAACGGGTACCCAGCTGGACCGCGCTGGCTCCGCGTTTCATGATCGATTTTATATCCTGACCGGTAAAGATGCCGCCTGCAGCAATAACAGGAATCTCCTTATTGAATTTCTCCTTGATCTCCTGGGCCACTTTCACCACTTCATCCACCAGGTTCTCAAGCTTATTTCCTACGTCAAATAAAGCGTCGGCTTTAAAACCCAAATGACCACCTGCCTTAGGTCCCTCCACCACAAAGGCATCGGGCAGGTAATCGTAGTTTTGTTTCCATTTCTGGGCAATGATATTGGCTGCTCGTCCGGAAGAGACAATGGGAACCAGCTTGGTCTTCATTCCTTTGGTAAGATAACTTGGCAAGTCCAACGGGAGACCCGCTCCTGAGAAAATAATGTCGATTCCCTCATCGATGGAAGTTTTCACCATTTCGGAAAAATCGGTAAGCACCGACATGATATTTACACCCAGGACACCCGGAGTCATTTCCCTGGCTTTCCTGATCTCATTTCGGATGGCTTCAATATTGCCATTTTTGTATCCTTTGGCGGTCTGTTTTCCGGTGAGTCCGATCCCAACTGTAGAGATTATTCCCACTCCACCCATGTTCGCTACAGCCGAAGCCAACTTTGAAAGGGATATTCCTATTCCCATTCCTCCCTGTATGATGGGTACATTAATCTTCAGATCTCCAATATTCAATGGTCTCATGTGCACATGCTTTAATGAAAGCGTTGGCGCCAAAATTACTCTTTTAATCAACTGAAATGCCGAGTCTTGCCTTATTCAGACTGAGTATAAACTAGGAGTTACGCAGCTTCATTAACATCTCTTTGGCATTGGTGTTATTGGGATTCAATTGGAGCGACCTTTCGTAGTTCTTTATATAGGTCTATCTTTGTGTCTTTAAAATCCTCCGGGCCACATGATGAAAAGAAAGTGTAACAAGCCTTTTTCTCCCTCCAGACTTCCCTTTTTCTATGGATGGGTGATCCTGGTGGCCGGCACCATTGGTATCCTGATGAGCATTCCCGGGCAGACCATGGGGGTCTCGGTCTTTACTGACAAACTGATTGATGATCTGGGGATCACAAGGAATAACCTGAGCCTGGCCTACCTGTTTGGCACACTGGGATCGGGATTAATGATTACCCGGGCCGGAAAGTTATATGATCGGCATGGCGCCAGAGTGATGGCGTTTATTTCGGGGGTTATGTTGGGAACCATGTTGGTCTTCCTGACCCGTGTGGATCGACTGGTAGAAGCCCTGCAGAATTGGAAGTGGCTCTCTCCATCGCTCGCTACATTTATTTTTCTGGCCATTGGATTCTGGGGAATACGTTTCTTTGGACAGGGTTTGCTGACCATGGTGTCGCGAAATATGGTGATGAAGTGGTTTAACAAGAGAAGGGGATTGGCCAATGCGGTTCTGGGAATCTTTACTGCTCTGGGATTTTCTGTGGCCCCTAAGGTACTCAGTCAGATCATTGAAAGACTGGAATGGAGGGGTGCATGGGTCTTACTGGCCATACTTGTGGGTACCATTTTTGCAGTTTTTGTCCTTCTAATCTACCGCGATAATCCTGAAGACTGTGGTTGCCAAGCCGATGGAAAGATGCCATCTAAGGAGAAAAGAAAAAGACCGCCCAGTTTACCAGATCGCGATTTCAGTCTCCTGGAGGCAAGAAAAACCATCGCATTCTGGGCCTTTACCCTGGCACTCTCCCTGTCGGCACTGTATGTAAGCGGACTAACTTTTCATATCGTATCGGTGTTTGAAACGGCAGGACTCACCAAGGCCAAGGGGATCGGTATATTTATACCCACCTCCATAATTGCTGTGGTGATTCAGTTTGTTTGCAGTTATGCCAGTGATTATATCAAGTTGAAATACCTGCTGATCTTTTTTATGGTGGGGATGCTCTGCACTACATTTGGTCTTACCATACTGGGAGACCATCCGATGGCATATGGGGTCATCATGAGTGGGAACGGTATTATCTGGGGACTCTGGACGGTGTTGATAGGGGTTACCTGGCCACGCTTTTATGGATTAAAAAATCTGGGTGCCATTTCTGGATATTCACTGAGCTGGACTGTTATCGGATCTGCCCTGGGCCCTTATCTCTTCAGCCTTTCGGGCGACCTTACAGGAAGCTACGACCTGGTGGGCTGGGTATGCGTAGGTTTATCTTTCCTGTTGCTTTTGCTCTCATTTAAGGCTGATAATCCCAATGAAATATAAGAGATCCATTTTATCAAAGCAGTAATTATTTGTTGAATCTGCCGGTAATTTTGTAAATTTAGTATACCGGATCCTATTTCTGTGCGAAAAATCAGCCTTCAATATATCATCCCTGCTGCGTTGGCCCTGGTCATCACCATTGGACTTGTGGTATTTTTTCCATCACTTACCACAGAGTTTAAGATGGAGATATTGGATTTTAAATCGGTTCCTCCCGAAGATTTCATTTATTATCGTGATTTGAATGGTGACGGAATCAGTGAGAGGTTGAATATTTATTACAACACCTCCCAGAATCTGGCGGTCACAGTAACCAATCTCCAACGCTCCACCATTAACCAGTTTAATATGCCTGGAGAATTGACTGAAATTGGTCCCGCAGTTGATCTCCATGACATTGACTCCAATGGGGTGATGGACCTGTTCTTTTGCACGGAAAAGAATGATTCACTTTTTCTGACCATTATTGATGACCTTTATGGTCGTCCTACCACCACCAGGGAGTATTTCCTGGATCCCATCAATCAATACAACGATAATGGGGACTATAAATATACACCGGGCGGAATCTCAGATCTTAATGGGGATGGATCGCCCGAATATGTGCTGGCCATAAATGGAGGATACTCCTTGCAACCCAGAAGGGTCTATGCCATCGACCTTAAGAACGATACCATCCTTAAGTCCCCACTCAGCGGAGCCGCGGTTGTTTCTTTGGATTTGTTTGACCTGGATAGAGATGGTTTTGATGAGATTATACTAAATACGGTGGCTCCGGAGAACTTTAAAACTTCCATTCCATTTCGCGATTCCATGTCCTGGCTGATGATACTTGATGAGAATCTTCAGTTTTATATGCCTCCTTTGGCCATGCACTCCCCACCTTCCTGGGTGTCGGTTGAGCCTTTTATTCATGAAGGGAATAACTATCTGATGACCTATCACAGCTACCGGACTGAAGAGGATTATGATGCAATGTTGACTGTCTATGACGATGCCGTGAGAAAGGTGAAAAGTCTCACTTTAAACGGCTATCCTAACAGTGGCCATTATATGTACAGGGTTCCTGGTGGAAATAGACTGAGTGATATAAAGTTTCTCAATAATAGAGGCATATACACTTATGATTTTGATCTTATTAAATCTGATTCAGTTTTTAATGATATCCAGTTTGGATACGGGACAGAAGTTTTGCTCGATGTTGATTCTGACGGGGAGAAGGAGTACGTATTTTTAAGTGTGGATAAGCTACATATTTTCAGATCCCACTTCAAAGAATCTGCTGTACTGGATATTCCCATTGAGGCACGAGTTTTCCGAACCTTCATCTCATTGATTGAGAATGGAGACGACTACCCTCTCCTTTTTTTACAGATGAATAACCGGCAGTGGACCATTCTCTATAAGACGAATGTGTGGTACAAATACAGGGGACTGGTCTATCCGGTTATGTTCCTTCTACTGTTTGGACTCTTTTATCTGTGGGTCATCCTGCAGAACCGGATGGTGGCAAAGCGTTATGAAAAAGACCGACTCATCAGTCAGTTACAATTGCAATCCATTAAAAACCAACTGGATCCGCATTTCACCTACAATGCGTTGAATGCAGTGGGATCTCTTATATTCAAAGGTGAGAAGGATCTGGCTTATCAATACCTCCGGGGTCTGACCGATTTGCTCAGAATGGTTTCTGCTGATTCATCGCAGGTTACCTGGTCAGTTTTAGAGGAGTTGGAATTTGTGAACAGGTACCTTGAGATAGAAAAGCTTCGTTTTAGAGAGAAGTTTATCTACAATGTGAATATTGAAGAGGATCGGTTAAATAGTTTTGAAATACCCAAAATGAGTGTGCTTACTTTTGTGGAGAATGCACTAAAGCACGGGCTGAGGCATAAGGATTATGACAGAAAACTGGATGTGGAGGTGATGGCATTGAAAAAGGGATTGAAAATCACCATCTGCGATAACGGGATCGGGAGGGCAGCTTCGGCCAAATATAGGGATGAGTCGGCCGGTCAGGGCATAAAAATGATGAAGAAGTATTTCAAGCAGTTTAATGAAACAACAGGAAAAAAGGCTCGTTTTGAGGTCAGGGATCTGTTCGAATATGATTTAAAAGCATCCGGAACCATAATTGAAATTACCATATGATGATAGATGACCATATTAGAGTACTGATAGTGGATGACGAACCCGAAGCCAGGGATTTGCTGACCATGCTTCTTGAACCGGTAAAAGGGGTAAAGATTGTGGGTTATGCAGAAAATGTAGATGAAGCTTTGGTCCAGGTGGCCCAGAATGCTCCGGACCTGATTTTGCTTGATATTCAGATGCCCAGGAAAAACGGTTTTAAGCTGGTGGAAAGTCTCCGTGACAGTGAATACTACCTGGGGATTATTTTCATAACTGCATATGATGAGTATGCCATCAAGGCGGTAAAAGCAAGTGCTTTTGACTATCTGCTAAAACCTGTGGACCCCGAATTACTCAAGGATGCCATCTGGAGGTTTAGAGAGGAGAAGCAGAATAAGATGCTCAACGAACGAGTCGATAACCTACTGAACAATCTGGGTTTAGGTAGGCGAATCAAGGTGAATACACGTACCGGTTTTTTAGTGATTGATCCCGAAGAGATCGTTTGTTGTACTGCAGATGGGAACTATACTGAAATTGTTATGGCCAACGGAAGGGTGGAGATTATTTCCAGTAACCTGGGGTCCATGGAGAAAGAGCTTGCAGATGATAGTTTTTTTCGAGCCAGTCGTTCGGCCCTGATAAACATCACCCATTTAACCCATGTAAACAGCAAAACCGCTATCTGTCGTTTACAGGGAGAATCGGTTGTGGAAATTACTGTGGCCCGGAACAGGTTGAGAAAGCTGGAGAAAATCTGGAAAGTGTAAATGAACAAATCCAATTTAGAAGTTATTCAATATCCTCCCGGGTAACTCCCTCCAGCTCCAGTACAAAATCGGCTCCGAATGCCATGGCTGGAGTCTGGTAACCAGGGGAGATATTTCCACTGAGTATCTTTTTTACAGCTGCTAATGCAGTTTGGGATGTCCATGTGAGTCCCGCTTCAGGTCCATATAATCGCACTTCTGCTTTGTTCCCGGAATTGTCGGTTACCTCTCCCCATACATGTGTGACAGTCTTTTTACATTCATCCGGGGTGGGACCTGGCTTTACTCCGAGTTTAAAAAAGTTGCGCACCGCAGCCATTTTGAACAGAGGACCAATTACTCCAATAAATGCCAATCCCTTTTTCATTGATTGGGATAGTACAATATAATCCTCAATGTTGGGAATACCTGTGCTGAACCAGGCTGTAAACACATCGCCCCAGGTGAATCTGGTGGCCTCTACCGGTCCTTCTCCAAAATCAATCATTCGTGTTTTGACCTCTTTTCCCGGATCCTTTAACTGACCTTCGATCCTCACCCTATTTCCAAATGGGATCAACTCAAACATGGTCTTTTGCGTTCCGGGCGGAAGCCCTGCGGGCCCCACACTATGAAAGGCCAGCGATAGATGAGTGGCAGATGGCAATCTTTGTTTCAGGTGCATGGCCAGACAATCGGTGGGGACAATATCAAAACCAACTCCCGGCAACAGCATTACACCCTTTGATTTCGCCTCTGCATCGCGACTTAAAATGTCCTCGTAAACAGGGATTTCACCAGTGATATCAAGGTAGTGAGTTCTGGTTTTGAGACAGGTATCTACCATAGGTTTCGAAGTGTAGATATAGGGTCCTGCACAGTGAAGGACAACCTCCATATCCTTAATCTCTCGTTCAATCACCTCTGCATCATCCAGGCTGAATACCCTGTACTCTAAACCCAGCTCACCAGATAGTATCTTAAGTTTCTCCTTGTTTCTTCCAGCAATTATAGGTTGAAGTCCAATTTGCACAGCCAGCCGAGCCACTTCGGATCCCACAAAACCATTGGCTCCGTATAACAGAAAAGGAGTTGACATATACTTTTTAGAGATAACAATCCGCTGGGTGGTTGGGTTCATTGTGTAAGTTTTTGTATTTTAACTTTTCCAACAAGAGAAAATGATGAATAGGAACTTTTTGATATTACTTGTAGTTGCAGGATGGGTTCTGGGCAGTTGCTCAAATGATAGAGGTGAAACCCTTGAAGAACGCGCCGGGTGCATTTCAAAGGCTGAGATGATTGGGGTGGCTGGGATGCTGGGTCACGATCTGTTTGAGGGCCGTGCACCGGGTACCAGGGGAGGGGATCTGGCGGAGGCTTACTTGAAAAGTGTCTGTCAGTTTATGGACCTGCAGCCCGGTGCGGGGGATTCTTATTTTCAGCCTTTTGTAATGAAAGGGTTCTCTAATACCGGTTTTGCACTGAAGGCAGGTGGAACGTCTCTGGAATACATAGAAGATGTGGTGGGAACCTTTACGAAGGAAGAAGAATTCATTAAGGTGGATGGAGATGCCGTGTTTGTGGGTTTTGGGATTACCACCGATTTGTGGGATTGGGACGACTATAAAGATGTGGATGTGGAGAATAAAATAGTAATCACCCGTGTCAACGATCCGGGTATGTATGATACCGATATCTTTGAAGGGAGTACACTCACCTATTTTGGCAGATGGACCTACCACATAGAAGAGGCAGCCCGGCGGGGTGCTGCAGGAATCCTGCTGATTCATACCGATGAGAGTGCCGGATATGACTGGAATGTAGTAAAGAACTCGTGGACCGGTGAGGAGTTGTATATCGATTCTGATCTGCAAAATAACCTGAAGTTCAGGGGATGGATCAAAGAGAATAGCCTGAGAAAAATTTTGGATACTCAGAACATCAAACTGGAAGAACTGTATGCAAAAAGCCGGTCGAAAGAATTTCGACCCATTCATCTGGGTACAAAAATCCAAATTGCTGGCAGGAACAGCTTCAGAGATGTAACCATAAATAACGTGGTGGCCGAAATACCGGGTAAGACAGAAAAGCGTATTGTACTGAGTGCACATATCGATCACCTGGGGATTGATCCATCGAAGGAGGGGGATCAGATTTACAATGGAGCCATTGACAATGGAACGGCTGTGGGCGCCATGATGGTGGTGGCCAAAATACTTAAAGAGTTCCAGTCCGATCTCTATTACACGGTCACCATCCTGGGATGCAATGCAGAGGAGTCGGGATTGCTGGGATCAAAATACTATGCCCAGAACACCGATCGAAGTAGCATTATTGCCAATATTAATTTTGAATCTACCCCAGTATGGGCCCGGTCCAACAGCATCATGGGCATAGGAGCCAGATTCTCTGATTTTGAAGAGATGATAAAAACCCTGGCTGCGGATCATCACCTGGAGTACTCATCCTTTTCGCTCACCAACCAGGGGCTCTTCTACCGGTCCGACCAGTATTCTTTTGCCAGGTATGGAATTCCATCCGTATGGATCTCGGCCGGCGAGGATGAGGTGACAGGAGCAAAAAATTATACAGAATTCTGGGGTAAGGATTATCACACTGTGAAGGATGAATATGATCCTGAGTGGGAGCTGGAAGGGATGAAGCAGACCATCGAATATGCCCTGTTGCTGATTGAGCGGATCAATAATAGTCAGTCCCCTCCTCAGATGAAACCAGATCTCTCTTTTCCCCTGGAGGATTAAACTAGCAACTATTCAGGAATATTCCGGTTTCCCCACCTTGCCTATAAAGACTATTGCTCCAGTCGAATTCTCTTTAATCAGGTAGAGAAAGGGCCGGTCTGCTTTAAAAGGAATGGCAGAAGCTCCTCCGCCGGCACTGAGCTCACGCATCTCCACAATGGTAGCTGCGGCCGCTTCGGTGCCCTCTTCCTGCACATCGATAAAGCTCTGATGAATAACCCTGGATATCCAGATACCTCCAGGTGCTGTAATCCTGGTAAAGTCTGCCTCAGCAGGTGAGAATGCCACACCCAGCCCCAGGTTTTTGAGAGGTTCATTCAGTAGCTCCTTAAAATCATATTTGAATTTTGGAAGATCGATCTGAACCCCGGTAAATCTTGAATTTTCGAACCATTCCCCCCATTTCTCAATCTTCATACCAGCTATAAGATCATTAATGGTGCTTCCATAGGCTGGTAGCATTACTAACATACTGAAAGCACTGTCTCCATAGGGGAGTTCCACAGCAGAAAATTCTTCATTGACGGTATATTGAAAGTTTCCAGAAACCCTCATGTAATCCACCTGGTGTGAGGAACCACCTGAAATCGCAAAGTCGCCGCTGTAGGTTTCAGATTTGTTAAACTCATATTTCCACGTAGCATTAAAATAGATGGCATTGATCAGGTACATCACCGCATTACCCGGGATGTAATCGAGCATATCCTGGATTTTGTCATTGGTTTTATCCTCAATCCAACCATTGATCAACTCCAGGGTGTTGGGATCGGAGAAATCAACTTCCTCCACAGCTGCATCAAAAAACTGCTGGTTGGTATTGATAAAGTCTGGTAATACCTGGAAGCCCTTTTTATACCAGATGCTGTTGGCGATGGAAAAATCTACCCTGTCATCCAGGTTCAGTAACTGCCCCATCAGATCCTTGTAACTCTCATTGACTTCTATGGTGGTAAGATCCCCAAAATGTAACACCTCATTAAAGGCCTGCAATGTGGATCCTGCTGCACCATTGTATGTCATTCCCAGGGCATAGGAGATACTGAGTGGCGAGATCATTATATTCTCCTCTTCGCTCAACAGGTTAACCTCGTTAAATAGTTCGAAGGCGAGTGCATTGTCTGCCTGTAAAATCTCTGCAGCTTTTTTATGAAGGGTGATTTTTGGGGTCTCTTTTTGAATGGGATCGGCTTCCTCGCAGGAAGTCAGAGCAACCGCGGTAATTGCAATGGCAATGAATAAATGGAGATGCTTTTTCATCTGCTTATATTGTTGGTACATCTGGAAGATGCAGAATCCACCTTAATGGTTGGGTATGAAAACGGCGTTTTGATGAAAAATATTACCGGTTTCAGCATCATATTCCATGATTTCACCTGCAAATGGACCGCTCAGAATACTCAGATGACGGTTATCCCGATCCTTAAGGTCAATAGGATACATTGTATTCATAAGGTAGTGAATCGCCTATTCGTTTTTTGCCCATTTCGCCTTCCCACCCTATTGCTGCAGGATCGAAATATCCATCGCTGGCAAAATAGGCAAATTCTGATTTGAAATTGATCTTACTCCATTTTACTGCATAGTGAATAACCAGGCTTTCCGGGTATTTCATGAATTTCGTATTCATTGGAGATAATATAACCATATCCTCGTAACTGAGCTTATCTCCAGATGGGCTTTTTACAGTAAACTTTGTGGAATAGAGCTCATCGGCCCAGAGTGCCCTGAAAAAGTGCATTCTGGACCCCAGAAATGTGCGTTTTCTTTTGTTCATGGTAAACCGCCTGTAGGTCGAATCATCTTCACTGAAAAGAATATTTCCCGAGAAGAAGAGGCTGGTCGAACGCTTATTGAACTCAAACTTATCCAGGTAGTAGGTGACTTCATATGCCAGGGCTGTGTTTTGTATTTGAATGGGTTCCATGGCATATGCCCGTATGGTATCTTTGTTGGAGTCATAGAAAAACGAAATGACTTCTTCATTCAGAATTTCACATTTCCTGGCATTGGGGGTTTTGCCCAGGAATTCGTTTCTGAATGCTTTCAAGTTGACTTTCCTTCTTCTGGCTGCAGTATTTCCGCTTATTTCAACCTCTCCTATCTCGTATATTTTGGGTGCAAGAAGGATCACCACCGGTCCGCCAATTGAAAAATCGGTAAGGGTATAGGAGTAATACCCAATTGCACTGATGGTTAAAGGCATGGAAACAAAACTTGTTACATCAATCTGAAAGTTTCCGGTCTGATCAGATGTTGTACCCACAAAGGTCCCGTTAAAATATACAGCTGCAAACGGAACCGGCTTCCTGGTCTGGATATCAATAATGCGTCCCTTAACAATCTGGCTGAAAGCCGATGCAGGCAGGAGCGCAAGTAGAAATATCAGAAAATAAGTTTTCATGTTTTGGGGTCACACGAATTACAGGATTTCAGACCTGTAAAATGCCTGAAGTTCATCTTTCCTATCCTGGCTCAATCCATGCCAGCGAATGTCCTGTACAGCTCCTTCAAGGGCATAGAGCATCAAAAGGCAAACTCCATTCCAATCCTTCACGGCCAGCTTTGTTACGGCCTCTTTGCTTCCGGTTTTCTTTAATTCCTCCAGGTTGTTGATTCCGATCTCCTCCAGCTTTCCCGCGAGTGTTTTACCTATATTTGGCGATTCTATCAGTGGCGTCATTCATTCTAAGTATTAGATTTAACAATATTTAGTCCTTTATCACTATAGCCAAATCCTCCATGAAGTAATAGCAGGGGTGATCCGGAGTCATATTCTTCATAATAGATCTCTGTATCTGATATGGCCAGGTGTTTTCCGGAGTTTGAACCATAGTTGATCTCCTGTCCAAATAGTATTGAAAAACAGGGAGCCAGAACTATTGAAATTAAAAGTAATTTCTTCATGCTAGAGACATATAATTGGTATTAAGGTACAAAAGCTTCATGACTTTGGCATTCTGAAGCCTAGGATGTTTGGCTGAGACAGGAAAAATCAGGGGATATGCCTGGAGTACCAATAAGATTGAGAATGCAG
>Ga0164313_10003004_pt1 | contig 15044 bp, 17 predicted proteins | sample GuaBasSedimGuay4_FD_113735 | JGI IMG/M metagenome (GOLD analysis project Ga0164313, IMG submission 113735) | Subseafloor sediment microbial communities from Guaymas Basin, Gulf of California, Mexico - Guay4, Core 4569-4, 0-3 cm | ecosystem: Environmental > Aquatic > Marine > Hydrothermal vents... | reverse complement strand
GCGCACCGCGCCACCGACCAGATAACAATCCAGATTTTGTTCAGGAGCAGGTACTGACATTGAAAATGATGATTAAACCAGGTTGGCTGCTGAGTGTAGCAGTGCTGCTAGGCGGCTGCCAATCAATTGAATACTATTCTCAGGCAGTCGTGGGGCAAACGAGCATCTGGTTGCATCAGCGTGATATCGAGGTGGTGCTGTCTGATCCTAGCATTGATCCGAACATAAAAGCGCGCTTGCGTGCGGCCCGTCAGTCGCGGGAGTTTGCCAGTCGTGTGCTCAAACTTCCCGAGAACAAATCTTATTCGCGCTACGTTGATCTGCATCGTGATTATGTGGTCTGGAATGTGGTGGCCACACCACGCTATTCTGTTGCAGCCGTTGAATCCTGTTTTCCCGTCGTCGGCTGTGTGAGCTATCGTGGTTATTACCATAAAGAGGCCGCTCTGGAGCATGCGAAGCAGAAAAAGCAAGCCGGACTGGATGTATATGTGGGTGGTGTAAGTGCATACTCTACTCTGGGATGGTTTGATGACCCGGTGCTGAGTTCGATGTTGGCGCGTACAGATGCTGCCATCGCTGGACTGGTTTTTCACGAGCTCGCTCATCAGCGCGTATATATTAAAGATGATACGCGATTTAATGAATCCTTTGCGACCGCAGTAGAGCGCCTGGGCTTAAAGCAATGGGCCGTGGCACACGGTACAGACGAAGAACTGGCGAATTATTTCGTGGACAGAGATAAACGTGATGAGGTGGTTCGCCTGGTACTCGAATCCCGGGTGCAAATACGCAAAGCTTATCTTGCAAATGAAAGTGCTGGAGAGCAAAGGCTGGCTGTGGTGAAGCGGGAGCAGTTTGGAGAACTTAAAAGCCATTACGCAGAACTCGTACGCAATGGCGGCGGCACGCCGGGTTTTGATCGTTTCTTTGCATCGGAATTGAATAATGCTTCCCTGGCTTTATTTGGCGAATACCATGGCTGGGTGGGTGCGTTTGAGCGGTTGTTTGAGAATAGCGGTGGAGATTGGGAGGTTTTTTATGCGGCGGTTGAAACGCTGTCAGAAATTCCTGAAGCTGAGCGCGATCGAACCTTGCAGCGGTTGTCAATAAGCACGCGATAATACGGTTTCGGCATTAATGGTACTGGCTCTCTATCGTTATTCCCGCGCAGGCGGGTATCCGTAATCCTGTCTCTACCGGTGATATGGATACCCGCCTGCGCGGGTATGACACTCAGTCGGTATTTGGTTCTGAAGTCTAATATATGCATGTCTTATGCAACAATTAAACCCGGCAGCTGTGCGCTTTCGCAAGGGATTACCTTGCAGCGTTAAACTCAACCATGCGCGTAATCGAACGCGCGGCCTGGGCGCGAATATCTTCGTCGATTAGAATCTCATTGCTGCCCGTTTCGAGTGTTTGTTCCAGGCGCGGCAGATCATTCATTTTCATCCACGGGCACTCGGCGCAACTTTCACACATCGCACCCTCACCTGCGTTGGGTGCAGCGATAAAGGTTTTACCCGGCGCCGCCTGTTGCATTTTGTGAAAAATACCGCGTTCGGTGGCGACGATAAAGGTATCGGCCTCCATATCACGCGCGGCATTAATGATTTGTGTGGTAGAACCGACGACATCTGCCAGGGCAATCACCGGCCCTGGGCTTTCCGGATGCACCAGTACCCTGGCATCGGGTAAGTGCTGTTTTAGGGCTTGTAGGGCAGTGGCTTTGAAGTCCTCGTGTACGATACACGAGCCCTGCCACAAGACCATATCGGCGCCGGATTCTTTTTGTACATAGGCGCCCAGAAATTTATCCGGCGCCCAGAGTATTTTTTCGCCGTTATCTGCAAGGTGTTTCACCAGATCCAGTGCGATGGATGAAGTAGCCACCCAATCTGCACGAGCCTTAACTTCGGCGCTGGTATTGGCGTATACAACCACGGTCCGATCCGGATGCCGGTCGCAGAATTGATTGAATTCATCGGCGGGGCAGGCTAGATCCAGCGAGCATTCTGCGCGCGTTTCAATCATGAGTACGCGTTTTTCAGGGCTGAGTATTTTCGCGGTCTCGCCCATAAAACGTACGCCCGCAACGATAACCGTATCGGCCTCGCTGTTGAGACCGAAACGTGCCATTTCCAATGAATCACCTACAAAACCGTCGGTTTCTTCGGCCAGGTCCTGCAATGCCGCATCAACGTAATAGTGCGCGACGAGCACCGCATTTTGTGCCTCGAGCAATTGTTTGATGCGATTGATGGTGTTGCTTAAGTCTGCACCTGACAGATTTGGGTTGCGTGCCTGCTCGGCTTCGATCGCCAGATCACGAATGATGTTCTGTTTGGAATGGGGGGTGGAAATATTTAAACTCATTTTGTCTCACAAGCGGGTTTTAAGCGTCGGCATTAATTATGGGCGCAAATTATGGATTTTCAATTCAACGGATGTTCTTCGGTGTCTCCCTCGGATTGCAGGCTGCACGTATATAATTCTTGCGCTGCCATGAGGCATTTCAAACTAATAGATTGCCGCGCTGCGCTCGCAATGACGGTAACATGCTGTGGTGGTTAGGCTAATTTAGGGTCATTACAATAACCGTTTGTTTGGTACTAGTCCGCCATCTTTCAGTCTGAACCCGTTAAATTGATTTTGCTTTCTTTGCCGTTGAGTAGGCGGTTAATGTTCTCGCGGTGCCGCCATATCAGGAAACCCGCTATCACTCCGCCGAGCAAAATGTAGGCCAATACGGGTTTGATCAGCATCAGGATAAGGGGTGCGGCAACCGCGCCTATTAGTGCGGCCAACGAAGAATAGCGGGTGAGAAAGGCGACCACAAACCAGATACAGATCAGGAAAAATACGCTAAGCGGGCTGAGAGCCAGCAATACGCCGCCTGCTGTTGCAACGCCCTTACCGCCTTTAAACTGGTAATAAACCGGATACAGATGCCCGAGGAACGCGGCTAATCCAACCAATGCAACCAGCAGAGGGCTGCCTCCTGCGAGCCTGGCAACCATTACCGGCAGAAAGCCCTTAAATATATCTCCTGCCAGCGTCAGAATGGCGGCCATCTTATCGCCTGAGCGCAATACGTTAGTTGCGCCCGGGTTGCCCGACCCGACCTTGCGCGGGTCTTCCAGGCCTTTAAGCCTGGAAATAATGATGGCACTGGAAAATGAGCCCACCAGGTAAGCGAGAAACAGGGCAACGAGGGACAGGAATAAATTCAGCATAATAGGGAATAAGAATAATTTGTATCGACTAAAATAGTCCGTATTCATCTATTTTACTGTAGCACATGGACATAATCTATCTTCATGATTTAGCCATCGATTGTGTAATCGGTGCCTGGGACTGGGAACGCGAAATTATTCAAACCGTGTATGTCGATCTCGATATGGGCTGGGATCTCTCCAAAGCAGGCGAAAGTGATGACCTTGAGGACACGCTGAGCTATAAAGATATTTCTATCGCGGTTTCAGAAATGGTGGTTGAGCGAAAATTTAAGTTGGTTGAGGCAATGGCCGTTGAAATAGCGGCACTGTTGCAAGCTCGTTTTAATATTCCCTGGTGTCGGGTAAGGATTAACAAGCGTGGCGCGGTCAGCAGTGCGCAGGATGTGGGTGTGATTATCGAGCGTGGCCAGAAATGACTTTGCTGGTTTTGAGTCTGGGCAGTAATCTGCAGCGCGAAAAGCATATTCGCTTTGCACTGGCGGCCTTGCAGGCGCTGTTTACCCGGATCGATGTCTCACCGGTGTATGAAACGCGCGCGGTGGGTTTTGATGGCCCGGATTTTTATAACCTGGTGGTTGTCGCTGAAACGGCGCTTGAGCTGGAGTGCTTACTGGTTAAGTTGCGTCAAATTGAGGATGACGCAGGGCGGATACGCAACGGTAAGAGTTTTCAGAGCCGAAACCTTGATATTGATGTGCTGCTGTTTGGTGAGGCGAATCTACGGGGTCAGGGGCGAAATATTCCGCGCAATGAAATTGAACATGCGGCATACGTGCTCAAACCTCTGGCGCAGGTGTTGCCAAAGATGCCGCACCCGGTTTCAGGAATATGTTTTGAAGATTTATGGGGCGCTTATCGTAGCGATGAGCCAGCACCGAAACGCGTAGAGTTCGATCTGGGCGATATCAATGCCACTTGAGTCCGGGGGATTAAGCGCTGCGCAGCGCCAACTGCTGGGTCGGGGAGTCGAACTACTCGGGCTGGATTTGTCTGAAGCGGCTTTAACTACGATTGAGCTGCACCTGGCGTTGGTGCAAAAGTGGCGCTCTAAAATAAATCTGGTCTCGATTTCTACTCCCGAAGAGTTGATTACACATCATGCGCTCGATAGCCTGGCGTTACTGCCCTTGATTGAGCAGAGCCGACAGGTTCTGGATATAGGGTCGGGCGCGGGTTTTCCGGGAATGCCATTAGCGGCCGCCAGGCCGGGAATAGATTTCACATTATTGGATAGCCGCAGTCGTCGAATTGAGTTCTTGCGCCTGGTTAATGCACAAGCGGGGCTGAAAAACATGGCATTTTTATGCGCACGTGTCGAAGCGCTTGCCTGTTCTGCACAGGACAGTCCTGAAAAACTATCAAGCGCGGCGCATTCACAAGTGCAGGCGCCCGCGAAATTTGATACGCTCATTGCCCGCGCGGTCGCATCACTGGATTTATTGCTGGAGATAACCGCTCCGCTGCGGTTTTCAGGCCAGCGACTGATCGCAATGAAGGGCCAATACCCGCATGAAGAACTGAGAATCCTGGATAAAAAGCATTCCAGCCAAATTAAATCTGTATCGATTGAAACACTTGAGGTTCCCTTTCTACAAGCGGAGCGTCATGCGGTCATTATCGAATTCAGATAGTCAGCACAACTTAATGAAACATATTTATCTATGACCGCTCGTATCATTGCCGTAACCAACCAGAAAGGCGGTGTCGCTAAAACGACCACGGCTGTCAATTTGTTGGCGGCCTTTGCGCGCAAGGGTCTGCGCTGTTTGCTGGTAGATATCGACCCTCAGGGTAATGCCAGTGTATCCAGCGGAATCAATATTAATACGATTGAAGAGGGTACTTATGATGTATTGCTGGGGGACGCCAATATTGAACAGGCGATCGTAGCCTCGGCGGATCAGTACGATATTTTGCCCGCGGGTCCCGAGCTTGCGGGCGCGCAGGTTGAATTGCTTGGGTTTTCCGACAAGGATTTCCGCTTGCGCGATGTGCTCGCTGTTGTCGCGGGCCGCTACGATATTATTCTGATTGATACGCCGCCTTCTTTGAATGTGTTGACGATCAATGCGCTTGCGGCGGCGACGGATGTGTTAATTCCCGTGCAGTGTGAGTATTTTGCCCTGGAGGGTCTGAGTGGCCTGATCACCACCATGGGGATGGTGCGCAAGGCTTTAAACCCTAAGCTTACCATTCTGGGGGTGGTGCGAACCATGTACGATGGGCGTAATACGCTAACGATTGAAGTATCAAAACAGCTAAACAAACATTTCCAGGAAAAAGTATTCAAAACCCTGATTCCGCGTAATATCCGCCTGGCCGAGGCGCCAAGCCATGGTAAATCGGCGCTTGATTACGACCCGCAATGTAAGGGTTCATTGGCATATATCGCTTTGGCGAATGAAATATTAGGATAAACATGATGGCACATACAAAGAACACTCCGGTAAAGAAAACTCCAGCAAAGAAAGGTAAAGTTAAAAAAGCGCGGCTGGGCCGTGGGCTGGAGGCTTTGCTCGGTGGCAGCGTTCAAAGAGATGAAGCGGCGTCTGCTGAAGCGCAAAAGGCCACAGGTGATCGCCTGGAATCCATGCCCGTAGAGTGGCTGCAGCGCGGAGAATATCAGCCGCGCACTAACATGGGTGAGGAGGCTCTGCAGGATCTGGCGGCCTCAATCAGCACCCAGGGCATAGTACAGCCGATTCTGGTGCGTGAACTGGCACCGCGTAAGTACGAAATTATTGCCGGAGAGCGCCGTTGGCGTGCCGCACAAATTGCACAGCTCAGTGAAGTGCCCGTTATTGTAAGGAAGGTCGAAGATGAGGCTGCAATCGCAGTAGCCCTGATCGAAAATATTCAGCGTGAAGACCTCAGCGCGCTGGAAGAAGCGCGAGGGATTTCAAGATTGATCGAGGAATTTGGCCTGACGCATCAGCAGGCGGCCACCAGCATCGGGCGTTCGCGTACCTCGGTTACCAACCTGTTGCGTTTGCTGGCACTGCACCCGGGGGTGCAGGAGATGCTGGAGCAAAAAATGTTTGATATGGGGCATGCGCGCGCCTTACTGAGCGTGCCGGAGTTGGATCAGGTTCGTGCGGCCGAGGCGATCGTTAAAGGCAAAATGTCGGTTCGCCAGGCCGAGCAGTGGGTCAAGAAGTTCCTGGAAATGGCGGATGTGTCGAAAGACGTTAAACCCGTGGTGAATGCGGATATCACGCGCCTGGAAGATTCACTGGCCAATATTTTGGGAGCCAAAATCAAGATACAGGATGCCGGGGGCAAGGGGAAACTACTAATTCATTACCATTCTCTTGACGAGCTCGATGGTATTATTGCCAAGATTGGGTCCGGAAAATAGAGTAGTAGGGCGTTTATGTGCTTTTGCTTATGTAATAATTGCTGATCATAGTGAAATACTGATATAAAGACGTTGACCTCTCCACATAGTTTTTTTTATAATCCGCAGCCCCCGAAGTTGTATGTCTGGTAAATTGTCGAGCTGTTTTAGACAGGTCATACAAGCGCAACTGGGGTTATTGTTCGCCGGAGCGTTGGTGACAGCTTTGATTTTTAGTATAAATCACGGCTTTGCGTTTGCTTTTGGTGCGGGTCTGGCGATGTTTAATACGATATTGGCCAGGCGAAGTGTACAACGGGCTAGTGAGTTGGCCTACACGCAACCTGATGTTGTCATGTTGCCGGTTTTTTCCGGCCTGGTGCAACGTTTGATTGTGTTTTCTGCGGGGTTTGCGGCCGGAGTGTTGTGGTGGGGTTTATTGCCCCTGCCGATACTCGCGGGTTTTGCGCTGACTCAGTCTGGATATCTTGCGTGCAGGAAATCCTGAATTGTAATGCTGTGTGGTACGCCACGCGGAATTGAAACGTTTTGAGAATTTATGTCTTCTGAAGCAACTTTAACGTCCTCGGATTATATCAAGCACCACTTGACCAACCTGACCTATGGGCGTGACGCCGATGGGCACTGGGGTATTGCGCATGGCGCAGACGAGGCCAAAGAAATGGGCTTTTGGGCGATTCACCTGGACACCATGTTCTGGTCAACGCTGCTGGGTGTGATTTTTCTGGTGGTTTTCACTCGAGTGGCTAAGAATGTTGTGGCCGGCGTACCTGGCGGCATGCAGAACTTTGTGGAATGGATTATCGATTTCATCGATGAAAACGTGCGTGGCTCCTTTACCGGTAAAAATGATCTGGTTGCGCCACTGGCGTTGACGCTGTTTTGCTGGATTCTGTTAATGAATATAATGGATTTGATTCCAGTGGATGTGATCCCGATGTTGGCGCAGGCAATCGGTATTCCCTATATGAAGGTAGTGCCGAGTACCGATCCTAATGCAACCTTCGCGATGGCGATTGGCGTGTTTATTTTGACTCTTTACTACAGTATTAAGATAAAAGGCATCAGTGGCTTTGCGGCAGAGCTGACCATGCAGCCATTTGAATCAAAAAGTATTGTGCTCAAGCTGCTGTTTATTCCGATCAACTTCATTTTGGAGTTTGTATCACTGATCGCCAAGCCGATTTCACATTCCTTGCGTCTGTTCGGTAACATGTACGCAGGCGAAATGATTTTTATCCTGATCGCGATTATGTTTTCAGGTGGTTTGTCGGTCGTCGCTGTCGCGGGTGGTGGCTTACAACTGGTATGGGCTATTTTCCATATCCTGATTATTACGCTGCAGGCGTTTATTTTTATGGTTTTGACGATCGTCTATCTTGATATGGCGCATCAGCATCACTAAACTGGTATACGAGTTGTCGGGCAGATTTTTATTTTTCTTATTTAACTTTTATTTATTCCGGAGATAACAATGGAACAAGCATTACTTTATATCGCAGGCGCGATCATGATGGGTCTGGGCGCATTGGGCGCTGCTGTAGGTATCGGTATTCTGGGTGGCCGCTTTTTAGAAGGCGCGGCACGTCAACCCGAGCTGATCCCGATGCTGCGTACGCAATTTTTCATCGTAATGGGCCTGGTTGATGCGGTACCTATGATCGCGGTTGGTATTGCGATGTACGTATTGTTCGCGGTAGCGGCGTAAATAGACGCTTCGTCTGATCGTTTGAAATCGTTTCGATTTCAATATTCGAACTAATACGCAGGTACACACATGAACATTAATCTTACTCTGATAGGTCAGCTGATCACGTTTATCGTGTTTGTCTGGTTCTGTAAGCAGTATGTCTGGACGCCCATCATCAATGCGCTGGCTGAGCGCCGTACGACCATTGCAGATGGTCTGGCGGCTGCTGACAAAGGCCAGGCTGCGCAAGCAGAAGGTGAAATTCAGGCGGGTAAACTCGTCGAAGAAGCCAAAGGGCAGGCAGCAGAGATTCTGAACAAGGCTGAAAAGCGTGGCTCGGAAATTGTCTCAGAAGCCAAATCAGAGGCCGGCGACGAAGGCGACCGCATTCTGGTGACCGCGCGCGCTGAAATTGATACCGAAGTGAGCAAGGCTAAAGAGAGCTTGCGCGCTCAGGTGAGTGAACTGGCTATTGCAGGTGCACAGCAAATATTAAAGCGTGAAGTGGATGCGAAAGCTCACGCCGATTTGCTTGATGATCTGGCGGCTAAACTGTAAACGCAGGTTAATCTGATGTCTGAACAAATGAGTCTGGCTCGACCCTACGCAAAGGCCATTTTTGAGCTGGCGCGTGATGCTGGTGATTATGCGCGGTGGTCTGATCAGCTGGAATTACTGGCCATGATGGCCCAGGATTCAAGCATGGTCGAAGTGATTAGTAATCCCGATGTATCGGAGCAGCAACTGGCTGAGTTGATTATCGACGTAGCTGGCGATCAGTTGGATGAGCAGGGCCGGAACCTGGTCAAATTACTGGCGCGCAATAATCGGGTTACGGTTGTCGCAGACATCAATCAACAGTTTCTGGTACTAAGAGATGACGCCGAGCAGGTGATCGAAGCGCAACTCATTACCGCCAGTGACGTCAATGATGCGCAAAAGAAAACTATCGAGGCGGCGCTCTCCAGTCGCCTTGGCAAACAGATCAAGCTTGAAGCAACGGTCGATGAATCACTGATAGGTGGCGCGATCGTTCGTGCGGGTGACTGGGTGGTTGATGGCTCAGTCAAGGCGCAATTGCAGGACCTGGTCGGCGCGATCAGTTCATAGAAACGAAAATATTACATATTAGGAAATAGAAGCTATGTCTATTCAGTTAAATCCATCTGAAATCAGTGATCTGATTAAAGACCGAATCAAAAACTTTGAAAGCAGTGCCGAAGCCAAGACGGAAGGTACAATCGTAATGTTGACAGACGGTATTGCGCGCGTTCATGGTTTGTCCGAAGCAATGCAGGGCGAAATGCTTGAATTCCCCGGTGATACCTTTGGTCTTGCTCTGAATCTTGAGCAGGATTCCGTAGGTGTGGTCATCATGGGTGATTATAAGCACTTGTCAGAAGGCGATACGGTAAAGTGTACCGGGCGAATTCTTGAAGTCCCCGTGGGTCGTGGACTGCTGGGACGCGTAGTGGATGCACTCGGTCAGCCTATTGATGGCAAAGGTCCCATTGAGCATGATGGCACTTCGCCGGTAGAGAAAGTGGCGCCGGGCGTTATAGAACGCCAATCAGTTGATCAACCGGTTCAAACCGGCCTGAAGTCAGTTGATGCCATGGTGCCCATCGGTCGTGGTCAGCGTGAATTGATCATCGGAGATCGTCAAACGGGTAAAACGGCGGTGGCTATTGATGCGATCATCAACCAGGCTAAATCCGGCATCAAATGTATTTACGTGGCCATTGGCCAGAAAGCATCAAGCATCGCGGTTGTGGCTCGAAAACTTGAAGAGCACGGCGCGCTGGAAAATACCATCATCGTTGCGGCAGCGGCTTCAAACTCTGCGGCAGAGCAATATATCGCACCTTACGCAGGTTGCGCGATGGGCGAATATTTTCGCGATCGGGGTGAAGACGCGCTGATTGTATATGATGATTTGACCAAGCAAGCCTGGGCCTATCGTCAAGTATCACTGTTACTGCGTCGTCCTCCGGGCCGTGAAGCGTATCCGGGTGACGTGTTTTATCTCCACTCTCGTTTGCTGGAGCGTGCTGCACGCGTCAACGTGGCTTACGTTGAAAAATTCACCAACGGTGAAGTCAAAGGTAAAACCGGCTCTTTAACCGCATTACCCATTATCGAAACCCAGGCGGGAGACGTTTCGGCCTTCGTACCGACTAACGTGATTTCAATTACCGATGGGCAGATTTTTCTGGAGACGGACTTGTTTAACGCAGGTATTCGCCCGGCGATCAACGCGGGTCTATCCGTATCGCGAGTAGGTGGTGCGGCACAAACCGGGATTATCAAGAAGCTCGGTGGTGGTATCCGCCTGGCACTGGCTCAGTATCGCGAGCTGGCTGCCTTCTCGCAGTTTGCCTCTGACCTGGATGAGGCAACGCGTGCCCAGTTGTCATTGGGTGAGCGTGCAGTAGAACTGATGAAACAGGCGCAGTATGCACCGATGTCCGTGGCGCAGATGGCTTTGTCATTGTTCGCGGTTAATGAAGGTTATTTTGACGATGTTGAGGTTAAGGACGTTGTCAAATGGGAGACCGCGATGCAATCTTATATTGGTTCCAATTTTTCAGACATGATGGATTCAATCAACGAGAACCCCGTTTACAATGATGATGTTGCCGCCGGCCTCGCCGCTGCGCTGGGCGATTTCAAAAAGAACGGTAGCGTTTAATTTACGACTGAACCAATAGGCGGAATTAATAATGGCTGGTGCTAAAGAAATACGGACTCAAATAAAGAGTATCCAAAACACGCGTAAAATCACCAAGGCGATGGAAATGGTCGCTGCGAGTAAAATGCGCCGTGCCAAGGAACGTATGGAGTCTGCGCGCCCTTACGCTGAAAAAATCAGAAATGTGGTCATGCATATGGCGCAGGCACATTCTGAGTACAAACACCCCTATTTGATCGATCGGGAAGTTAAACGCGTGGGCTACATTATCGTTTCCAGTGATCGCGGATTGTGCGGTGGTTTGAATATCAACGTGTTTCGTAGGGTGCTCAAAGATATGAGCGCCTGGAACGATAAGGGTGTTGAAGTTGATGTTGCGATTATCGGCAGCAAGGCGCTGGCCTTTTTCAAGCGTTTTAGTGCCAATGTTGTCTCTGAGGCAACACAACTGGGCGATGCGCCACTGTTGGAAGAAATAGTGGGTGCGATCAAGGTGATGATGGACAGTTACATGAACGGTAATATTGATCGCCTGTTCGTTTCCAGTAACGAGTTCGTAAATACCATGACGCAGAGTCCGCGGAGCGTGCAGTTGATTCCGGCAGAAAATGTGGCAGATGAAGAGCGACAGCATCACTGGGATTACATCTACGAGCCCGATGCCAAACAAACGGTTGATGAAACCATGAATCGTTATATTGAATCGTTGGTGTACAAGGCGGTTGCTGAAAACTCAGCGTGTGAGCAATCGGCGCGAATGGTGGCGATGAAGGCTGCCACCGACAATGCGGGTGATCTGATTGGCGATCTTGAGTTGATTTACAATAAAGCACGTCAGACAGCGATCACCCAGGAACTGTCAGAAATTGTTGCAGGTGCGGCCGCGGTTTAAGGCGGGCCTGTTTAAATTATGTTAAGAATTTTATTTTTTATACGAGGAATTTTCGAGCTATGAGTTCCGGAAATATTGTTGAAGTAATCGGCGCGGTCGTGGATGTACAGTTTCCACGTGACGTGATTCCCAAAATTTATAGTGCCCTTGTGGTCACAGAATCGGGCCTGACGCTCGAAGTCCAGCAACAAATGGGCGACGGTGTAGCGCGCTGTATCGCAATGGGCGCATCCGAAGGCCTACGGCGTGGGCTGGAGGTTTCTGATACGGGCGCTCCGATCCATGTCCCAGTGGGGCAGGCTACCTTAGGTCGCGTGATGGACGTTTTAGGACGTCCGATCGATGAAGCCGGCCCGGTTGAGTCTGACCTTAAAATGCCGATACACCGTGCCGCGCCTTCCTATGAAGAGCAGGCCTCGAGTGTGGATTTGCTGGAAACTGGCATCAAGGTAATCGACTTAATCATGCCCATCTCCAAAGGCGGTAAGATTGGTCTGTTCGGTGGTGCGGGTGTAGGTAAAACCGTTACGCTGATGGAGTTGATCAACAATATCGCTTCTGCACACGAAGGCCTGTCGGTATTTGCCGGTGTTGGCGAGCGTACTCGTGAGGGTAACGACTTTTACCATGAAATGACGGAAGCGGGTGTAATCGATAAAGTTGCACTGGTATACGGTCAGATGAATGAGCCTCCCGGAAACCGTTTGCGCGTGGCGCTGACCGGCCTGACCATGGCGGAATACTTTCGTGATGAAGGTCGTGACGTACTGCTGTTCATCGATAATATTTATCGTTACACCCTGGCGGGAACCGAGGTTTCAGCGCTGTTAGGTCGAATGCCTTCCGCGGTAGGTTACCAGCCTACGCTGGCTGATGAAATGGGTCAGCTTCAGGAACGAATAACTTCCACCAACAAGGGTTCCATCACCTCATTCCAGGCGGTATACGTACCGGCGGATGACTTGACCGACCCCTCACCAGCAACCACTTTTGCCCACCTGGATGCGACGCTGGTACTGTCGCGTCAAATTGCAGAACTGGGTATTTACCCTGCGGTTGACCCGTTGGATTCAACCTCGCGTGTACTGGATCCGCTGGTTATCGGTGATGATCATTACAACACAGCACGTGCAGTGCAGGGAATCCTGCAGCGCTACAAAGAGTTACAGGACATCATCGCTATCCTCGGGATGGATGAGCTTTCTGAAGAAGATAAGCTCGATGTAGGTCGGGCTCGAAAGATCCAACGCTTCCTGTCCCAGCCATTTACGGTTGCGGAAACCTTTACCGGCTCTCCGGGTAAGTACGTATCACTCAAAGACACGCTGTCAGGTTTTAAGTCTATCGTGAACGGTGATTATGATGATCTGCCTGAACAGGCGTTCTACATGGTTGGCGGCATCGATGAAGTGATCGCAAAAGCGAAGGATATGTAATAATAGGATCCTATCATGGCAACCATTCAAGTCGAAATCGTTAGCGCGGAAGAAAATATCTGGTCTGGCCAGGGTACCATGGTGTTTGCGCCGGGTATCATGGGCGAGCTCGGTATTGCACCGCGCCATACGCCACTGATCACGCAGCTCAAACCGGGTGATGTGCGCGTGCAAACTGAAGACGGTAAAGAAGAATTTTTCTTCATCTCGGGCGGTATCCTCGAAATACAGCCGGATATAGTAACGGTTCTTTCCGATACAGCGATCCGTGCGCATGACCTGGATGAAGCCAAGGCTATCGAAGCGCAGAAACGTGCAGAAGATGCCATGAAAGATAAAAGTTCTGAAATGGATTACGCTCGTGCCAAGGCGGAGCTCGCGCAAATTGTTGCTCAGCTTCGTTCGATCGAGAAAATCAAGAATTTGCGAAAGCGCTAAGACTTTCTCTTAAGGAAGTGGGGCTTTAGCCCCGGCTCCAAAAAAAAGCTCGCTTAGTGCGGGCTTTTTGTATTCTAAGGTACGGTACTGTGATTAGTAACCCCCTTTACGCGTGCTCTTAGGTAGGCCGGCTATTTTACGGCCCTGTTTGCTGGGTGTTCCCGGGAACAAGGTATACATATCCTTACTTGAGGGCTTTTTGCCCCACATTTTACCCATGTCTTTCATGATGGTACGCTCATTGGGCTCGTTACTTGCGTTATCTACGTGCTCGGCGCGTAGGTACCGCACAACATCCATATGTTTGTCCGTCATATCCAGCTCATCTACAGCGGCCATTGCCAGCGCCACTTCTTCGTTCCAGTCGCTGAGTTCGGTCAGATAACCACTATCATCAGTCTCCAGGGTCTTACCATTTACTTCAATTGACATCATTTACCTCGTCTAAAAAATAAACACAAAAATTAGGTCTGCAATTCTCTCAAACTGGTAAGGCTATGTCACTTCCCCTATCGGCAAGGAGAGGCTATCCCAGATAGTCAATGCAAGCCGAAAACCTTTTCGGATATGATGTTGGGTATTACGTGATGACGGTATAATCAGTTTGCAAATATACCGCAACCACCCTGTTTTACATTTTTGACTACCGGCCTATTACATGTCTCGTTTTGCCGATCTACTCGTATCCATTGTTTTGCTTGTTTCAGCTTTACCTGTTTACTCAGCAGAGACGCGGGAGTGCGTGATCGTGTTACATGGTATGGGTCGAACTGAGCGTTCGATGTCAAAAATAGAAGACCGCCTGCAGGATGAAAATTACCTTGTGTGGAATCACCGCTATGCTTCTACGAAACAAACTATTGAGTCACTGTCCGAAACCGCCATAGAAGACGGGCTGGCTTTTTGCGCGCATAAACAGGCTGAAAAAATTCATTTTGTGACGCATTCGCTGGGGGGCATCCTGGTTCGATACTATCTGCAGGAGCATGATATTGATTTGCTCAGCCGGATCGTGATGTTGGCTCCACCCAACCAGGGTAGTGAAGTGGTCGATGTGCTCAACGGCTACAGTCTGTTCGAGCGCGTGATGGGGCCGGCGGGTATGGAGCTAGGTACTGCCCCGGGTAGTTTGCCGGCTAGCTTGCAGCCAATTAAAGGTGAGATTGGAGTTATTGCCGGAAATGCCAGTTCAGATCCCTGGTTTTCACCCATCATACCCGGGGTGGATGATGGTAAGGTCTCGGTAGAGCGTGCCAGGCTAGCTGAGATGCGTGATTTTATCGTACTTGAATCGGG
>Ga0164313_10003003_pt1 | contig 15046 bp, 11 predicted proteins | sample GuaBasSedimGuay4_FD_113735 | JGI IMG/M metagenome (GOLD analysis project Ga0164313, IMG submission 113735) | Subseafloor sediment microbial communities from Guaymas Basin, Gulf of California, Mexico - Guay4, Core 4569-4, 0-3 cm | ecosystem: Environmental > Aquatic > Marine > Hydrothermal vents... | reverse complement strand
GATATCGAAGGTTTTGATATCGAAATGGAAAAGCAACGTGCACGCGGCCGTACTGCAGGTCAGTTCCAGCACAAGGAGCAGATTTCCGCAGAGGTGGTCAAGTCTTTGCCGGTCACCCGTTTTATCGGTTATGAAGAGCTTTCAACAGACCAGGCACACATTGCCGGGATCATCAAAGATGGCCAGTTGGTGGACAAGCTTCAGGAAAATGAATCTGCCGTTATCATTTTGGACCAGACACCATTTTACGCAGAATCCGGTGGCCAGACGGGTGATACGGGCACCATCGGTACCGGAGATGCAACTTTTCAAGTGCAAGACACCATCAAACTTGGTGGTACATTTTTCGGTCATATTGGCCGGATGACCAAAGGCGCGCTCAAACCGGGTCAGCAAGTCAGTGCTGATATAGATGCAAAGCGGCGTCAGGAGATTGTCATTCACCACTCCGCCACCCATTTAATGCATCGGGCCTTGCGCGATATCCTCGGAGACCATGTTGAGCAGAAAGGCTCATTGGTTGCGCCTGACTATACGCGTTTTGATTTTTCCCACCCGAAACAACTCAGCAGAGATGAATTGCAGCAGATAGAACGTCATGTTAACGATGCGATTCGGGTTAACCCCCTGTCGGTGTCAGAGGTTATGAGTTTTGATGACGCCCTTAAAACCGGCGCAATGGCATTATTTGGTGAAAAATATGGCAACAAGGTACGCGTGTTACGCTTTGGTGACCTGTCGACCGAGCTTTGTGGTGGAACTCATGTCAGCCGGGTAGGGGAAATCGGCCAGTTCAAGATCATTTCAGAATCCGCCATTGGTTCCGGTGTGAGGCGCATTATGGCCGTGGCAGGTGAAGCTGCGGTAAAGCATATCCAGAATATGGAAATGCAACTCCAGGCAGTTGCGCAGACGCTAAAAGTGAGCCCTGAAGCTGCGCCACCAAGACTGAAGCAGGTGCTGGAACGCAGTCATCAACTTGAGAAAGAACTGTCTGCGATGAAATCCAGCCTGGCAAGTGCTGGCAGCGACAGCCTGCTGGATAATGTCGATGATGTTAATGGTATAAAGGTGCTGTCCGCACGCATGGATGACGTTGATGCCAGTGACCTCAGAGACAGCGTTGACCACCTGAAACAGCGCCTGGGTAGCGCAATTGTCGTGCTCTCGAGCGTGGATGGAGACAAGGTCCGGATTGCGGTTGGTGTCAGTAAAGATTTGACTACTCGGATAAAAGCTGGAAATCTGGTAAACTTTGTGGCTAGTCAGGTTGGTGGCAGGGGCGGTGGTCGTCCCGATTTTGCTCAGGCAGGGGGCAATCGTCCCGATTTAGTGGATGAGGCGCTTTCCTCCGTGTCGGCTTGGGTTGCTGATCAGACTTGAAACTCACAGGCACAATAGATGTCTCTTAGGGGTATGTTAGAAAATAAAAACAGGAATCAGGCGGTCTTGTTTGCCTGACACCAAGGGAAGGTACTCATGTTAATTCTTACAAGAAGGGTAGGTGAAAAGCTCGTGATCGGCGAGAATGTGACGGTCACTGTGTTAGGGGTAAAGGGAAACCAGATACGCATCGGTATAGATGCACCGCCTGAAGTTCAGGTCCATCGAGAAGAGATTTATCAACGGATTTTGAAGGAACGGCAAGAACAGGGCGGCAATTCAGGTAACAGGTAGTTTAAATTTCATCTTTACCCGGAATCAATGAACCGGTATGCTTCCGCATCCCGGTTTTTACTCCGTAAATTCCGGTAGAAAAAACCGATATTAGGAGAGGTGGCCGAGTGGCTGAAGGCGCTCCCCTGCTAAGGGAGTAAGGGTTTAAAAAGCCCTTCGAGGGTTCGAATCCCTCCCTCTCCGCCACACAGTCTTGTCTCCGACGGGGGTCTTCGTCGGAGATTGAGATTATTCAAATAATTCAAAATGTTACATGCGCTTAGGCTGTTTAAAAGCGAACCAATATAGCTCTATATTGCCCAAATGTATTCCAATTTTCCCACCTGTCTCTTTTGGTAGAAACAGAGGTTCGGTTTTGAAAAATGGCAATAGAAACAATATGTGAGGAATTCACTCAGATGATGACCTTGGATTTGAAGACCCTGTGCTAACAAGCAAACAGAAACTTTAATCCCAGATTGTCCGATTGCGTATTCCGGCGATCATGAACACCGATTCCGGTTCATCGTGAACACCTGATTTCTCAGCGCATCACGACGTCTCTTTTTAACTCAGGTGTCCACGATGGTCAACATCTGCCATGATTTTTCGATGTCAAAATATATGGGGCGGTGTAGAAATACAATCGAGGTTTTAATGATTGCATTCTGACACGAATACTTTATGTCAAAATTCGCTGCAGAAATTTACTTCTTTTATTACCTATTCGTTGCGGTAGCGTGAAACGGGCTAACTGACTTTCCAAATCAAGTCGGTTTGCGCGGTTTACATTTATGCTATTCACTTGCCTACACCCATCGTTCAACAGGTTTTCCACGTGACTAATCATTGAGAAAATCTCGGGGTCATCATGCTCACTTGTGACGTGATAAACCCGCTTGCTAACATACTCCAATTCTCTAGAAGTTGCCTTTGGATCCTCAACTGCGTTTTCACGAAGCCAATAAAGAAATGCCAGTATGGCTGAGAGTTTCTTATCATTTTCCAGAAACTAGTTAATGGCACTACCATAGCAAAGCTCACCAAGTGACAAATCATTCGTTCTGTAGGCCAACAACCCTAACGTAGCGAGTAAGTACGGGCTACTTCTACCTTCTTCAGTATCTAACGCCCTGGCTATATCTGCGAATGCTCCATTTGTCTCTCCGAGGTATGACCTGGCTACCGATCTATTGTTAAGAAGAGCATGATTGCTTGAAGCACTTTTCAGGGCGAGTGATGAAATCTGCACCGCCTTGCCACTTTGGCCTTTATTGAAGCAGGCAAATGATGCGAGTGAGGCTGGTCTTGATGAAAAAAGCTCATCTTCAAGCCAGTACAGCGAAGTGTCCATCACCGTTTCCCAGTCTTGTTCTACTCTTGCTTTGAGAGTTCGTGCTTCATGGATATTTGGCAAACTCCATGCATTCTCAGGAATCACAATCATCTCATCATTAAGTTTGGCCCACTGGGCTTGAGCTACTACATTTTCATTTGGAGCTAATAGAGCCTTCTTAAAATAAGCACGAGATTTCTTGTATTTTCCATGCTCCAATTCAACAGAGCCTAGCGCTGCAGCCAACTCGCTTGTCTGGTTACGTGAGAAATTAGCTGTTTGTAATACGTTTACGCCCGTGCTGATCAGTGGCGATGCTCTCCCAATTGACGAAGAAATTGCAATATCCGCGGCCAACAAATTTGGCTTAACCTTAATGCCTGAATGTGATCTCAAGATTCTTAAGGCACGCTTTGGATCGTGTTGATGAAGGTACATGCGTGATGCAGTTCTTCGAATATATATACTCTGTGGTGCCAAATGCAACGCGCATTGCATCGCCCTTGCTGCTTTCTCGTCGTTTCCCGCAATCGTGTAATACCTTGAGAGCTCTGACCAGTAATTAGGTTGGTTGGGGTAGGTTTTAAGAGCAATTCGTAAATTTGCAATTTCACGCCCAGCAAGACCATATTTTTCCCCAGAGTCATTTAGCTCGTCGACAATGCTGGCACGATCTTTGTTGGCTTGAGTCTGATTCCTGTTTTTGACAGCGGTCGGTATTTCCTGGGGGTTTTGCTTCTTTCCACCCAAAACAAACACCGTTTCATTTAACGACTGTAACTTCTCTTTCGTTGGCTCTTTTTGTGCTTCCAACTCCAAGAGTGCTACCCATCTGTTAACTCGATGTGGCCATACTCGTTTTTCATTTGAAAAACCACGTTCATTCAAATGCGACAAATCTAAGGGAGGGTGCCACCGTGGAACGATATGACGGTCAGTTATCAAATTCCCGACCCAAGTATGGTCCTTTTTAGACGCCATAAATTCGAGCCTCAGTAGCCAATGTATTGACTCGACCAACATATGCATGGAGAGCTTGTATACCTGATTTCCCTCTGTACATCCTGCGTTTTGGATCAGGGTGGCATAGGCACAAAATGATTTCAGTCACATCTGTTCTAAGTCTCTCTGGGACAGCCTCTTTAAGTAACTCTGGAATCAAGTCGTAATGGAGTTCAATAAGGTCTGGAAGTACCTCGTCATAGTCCACCATGTATTCAGGTCGCATAGTTTGGTCAATTCCGTGCATAAGTAAGAATGTTACAGATCCTGGCAAAAACGTCATAAAAGTCAGATTTACTAATAAAAACAAATCTGTTGAAAATCGCCTCCACCAATTGATTGGTTTCACTCCATATAACGCTTCATAGGGAGCCAAGTAGTACCAACGCTCCAGCGTGGAATAACCAAAACGCACAGGCGTGCCATTAATCGGGTGTTTCCAGCCGTGTTGTGCCAGACGCTCGAGGGCGGCTCGCAATTCACCGTGTGCCGGTGGTGCCGCCAATAAGGGGCCGATGATGGCAAAACGCAGTTGCGCCCAGCGATCCGGATTCAGGTTATTGCTCATTTGCTTGCTCCACTCCTCAAACAGGTCTGGAGTCTACGCAAAGCGCTTGGTTGATTACGATCACATCTTCTGCGGGTCGATCACCACCTTCATATAGCCCGGACAGGATGTGCTGCTCAGCGGCAGCAGCAATACCAGTAACCGGCACAGACGTTGCTGCAGATCACCCCCCTTCAACCGCCCTAACAATGAGCCCGGTAACTGAACCTGACTCAGCGCTGGCATGTAGTTGCCCCGCTCGGCCTGCCACAGGCGACTGCTGGTAAATGTCTCTCGCCACCACTTGCGCCAGCGCGCCAGTGTCTGTGGCCAGATATCCAGGGTCTCGATCAACCATTGCCTGCGCCTTGGCGACAACCCGTGCTCCAGTGCAGTGACCAGAATCACCAGTGCACCAAGATAGACCTTACGGCCGAGAAAACGCACCGATGGTGGGGTACTGCGACGTCGGCACCCCTCCACCGCACAACAAAAACTCAGGCGGCTTGTATAAGACTCGTCCATCGTTGAGCGGATACCACGAGGCTTGCGTGGATAACGGGCGCTGTGTAATACACCACCGCAACAACAACCGCCAGCGCGGACTTGGGCGGCAATATCCTGGTCAATACGAAAAAGAAATTGATAAAATCTGGAATCATTGATAAAGGCGTGACACACTGGATGGGTCTCTCCTAATTCTTTAAGCAGAACTCAGGAGACAGCCCCCTCGGATAATTTGCAAGTTATTTAAGGGGGTTTTTCTTTATCCATCAATTAATGTGTTCAAAAATAGGGGGAAAACCATTAAATAATTTGGTCGCTCTCAATTGCTAAGAAACGATTTGATCTGATCGATACAAACTATCTCTACACTTTCAGCAGGTACACGCAGAACATCCCCTTCCTTATGCTTTTCATATTTCAATACCGCCTGACTGATGTAGTAGCGATAGCGTTTCTCACCCTTGGTGGCATGAGTAGGGCTCATGGGATTACCGCGACTGTCATGCAGCAACCCAGCCAGCAATGATGGTGCTTTGGCTTTGCTCCTTCGGCGTGCCTTGGATCGGTTAGCTGTCAATTGCGCTTCAACCTGATTCCAGGTTTCCTGGTCAATGATGCGCTGATGTTCCCCATCAAATACCTTGCCTTTGTGGCCGACCTTTCCAATATAGGCACAATTTTTCAGCAGAGTGTAGAGCGCACCCCGGGAAAAGGGTTTTTGACCGGTGCCATTAGCCCTGGCTTTGCTGACATAACCCTCGTCATCAAGTTCTCCCTTCAGTCTACGCACACATTGAAGGGCCAGGTATCTATCGAAGATATGGCGCACGGTTTCCGCTTCTTGCTGGTTGATGATCAGCTTTTTATCGACTATGTCATACCCAAGTGCTGCGACACCACCCATCCACATTCCTTTACGCTTGGAAGCAGCAATCTTGTCACGTATCCGCTCACCGGTGACTTCACGCTCAAACTGGGCAAAGGACAGCAGAACATTGAGTGTCAGGCGACCCATGGAACTGGATGTATTGAAATGCTGGGTAATGGATACAAATGACACGTTATGCTGTTCAAACAATTCAACCAGTCGTGCAAAGTCCGCCAGGGAACGACTGAGTCGGTCGACTTTGTATACCACCACTACATCGATAAGATCCCGACGGATAGCATTTAACAAAGCTTGCAGGGCAGGGCGTTCAATATGCCCACCTGAGATTCCTCCATCGTCATACAGGGTAGGCCGCAAGGCCCAACCTTCGTGTGCCTGGCTCTTGATATAGGCTTCACAGGCCTCGCGTTGTGCGTGCAGGGAGTTAAAAGATTGTTCCAGTCCGTTCTCGGAGGATTTGCGGGTATAGATCGCACAACGCTGTATGGTCCGGTCATCCATGTTGATTGCCTCCATTGAGTCCGAAGAACCTGGGCCCTGACCATTTGGTGCCAGTAATCTCCTGGGCAATACGAGAAAGACTTCGATACCGGATTCCATTCCACATAAAGCCCTTTTCCTCGATCGTGACTTCGTGGGTGACACCCTGCCATTCACGGATCAATCGCGTACCGGGTTTATAAATGGGTGCTGCAGGTCGCCCAGCCTGACGAGCTCTTTTGACCAGGTTTTTTCGTAATGAGACGGGATCGTAGCCTGCCTCAATCGCTTGTATAGCCCAAGCAAGATGACCCTTAAAAAATCCCTGGCTGGCATTTCTGGGGATATGCCCTAAACCTGCTTGTTCAAAGTGATCCCGCAGCTCCTGACGAGACAATTTATCAAGTTGTTCAACTGTAGGTAGGGCGTCTTTAACATTCGGTTTCATGTCTCCAATGGAGCCATGCAATGGCACCGAAAGCCAGTGGTTCATACCAGTTTTGGTAACAAATCACTGACTTTCTCGAGAGGCTGGATGAACGCATATTTTTGATGGAACGCAAAAAGGAGGGTATCAATTCGAAGAGTGGTTCTATGAACTCCTAGATTTCTGCGAGATCACTGACCACGTCACTCTTTGCTGGTGATTTCCTGATGTTTTTCTGGGCTTTATGTTATTTCCAATTGATTCAGATCAGCTGTTTGATTAATTCAGACTGCTATTTTGGAATTGGGATGTCAAAATCAAAGCCTATTGGTTATCCTTTGGTCAACTGTTTAAATATTCGCTAATTGAATATTGTGTATTGAACTATTGCTCGATTCACAAGTCCATGTGTCGGTGAGGTCTACAATAGTTAAATCCTCATTGAACACCAAATGTATTTTTGACAAAAACACGAGTTTCGGTTTATTCTAAAAAATATGAAATTTTTGATTTTGATTCTTGTCCTCGCGATCAGCATCCAGCCGTTGCAAGCTGGATCCTGTGATATGGACATGGAGAAAAGTCAGGAAACCTCGCATCACATGGAACATTCTGATGATGGGAACCACGATTGTTGTGATTCTGACGATTCTGGTTCGCAAGCTGGATGTGAAAGTTCGATGCACTGCGGCCCGTGTCACGCGTTCTTCTCGACACTGCCAAGTGTTTATACAATCAACTCAAGCTGGGTAACTCGTTATTCCTCCAGATTATCTTCCAATGTAGTGTTCCCCAGTCACTCCGCTCCACCATTCCGCCCCCCTATCTCCTGAACAAATAGTAGTCCTGACTGCTTCTACAGCGGTCATCACGTGATTGTTATTTGTCACACAGGCTAAGCCTGTGGTGTTACGGAGAATACGATGTACCAGTTCTTTGCCGTTAAGGCAATCCACCGCTTTGTTGCGGTAACCCTGTTCCTGTTTTCAGGCGCAGACACCATTCTTGCTGCGGAGTTGACTATTGATGAAGCCGGGCGGCTTGCGTTAAAAGATGACTACATGTTGCAAGCTATTAGCGCCCGCAGTCAGTCCATGTCGGAGCTTTCAATAGCTGCAGAAAGACTGCCCGATCCGAAGCTCAAGCTGGGCTTTGCAAACCTACCCACCGACACCTTTAACCTGGGCCAGGAGCCAATGACACAGGCGGTGATTGGTGTGCAACAAATGTTTCCTCGCGGTCATACTCGAGCGCTAAAGAGCGAACGAATCAACGAGTCAGTTGCACGAAATGATGCCGAAGCAGAAGACCGGCAACTGCAAATTCTGCTCGCTGTTAAAGAGGAATACATACGCGTTTACCTGCATCAGGAGCGACAAAATATTCTTGCACAGTCTTTGGTCGTTTTTTCAGACCTGGCGGAAATCACCCGTGACTACTACGCCAACGGCCGGGCTCATCAGCAAGATGTTGTACAAGCCCAATTGGAATTGTCCAAAGTTGAAGAGCGGTTAGCCCGTATTCAGCAACAGGAAGAAGAAGCCCGTACGAGGCTGGCGGAATGGATTGGTGCTGATGCCTACCGGGAACTTGATCCACTATGGCCACAAGTAAACCAACTTTTATCAAAGCAACAGACTATTGCAAAACTTGCAGATCATCCGCGCATACGCGCATGGCAACACGAAATTGCCAAATCCAGAACCTCCGAAGAAATCGCCCGCCAGGCATACAAACCAGGTTTTGCGGTAGACCTCGCATACGGTGGTCGCAGCGGTCAGAACACGAATGGCACAGACCGCACTGACATGCTATCCGTGTTTGTGACCATGGATATCCCATTGTTCACCAAAAACCGCCAAGATCGTGTGTTGGCATCCAGCATCGCAGATACCTCTGCAACCCAATATGCCCGCGATGACGTTTACCGCTCAATGAAAGCACGCATAGAGGAGAATGCCGCAACGCTGACTCGCGAGCAGGAACGGCTTGAACTCTACCAGAAATACCTGTTACCGCAGGCGGCGTTTAACGCAGAAGCAGCTTTTGAAGCCTACCAAGATGCAGTCGATGACCTGACCACGTTGATGCGTGCCCGGATCGGCGAATACGAACTCAAACTAAGCCATGCAGCATTGCGCGCCGATGAAATCATCACCCGCGCACGCCTGCTGTATTTTCAGGGAGAAGTGTCATGAATTTGAATAAAAATCCAGCAGGAAAAATAGTACTGCCATTACTTATTACTTTAGCAATCGGCTTCACCGCTGGTGTATTGATTAGCAATTACACGGGGCTTGGAGAAAAGCTCGGAACCAACACTGAAAACAACCAAAAAGCTGAAAAAGAAATCCTCTACTGGGTTGCACCGATGGATCCGACTTACCGCCGTGACGAACCCGGCAAGTCACCCATGGGCATGGACCTGGTACCGGTTTATAAAGAAGAAAAGAAAGAACCGGAAATCCTCTACTGGGTCGCACCAATGGATCCGACGTATCGCCGTGATGAGCCTGGCAAATCGCCGATGGGCATGGATCTGGTTCCGGTGTACGGAGAAACAGGTGCGGATAGTGATGCCGTGCACGTAAGTGCCGCTGTCGAGCAAAGCCTCGGTGTGCGCACTAGCAAGGCTGAAAGACGCTCCCTGTCGCGCAAAGTAGTCGCAACTGGTTACGTCGGATTTGATGAAAGTCGTGTCAGCCAGATCAATTTGCGTACCGAGGGCTGGATCGAACGACTGTTGGTCAAGAATGAGGGCGAACGGGTAAAAAAGGGTCAGTTGCTGTTTGAGTTTTATTCACCACAAATAGTTAATGCGCAAAAAGAGTATGTCCAGGCCAAGCGCAGGAATGATGCGCAGATGTTATCTGCAACCGAGGAGAAATTGTTGGCACTGGGCATGGTGCAGGCCGACATTCAACGACTTGCAAAAACCTCAAAGGCTACCAACACCGTGCAGGTTCTGGCTCCACAGGACGGTACTGTTACCGGTCTCAACGTAAGGGAAGGCATGTTTGTTAAGCCAGCCACAGAAATCATGAGCCTGGCTGATCTTTCCAGCGTGTGGCTACAGGCCGAGGTCTTTGAGTCCCAAACTGACTGGGTTCTGGAATCACAATCCGCTGAAGCACGTCTGAACTACATGCCCGGTGAAGTCTTCAGTGGCAGGGTCGATTACGTCTATCCAGTGCTGGATCCAAAAACCCGCACCTTACAGGTACGACTCCGGTTTGATAACCCGGATGAGCGGATGAAACCCAATATGTACGCTCAAGTGACAATATTCGGTAAATCTCATCCGGGAGCTTTGAGTATCCCCCGTGAAGCCCTTATCCGGGGCCAGGACACAGACAGGGTCGTGGTTGCCATCGGTGACGGTAACTATACCGTTCATGAAGTCATGAGTGGAATTGAAAGCGGCGGCTGGCTGGAAATCATTGCCGGCCTTGAAGTTGGTGATGAAGTGGTTACTTCTGCCCAGTTTCTAATTGATTCAGAAGCCAGCCTCGCAGGCAGCATCCAGCGTTTGGACGCAGACCGAATGACGAACAACACGGGAGAACAGCCGAAGGTCTATGGCAATGGCATTGTAGAAGCTTTGGACACCAGAGCCCGTCGTATCCGCGTCAGCCATGGTCCTATCGAATCTCTGGGCTGGGGCCCCATGACCATGGAGTTCGACGTCCTACAGGGCGTTGATCTGGAAACCATCACTATCGGTCAAAGTATCCATTTCTCGTTGAACCAGTCAGAGGTCGGGGACTACGTCATTGATGTTATCCATCAACCTGAACCAGCCGGAATAGACAATGATGTTCAGGCCCCAAGCGAGCACAATCATGAGCAGGGGAGTACGTCATGATTGAAGCAATTATTCGGTGGTCATTGAACAACCGATTCCTGGTGCTGCTGATGACCGGTATCCTGGTCCTCGGGGGCGTGCAGGCAATTTTGACCACCCCGATTGATGCCCTGCCCGATCTTTCCGATGTGCAGGTGATCATCAAGACCAACTACCCTGGTCAGGCACCGCAGGTTGTAGAAGACCAGGTCACATATCCACTAACCACAGCGATGTTGGCCGTGCCTGGCGCTACCACTGTGCGTGGTTATTCATTTTTTGGTGATTCGTTTGTTTACATCATCTTTGAAGATGGCACGGATCTTTACTGGGCCCGTTCCAGAGTACTGGAATACCTGAACCAGGTATCCGGTGATCTCCCGCCTGCCGCCAGACCCGCATTAGGCCCGGATGCAACCGGTGTCGGTTGGGTCTACGAATACGCGCTTGTTGACCGGACCGGCGGTCATGATCTCGCCCAACTGCGTTCCATACAGGACTGGTTCCTGAAATTCGAACTGCAAACCGTACCTGGGGTCGCTGAGGTTGCCACCATTGGCGGCATGGTCCAACAATACCAAGTGGTTATTGATCCGGATGCACTTCAAGCCTACAACTTTTCCCTGGCTCATGTGCGCATGGCTATAAAGCGTGGTAACCAGGAATCTGGTGGCTCAGTCGTTGAAATGGGGGAAGCCGAGTATATGGTTCGTGCGACCGGTTATCTGACCTCCATCGCCGATCTGGAAAAAATCCCTCTTGGCATGAATGAAAACGGCGTGCCGGTAAGACTGGAAGATATCGCAGAAATCCAGTTGGGGCCGCAGCTAAGACGCGGCATTGCCGAATTGAATGGCGAAGGTGAAGTCGTGGGTGCAGTCGTTGTGATGCGCTTTGGTGAAAATGCCCAAACCACGATCGCCGGCGTGAAGAAAAGGTTGGCTGAACTACAAGACAGTTTGCCAGAAGGTGTTGAAGTGGTTGAAACCTACAATCGCTCGGCGTTGATTGATCGGTCAGTGGAGACACTGAAAATGAAACTGGTCGAGGAATTTCTGGTGGTTGTGCTGGTGTGCATCCTGTTCCTGTTCCACTTCCGTTCATCACTGGTCGTAATCCTGTCGCTGCCAGTGGGCATCATCATCGCGTTCCTAATCATGCGTTTCCAAGGATTGAATGCCAACATCATGTCTCTGGGCGGTATTGCGATTGCCATCGGAGCCATGGTCGATGCTGCTATCGTGATGATCGAAACTGTTCATAAGAAGATGGAACAAAGTGATTATGACCCGAAAAAACACTGGGCCACGATCTCGGAGGCTGCCACTGAAGTTGGACCACCCCTGTTCTTCTCGTTAGTGATTATCACTCTTAGCTTTCTTCCAGTATTTACATTGCAGGCTCAGGAAGGTCGGATGTTTGCCCCATTGGCATTTACCAAGACTTATTCCATGGCGGGGGCAGCGATATTGTCGATTACCCTGGTGCCCGTTTTGATGGGCTATTTCATTCGAGGCAAGATCACACCAGAACACAAGAACCCTCTCAATCGTTTGATGATCTGGCTCTATCGACCACTGATAAATGCAGTGACGCATCGTCCCCTCCTGGTGCTTGCAGCATCAGCGGCGCTCGTTGTCGTCGGGATGTGGCCAGCTACACAGTTAGGTTCAGAGTTCATGCCCGATTTGAATGAGGGTGACATTATGTATATGCCGACTACCTTTCCAGGCATATCCATCGGTAAGGCTCAGCAACTGTTGCAACAAACGGACAAACTGATCAAATCGGTACCCGAGGTAAAAAGCGTATTTGGCAAGATTGGTCGAGCAGAAACAGCAACTGATCCTGCACCATTGACAATGGTTGAGTCGGTCATACAACTCAAACCTGAAGCAGAGTGGCGACCAGGTGTCACGATTGACAGTATCAAAGACGAGCTAAACCAGCGCCTCAAGCTACCTGGAGTAACTAATGCCTGGGTCTGGCCTATCAAGACCCGCATTGACATGCTCGCAACCGGTATTAAAACACCTGTCGGTATCAAGATCGGTGGTGCTGATCTCGGCGTCATTCAAGGTATTGGTAAGGATATTGAAAAGGTCTTGCTTACTGTCCCCGGTACCACTTCTGCCTATGCCGAACGTGTTGCAGGGGGGCGCTATATCACCGTGGATATCGACCGCGAAGCAGCCTCACGTTATGGACTCAATATCGACGATGTTCAGGACGTGGTCAGAACTGCTATCGGCGGTATGAACGTCACCGAAACCGTCGAAGGACTTGAGCGCTACCCTGTCAATTTGCGCTACCCACGTTATATGCGAGATTCAGTTGAACAGCTTAAGTTGCTGCCAATCGTCACAGCCGCTGGGCAACATATTACGCTACAAGCCGTAGCCGATCTGCGTGTGGAAGATGGGCCACCGCTCATCAAAAGTGAAAATGCACGCCTAAATGGCTGGATCTATGTTGATATTGGTGGTGTGGATCTTGGTAGTTACGTAGCTGCGGCCCGTAAAGCTGTCGCAGATCAGATTGACTTGCCGGCAGGATATTCAATTACCTGGTCCGGGCAATATGAGTACATGGAAAGAGCCAAAGAGCATCTGGCCGTGGTGATCCCGATTACGATTATCACCATCATGCTGCTGCTGTTTCTTAACTTCAGAAACCTGGTCGAAGTGCTGATTATTCTCGGTACATTACCCATGGCACTGACCGGTGGTCTGTGGCTGCTCTATCTGCTTGATTACAACGTTTCAGTGGCTGTCGGTGTCGGCTTCATCGCTTTGGCTGGTGTGGCGGTTGAAATCGGCGTGGTCATGCTCGTTTATCTAAAACAAGCGATGAGAAGTCACCAATTATCCGCCGAACAGGCTGGCAGAGCCATGTACCGTGAAGACGTCGAAAGTGCCGTCCACGATGGTGCCCTGATGAGGGTGCGCCCCATTATGATGACAGTCGCAGCCATTATTGCTGGCTTGCTTCCCATAATGCTCGGAAGTGGTACAGGCTCTGAAGTGATGCGTCGCATTGCTGCCCCGATGGTGGGCGGGATGGTCAGTGCAACTATTCTGACACTGGCTGTTATTCCTGCAATTTTCCTACTGTGGCAACGACATCGTTTGGCGAAAAATCCAAATGGTATCGAAGTCACGACCGAAACTGGATAAAGGAGAACGTCATGATTGTAAATGAAATTGCAAAGTCGGCTGGAGTTAACGCCAATGTTGTCCGTTACTACTCCCAAATCGGTTTACTAAACCCAACCCGGAATCCTGCAAACGGATATCGCGAGTACACTCCGCAAGATGTCATTCGAGTTAGTTTTATCAGGAAAGCCAAATGGCTGGGGTTCACATTGAAAGATGTCAAAACCATCCTGGAAAAAGCCGATTCCGGCAAGTCCCCGTGTGGTGAGGTTCGACAAATAATTACCGAAAGGCTTCGGGAGAATCAGCAGCGCCTGGAGCATCTCAACGAAATGCAAGAAAGGATGGAGAAGGCGGTGGAGTCTTGGAGCGTTCGGTCCGATAGCGCGCCCGGTGACGAAAATATCTGTCGTCTGATAGATAATTTGGCTTGCGACGAAGAAATGCTTGACTTGTGTGTAGGACACAAGTTTTAAAATAAAGTATATGGTATAGGAATTTGTGTGAATCACAGCTTAAAAAAATCACGGACTGATAACCCTGCTCGCAGGGTCATCAGTCTTTTTATTACAGTTATCTGGTTAGCAACAGTTTTGCAACCATGTGTAATGGCGTCGGTTGTTGATTCAAGTTCATCGAAAGTTGAAACACACCATACCAGCGATTCGGATGACCACTCAAGCCATCAGAATCACGGAACTGAACCGGGTGAAATGAATTGTCCTCATTGTGATACTTCTGGTGGTGACGATAACCACTGCAAACCAGAAAACAGCATAATATGTGACAACGAAGATTCTTATGCCTATAGCGAACGTACTAAATCTGTTGACCATGAGAAATTCCATGATCAACACCAACCACTTAAATTGCTTTGCAACTCAGACGATTTAACACAAATCGGTCAGTTAGTAGCGTCTGAAATAGGCAAATCCCCCCCTCCTTTTCAGGGTCCAAAGCTGGCCGATTTGTACCAGGTTTATCTGAAATAACGATCTCACTGTCCGACCTTTTCCCCTCGGTTTGGTACGTGAGATTGATATGAATGATTCGTTCAAAACAAATATAGTTTTCCCGGCAACTGCCTATCAAATAGATTCTGAAGGCAGCCCCAATACCTATGATTTCAGAAATCATAGGAGGCATCATGCAAGAGATTAATCTATCAATTTCTGGCATGACCGGCATTGAAAGTTCGCAGCG
>Ga0164313_10003002_pt1 | contig 15048 bp, 19 predicted proteins | sample GuaBasSedimGuay4_FD_113735 | JGI IMG/M metagenome (GOLD analysis project Ga0164313, IMG submission 113735) | Subseafloor sediment microbial communities from Guaymas Basin, Gulf of California, Mexico - Guay4, Core 4569-4, 0-3 cm | ecosystem: Environmental > Aquatic > Marine > Hydrothermal vents... | reverse complement strand
TAACAATACTATTTATTGTGACGATTATTCACACACTTCAGAAGCTTTATGGCAAGGTTTCAATGGGAATGGAGAGCCCTATGGCTTATTTAATTTGCCGTTATCAAAAGCGTATGGTCGTTTAAAAGATGGGGAAATGAAAAAATCAGATCTTTATCCAACAAAAGAGGATAACTGTGTGGCTGGAAATCCCTGTATGGAGGTGACGCTTTCTAATTACGAATGCTGTAATTTATCAGAATTATATTTAAACAATTTATCTTCTAAGGAAGAGGCTCTCGAATGCGCTAAACTTATTTTTAAAACTCAAAAAGCTATTTGTTCACTTCCATTTATTCACGAAGAGACAAACAAGATTGTTCATAAAAATATGAGGATTGGGCTGGGTGTCACAGGAATATGTCAATCTAAAGGTAAAATAGAATGGCTTTCTTATATTTATGAAAATTTAAGGAGATTCGATAAAGAACTGTCTAAAAAAAGAAACGTTCCTGAGTCTATAAAAATTACTACTGTTAAACCTAGTGGCACTCTTAGTTTACTAGCGGGAGCAACCCCCGGAGTTCACCCCGCTTATTCTGAATATTATATAAGAAGGGTAAGGATGTCTGCTTCAGATAATTTAGTTGAAAAATGTAGAGAAATGGGATATCATATTGAGTACAGTCTTAATTTTGATGGAACTCTGGATCACTCGACAGTTGTTGTTCAGTTTCCGTGTTATGCTGGGAAAGATGTTTCTTTGGCAAAGGACATGACCGCAATTGATCAACTAGAACTCGTCAAAAAAATTCAAAACGAATGGGCTGACAATGCGGTTTCTGTTACAGTTTATTATAAAAGTGAGGAGCTAAAAGATATCAAAAAATGGTTAGAGAATCATTATGAAAAAAATATAAAAAGTGTTAGCTTTCTATTACATTCTGAACATGGTTTTAAACAGGCTCCTTATGAAGAAATTAATAAAGAACAATACAAAAATTTAAAAAAAGATATAAAAAGTTTTTCTAACTTTTCGGATATTTCTGGGTCTATTTTAGAAGGTTTGGAATGTGAAAATGGTGCTTGCCCAATCAAATAAAAAATATGAAAATAGTGGCTATGTGTCAAGGGGGTCAAGTAAGATCCGTTGGTCTAAAGTTTGCTTTAACATATCGATATTCTAATATTGATTGTGACGTTATAGCTTGTGGCCACGAAGGAAATACTGAAGAAACACGTTCTATGTTGTTCAGGTGGGCAGATTTGATTATTATTATGGAAGGGTATATGAAAGAATATGTTCCTAAAGAATTTCATATAAAGATGGTGAATGGAGAAGAAAAAAGAAGACTGTATTGTTTCGATGTCGGGATGGACAGCTTTGGGAACCCCTTTCACCCAATGTTACAAGGTATGTTAGATAAAATGATTCAAAAGAACATGCATTTATTTAGCAAATAAGAGTTGACAAATTAGAAGAATCAGACATAATAAAATATGAGTAAGATTGTAATTACAGGCGTCACAGGTATGACCGGGAGCCATATGGTTGATTACCTGCTTAAGAATACAGACCATGAGATCTATGGCATGATCCGTCGTGTTTCAAATCCAAACTATTCAAACATTTTGGATGCAATGGGACATCCTAGATTCCATTTTGTTACCGGGGATTTGTCTGATGGACAATCAATAGAAAATATTATCAACGAAATTAAACCAGATTACTTTATTAATTTCGCTGCCCAATCTCACGTTCATACGTCATGGGTTGTCCCAGAACAAACTTTTGATACCACATGCAATGCTTTAATTAGAATTTTAGAGTCTATTAGAAAGTTTGCTCCCAATTGTCGGGTTTATTCCAGCGGATCGAGTGAACAGTTTGGGGATGTTGAATACAGCCCACAAGATGAGAAGCATCCTTTTAAACCAAGAAGCCCCTATGGTGCAGCAAAATGTGCAGCGGGATTAATTTGTAAAGTATATAAAGAGTCTTATGACTTGTATATTGTTCATGGTATATGTTTTAATCATGAGTCTTATAGAAGGGGGGAACAGTTTGTCACCAGAAAAATTACCAAAACCCTTTGTAAAATAAAATGGTGTTTGGATAGAAAGCTTTCTTTTGACTCTTTGAAGTTAGGCAATATTGATTCCAAAAGGGATTGGTCTTACGCTCCTGATTTTGTTGTTGCGATTTGGAGGATGCTTAACCAAGAAATCTATAATAAAAATTACAAGAACATTAGAGATTATGTTGTGGCTTCTGGTAAAACGTATTCTGTCAGAGACTTTATAATAAAATCTTTAGATTGCCTTGGCTTATCATATAGTATAAAAGGAAAGGGTCTTGAAGAAAAATTTATACATAAGGGCCAAGCTATTATAGAAATTGATAAAAACTTCTATCGTCCTGCCGAAGTAGATCTTCTCCTTGGGGATTCCTCTTTAATAAGAAAAGAATTAGAATGGGAACCAGAATATAATTTTGATGAGTTGGTCAGAGAAATGATCAACCATGACAAAAAATGAAGAAACGTCGTGGAGACCCTCTTTACTTAAGAAAGATGGCGATTATAGATAGGCTTGTCGAGCCTGAATATAATAAAAGCATGGAGCTTAAGATGATTAAGCAGTTAAGTATTAAATATAGTCTTGAATTTCTTGAAACTATTCGATTGGGTTTTAAACTCAAATCCTTGATTTGGTTTATTGGCAATGGTCGAAAAAGAATAGAGAGTTTTCATAAGGTATATACTTTAAGACATCAAGAAGCGGAAATAGAACCTATAATACTATTTTCTAAAGATAAAATAGGAAAAGATAAAACAATAAAGAAAAAAGAAACAATATCAAATTTTTTAAATGAAAAAGAAAACACAAGATAACGAGACAGGCCCAGAATTTTTACAGTCATTAAAGGCAAATTTAAAAGGTGTCCCCTTTGATACTTTGACCTCTTATAAAGATTTTTTTGTAAGTGGCGATAAAGTCCCCACTGGGAGTGTCATCTTTGATATATATTTAGATGGTGGATTCAGATGTGGAGTCTCTAGATTTATAGGAGAAGCAGAGCACGGAAAAACAGCCAACGCTTTACAGTGGGCTAAGAATTGGTTGGAGACAATTGATAATAGTTTTGTCCTTTACATCAATTCCGAAGGGCGTTTAACCAAGGAACTTATTTCTAAGTCTGGCATAAATACATCTGAGGATCGCTTTTGTGTGTGGACTCATAATGTATATGAGGATATAGCAGAGGCAATATCCGAATTAATTTACAATAATGACTCTAAAGTCAGGTATTTTTTTGTCATTGACTCTCTTGATGCTGTCGTTACCAAAGATGATATAGAGAAAAAGATGGGGGATTCAAAAACGGTGGCGGGGGGGGCGAGATTGGGGAGTTTCTTTTTAAAGAAAACCAGCGTGAGGATTGGGGCAAGGGGCCACCACCTAATGCTTCTTAGTCAGACACGAATGAAAATGAATTCTAGGGGAGTTGGGATGGTCTCAACAACAGCTTCTGGTGGTAAAGCTGTGGAGTTTTTCTCTTCTCTTACGGGACAAATCCAAGTCATTTATCCCGGTTTGCAGGGGTCTTTGATTTATGAGGACAGAAATAATCCCAAATCAAAACCAATTGGTCACTACTTTACGGTTCTTTTTAAAAAAACCTTTCACGAACGGACTCATGAACGAATAGGTATCCCCATCAAATATGGGCATGGAGTTTGGCACGAACAAGAGTGTTTAGACTTGTGCTTGGCTTACCAATACATTAGAAAGAGCGGGGCAGGATGGTATGAGTTTTCAGACTCCATCTTGGAAATTCTAGAGAAACATGGGGGTTGTGGTGATGAAGAAATGATCAAAAAACACCACGGTGAGCAAAAAGTGATTGACTTTTTAGAAAATAGCCCTAAGATAACTAAGATAATCCTCGATTACATCAAGGAGATGTGCATCGAAAGCAAATCAACACTTTCAGAAACCGTTCGCGAAGATGATGGCGACATTTTTGGTTCCGAAGATAACAAAAAAGGGAAGAAAAAACTCGACTAAGAAAATTCGTTTGGATAAATACGAGATTGATTGGGAAGCAGAATCAAAATCAAAATTTCAAAAACGAGTCAAGGATTTTTTATACCCCTTTTGGAAAGATCATTTTGTTTATGAAGAATGCAAGGTGGCTGGGACAAGGTTGCACTTTGACTTTTATAATCATACTACTAATATTGTTATAGAATGTCAGGGTGGTCAGCATAATAATTATATAGAATTTTTTCACGGTAAAGGTGTCGCCGGAAGGTTGCAATTTATGCAACAGTTAAAAAGAGATACTTATAAAATAGACTTCTGTGATCTTAACGATATCTTATTTGTTGAGATTTATGAGAAAGATCGGCTGACAAAAGATCTTTTTGGCCGACAAGGTGTAAAATTATAATATATGAACGACAAACAAAAAACAATAAAGTCGCGACAAATTCTTAACGATGTTCTAAACCTCGTAGAGTCAGGGAGAAAGAGAGATGCTTTAGATTTAATCGGTGAAGAATTAGATATCGGAAAGACCCAAAGATATGTTTGGCTAGATAAAATTTTAGAAAATGCCGACATTAAAAGCCGTCCCGAGCCGACAAGTTCAAAGGATATAGAATTTAAAGACAAATATACTTATAATAGTAAGACCGATCAGTATATATTTTTATCTAATAACGTTTTGGGAAAGAATATTGTTCTTGAGGGGTCGTTGGTTAAAAGCCTTATAGTAAGTTATTCTAATTACGATAACAATGAACAGACATACTCTGAGCTATCAAAGAAGTTTGATATCCCTAAGAAAATTATCAAAAATATTCTTGGGACTCTTGGTATGACTCATGATGATTTCCCTGTCCTTGATGAAGAATTAGACAGAGACGATGAAGATTTAATTGATGAACTCTTAACAGCCAAAAAGTTTAACCTGTATCAAGAGTATCAGAGAAAGGATTGGCACGAGACTCAAGAGAAAGCAAGGAAGTGGGATAAGTTTATACAAGGGCATCTTCATCCTTTAACAGATTTGTTAGCAACTTGGGAGCCCCCAGAGGTTGAACCCTTAAAGGCGTCTTCTTTGTTAAGCTCGTTTGACGAAAAGGAATCTGTATTAATCGGTCTGTCGGATTTACATTTTGGATTATACGCTGAAGGCGACGGATTATTTTTCTCTGATAAGACTTGGACAATTGAAGATACGAAAGCTGTAGTCCAAAATTATGCAGAAAAAATAGTTCTAAAATTATTAAAAAGATCTCACGCATTACCTAAGAAGGTAGTCATTTGTTTAATGGGAGACCTCATTCACACCCTTACTGGAGAAACAGATAAAGGGACAACTCTTGAAGCTCACCCAATCGGAGAAAAACAATTAGATTTTGCTATTGAAGCTGTTTATATTTTTGTTGCCTCTCTTGGAAGTATTTTTGAAGAAGTGGAGGTCAAAGCCGTTAACGGTAACCATTCTTATTTGGGAGACTATTCTATCGGGAAGGCATTGGAAATGGGGTTTCGTAAAGAAAAAAGATATAGTTTCGAATTAGCTACCAGTAGATTCCTTGCTTTTACTATGGGGAATAATGGTTTCATTATGGATCATGGAGCATCTTCGCACACAAAATCGAAACTCCCGACACAAAAGGGGCCAAGATCTGATTATGGACAAAGCGTTATCTTGTCCAATAAAAAGGTCAGAAATTCAGAACATCGGTATTATCTTGTTGGAGACCAACACCATCTGGAGCATCAAGAATATAATAACTTTGAGCTTATAATGTTTAGCTCTCCCTCTGGTGGGGATAGGTATGCCGACTCAAGCGTATTCATAAGTAGACCACGACAAAGCTGTTTGATTTTTAATGAGGATGGGTTGTCAGAAATTCTACATTTTTACTTTGATTAATCATGGACGATATTGAAGATATCGTAGCCGAGATAGAAATGATCGGTGACATAGGGGGTTCGGAATTAGAAGAAAGCTATGATGTCCTAGCTCACTGTTGGTCTCGTAGAGATGGATTGAGTGTCCGGTTTGTAAGAGAGTTGGAGTTAGAGATGAGGTCTCAACTAAAATGGTTTCATGAGAATTGTAAGATTGTTGAGGTTACCAGCATCAATACAGAAGTATATAAAACGGTAGAAATGTTATCCTAAATTATGCCCGTACCTAAAGAATTAAGGTCTCTCGATTTAGAGAAGACATTGCTTGCTGGGCTAATCCAATATCCTGATGTATATTTTAGGGTAAGTGCCTTCATAACAGAAAAAGATTTTACCACTCGTTTACATAAATTTGTATATAAATGTACATCAATGATCTTGGATGCTGGGGGAACGGTCTCTAATGTTATTATAGCAGATAAGATCAGAGCTTTTAATGCGACGTTTGAAGATGATATATCTGTAATAGATTATTTAGACGCAATAACATTAGTCAGCACCAAAGAAGAACACTTGGTAGAGACGGCGAGGCGTCTTGCTGTAAAAACATTCCTTAGATTCATTTGGCAGAAGGGACAGGATATTTCCGGCTATAGTGTGGAGACCGCTGATGATACATTTGATGATATTATAAAAAGTTCTGATCAAATATACCACAAAGATGATAAATATTTTAACAATGCTTTTAATGAGGCGGAAAATATATTTGAGGATCTTGAGGATGTAATAGAAGAGTTTGGGAATAACGTTAGAGATCAAGTCGGACTGTATGGGCCTCATGAGACTATCAATCGTGTTTACGGATCTCTATGTCGTCCCGGCAATATCACTATTTTCGCTGCAAGATCAGGTGTGGGAAAAACCCAATGGATGATGCACTACGCTATGCAGGTGTCTAATCTTCATGATATACCTGTTCTACATTTGGACAACGGAGAGATGTCAAAGGAAGAGCTTCAAGTCAGAGCAGCGGCAGCGTTATCTGGGGTGTCTAGTTATTATATTGAGTCAGGTTTGTATCGTAAAAATAAGGATATGCTTTCTAAGATCAGAAGTATATATCCATTAGTCAAGAAGCTGAAATATCATTATTTCAATATCGCTGGAATGTCCACGGAACAGATTCTTAATTTTATTAGAAAGTTTTATTTTACTCATGTCGGTCGCGGAGAAATAGATAAGATAATAACGATTTTAGATTATCTTAAAATTGGAACAGAACGTGGTAATGAACAGAATTGGATTAAGATGGGTGAAATGCTTATCAAATTTAAGAATTTTATTACAACAGAAGTCCCTATAAGTATCCTCGCCGGTCTTCAAACAAACAGATATGATATAACTACCAATAAAAATTCAAGAGATCTAACAGAAAACGAATCCGTTATGGGTTTATCGGATCTTATCACTCAGAACGCCAGTCACCTACTCCATCTTAGGAGAAAAACAAATGATGAACTCTTAGAAGAAGATCAAAAATTTGGTCAGTTTAAAATGTTATGTTACAAAGCCAGACATCTAGGTAAAGATAGGCGGCTTGAATTAGAGCCAGTTTTATTTCCAGATAATACCATGAAGAAATTTTATATTAACTTTGATATAGAAAACTTTAATGTGAAAGAGGCAGGGACAGCACTTGACGTGGCTGAATTTCTGGATGATAAATTAGAAATTGATGACAGCGATACCCCAAATAGAGATGGCGACATTAACTTATAACGTAAAAGAGGTTCTCGAAAGCATTGGTTATAAGCTAAAGCGGGTCGGGACTAACTATATGACCAACTCTTTGTATAGAGGTGGAGATAATAAAACTGCACTATCTATACATTCAAAGACGGGAGGTTGGCACGATTTTGTTACAGGGGAATCTGGATCTCTTAAGGATTTGGTTAAGCGTACAGTTGGTGAGGATTTCGATGGAGAAATTAAAGTTTCTAGCGATATAGATTTTGATGTTTTTTCTTCCAAGAAAACTAAAATATTCGATCCCAAGCTATTAGATAATCTTCTTCCCGTCTATAAATATTGGAATGACCGAGGGATCTCTGATGATACTTTAAAAATTTTTAAAAATGGAATCGCGCATCAAAACGAGATGTACCAAAGGAGTGTCTTCCCGATTTTTAATCCAGATGGTAAAATATATGGTTTCGCTGGGCGCAGTATTCTAGCTGATAGAGTTCCCAAGTGGAAAATAGTTGGCAAGAAATTAAATTTTATTTATCCAGTTTTTGTTAATGGGAGTTACATAACACAATCAAATCATGTGATCCTTGTTGAAAGTATAGGGGATGTCCTCGGACTATGGGAAGCTGGGATCAGAAATGTCGTTTGTATTTTTGGCACAAGTATCTCTCCTAAAATGATGTGCTATCTTCTCTCTTTAAATAAAAGTATCGTGATTGCCACAAACAATGATAAAGGTAAAGAAAAAAACTGGGGCGATATCGCAGCAAGGAAAATCCAAAAGTCTCTGCTGAAATACTTTGATGAAGAGAGGGTTATGATCTTTCTCCCCTTCAAGGGGGACTTCAATGACCAATCTAAAACTGAAAATCTACAATGGCAGAAGGATTTGCTGTTGACAATCCAAAAAAAATAACTAAAATAACCACAATATGAATAAAATAATTCTATTAGGAAATCTAACACGAGACCCTGAGACTCGGGATACCCAAAACTCTAAGGTCTGTCATTTTACTCTCGCCGTTTCTTATGGGTACGGAGAGAGGAAGGAAACCGCTTTCATAGACTGTACTGTCTGGTCAAAACTTGCGGAGCTTTGTGACAAGTACTTGGAAAAGGGCTCTCGCGTTTTAGTCGAGGGGAACTTAAAGACCGAGTCTTGGAAGAATAAGGATGGAGATAATCGGAGTAAGCTTGTTGCTGTTCTACAAAACGTGGAGTTTATGTCTACAAATAGTAGCAAGGAAACAGACGAAAAGGCTTCTGAAACGGATACCGACACAGATTCTGAAGAAGACTTTCCTTTCTAAATGAAGGTTATTATTGCGGGTTGCCGTCATATTGAGGACTTTGATTTGGTCCTTGGTATGGCGGAATGCTTTCCCATTACGGAAGTCGTTTCCGGTGGAGCTAAGGGTGTGGATTACTTAGGAGAGGTCTACGCTTCAAGTTGTGGTATACCGTTAAAGAAGTTCTCGGCAGATTGGAATAAACATGGTAAGGCTGCGGGACCAATCAGGAATGGAGAGATGGCAGAATATGCTGATGCGCTAATCGCCATTTGGGACGGTCGAAGTAAAGGGACAAAGGATATGATTAATAAAGCCTTTAACAAAGGGTTAAAGGTCGCAGTCTATATGGATAGGGATTTATAAGAATGAAATTTTTCATTACAGGCAGCAGGAATTTCAAAGATGAAAATGTTTTTCGACGAGTTCTTTCTGAGTTTGCCGAGTTGATAGATTTTATTTTAATAGAAGGGACGAAAGAAGAAAAGGAGCTTGATAAATATATTAGGGATTGGTGTTGGACCTATGCTGTCCCCTTGGTGATGTATTTTCCTGATTGGCGTCCAAACGGTGAGTATGATAAGGGTGCCGGTTTGCGTAAAATGAATAAAATAGTCAAGGATTCTGATGCAGTTATAGCTTTTTGGGATGGTGAAAGCAGAGGAACTAAGATGGCTATCGAACGTGCTGTTAATTTAGAAAAAAAATATAGAGTCCATTTTTTTAAAGACCCCATGAATTCCTATTTCATTTTTTCGAACAGAAGTTCCTTCCTTCATTATGAATATCCATGTGAGATTTTTGATAGAGCCGGAAATAAATTTGCTTCAGCTTATGAGGCTTATCTAAAACATAAGAGTTCTCTTATACAGTCTCCTTCTGAAGTGATGTACCTTGTAAACAAACAGAAATTTAAACAACACCCCAATCTAATGGAGAGGCTTAAAAAATTAGAAGACAAAAACATAATATTTGATGTAAACTTTGATCCTTGGGGAGTGGATTTTACAGAAATGGGAATAAAATGTATAGAAGATCCGAATAGGAATCTCTTAGGAAAAATTTTGACCAAAATAAAGAATGGGTAAAGTAAGACTTTCGGCATCTAGAATAGATACATTTTTGATGTGCTCTTGGTTGTATTTTTGCAAGTATATATTAAAAATTCCTGATACATCTAATGATGGGGCGCGGCGTGGGTCTGTAACTCATATTATATTGGAAGTATTACTCAACCCCAGACACAAGCACCATTACGATAAGATAATTAAAGATAGAACTTGCAAGGGGAATGAAGCGGTATGGCGTTTGATTTGTTGGCAAGCTCGTAAAGAAGAGCTTGAAGGTGAGGAAAATTTAGATCTTGTAGATGATTTTATTATGATCGGGTTGTCAAGAGATTTCTTTGGAGATAAATTTACAAAGGAAATTCTCCCTGAGAAGATGTATGAATTCAGAGGAAAGGGGAACGGCAAGGACTATTTTATCGTAGCTAAAATTGATAAAATTTTTGTGAAGGAACATGGGGAAGGAACGTTCATCGAAATAGTTGACTATAAAACATCAAGCAAGAAGTTTGAGGGTAAGAAGATAAACTTTAATATACAGGAGTTCGTTTATACTTTAGCGGCGAAGAAGATGTATCCGAAAGCAAAAGGCCATGAGCTTTCTTTCCTGTTTTTGAAATTTCCTAAAGATCCAGTCGTGTCATCCACTTCAATTTCAGATATAGAGCTTGATGGGTTTGAATATTATCTAACAGACCTTCAGTCTTTAGTGGATGATTTTTCTGAAGACTCTGCGTCGAATAATTTTGCTGCCAGCAAGGGGTTTCCCAAGCCAGACGAAGGTTTTTGTGGTCTTTTAAAATGTGGGCGTGCCAAAAAGCTGGGGCAATTAAAGAAAGATGGTTCTCTCATGTATCATTGCGAAGCAAAATTTCCCTTTACTTATTATGTCGCGGAGAAAAAGGGAAAACCTATAAGGTCAGCATTTTTAAAAGCAAATCTCACTGTTAAAAAGGGAGAGAAGATAGTAAAGAAGGAGTATAAAGGTTGTAAATATTTTAACATGAGGAATTATCAATGAGGGGATATTCTTATGATGATGTATCTTTAGTTCCTAGATATTCTGAGGTCAGGTCCAGAAAAGACTGTGATCCTTCAATAGAGTTTCTTGACCACAAGTTTGAGTTGCCGTTGACGCCAGCGAATATGAGAGCCAGCATAGATCCTTACAAAGCCGTATGGTTATCAAAGAACGGATATTTTTATGCGTTAGATAGATTTTATACTTATGGTGACATCTTTGAATGGGTAGAGGGCCGTCAACATTTGCCTTGTATCAGTATATCTGTTGGTGTTGGGGGTAAGGATAAAAAATTGATTCAGAAACTTTATAACGCAAACCTCAGAATAGATTTTATCACTATTGATATAGCTCATGGTCACTCTATTTTGATGAAAGAAATGATTGAGTTTATAAAATCTTTCTATCATGTTTCCGTGAAAATAACCGCTGGGAATGTGACCACACCAGATGCCGTAAAGGATTTACAAAGTTGGGGAGCAGACGCTATCAAAATTGGCGTAGGGCAAGGGCATACATGCACAACCAGACTACAAACTGGTTTTGGGATTCCTATGTTTAGTTGCATACAAGATTGTGCGAGAGAAGCTATAGTCCCTTTAATTGCTGATGGTGGGGTTCGTCATGTTGGAGATATAGTTAAAGCGTTAGTGGCCGGTGCGGATATGGTGATGGCAGGGAGTATGTTTGCAAGGTGTTTAGATAGCCCAGCAGAAACAGATGATGGTTGGGTATATAATGGTCAATATAAAACTCGTCCAGAAATAGAAACTGGTGAAATATATAAAATATGGTATGGCTCTTCCACTCATCATAATAAAGGCTATCTTGAGAATAACGAAGGAAGGAAGGTTAGAGAAGAGTCTAATTACATGACGTATAATCAGTTTCTTTCTTATGTTAAAGAGCATTTGCAATCGGCTATTAGTTATGCTGGTGGCAATGATTTATCTATATTCAACACCACAAAATATAATATAGTATGAATATTTTAGTTATAGGTGACCATTGTTTGGATGAGTTTATTTATTGTAAGTGCGAGAGGCTTTCTCCTGAAGCTCCTGTCCCTGTGGCCGAACCATTTTGGGCAGAAACTAATGAGGGAATGGCTGGCAATGTTTGTGCTAATTTAAGATCTTTATCTTCTGATAATTATGTAACTCTTTTAAAAAATAAAGGTAACATTGTTAAAATTCGTTATATAGATAAGGAATCAAACCAAACGCTTCTTAGAGTGGATCGTAATGATAAAGTTCGCGAACCCTATAATATAGATGATCTTTCTGGAAATTTTGATGCGATTGTTATTGCGGATTATGGTAAGGGATTCATTAGTGAAGAATTTTTAATAGAATTGCCTAAATTATATCCTGATACAGATCTTTACTTAGATACTAAAAAAGTTATAAAGGAATGGGGCAAAGATTATATTATCAAAATTAACGAACCTGAATATGAGGAAGCTGTAAATCCATCTATTAAATATGAAGCTTTAATTATAACACGAGGTTCAAAAGGAAGCTCTTTTTATAATGGTCTGAGGATAGAGGATTCTTTTTATATGAAGGCTAATAAAGTGGAGGTCAACGAAGTCTCTGGTGCGGGGGATACTTTTATGGCAGCATTAGTTGTCGCTCATACAATAGAAAAAAAGAACTGGTCAGAGGCTGTGAGATTTGCTAATAAAGCTGCGGCAGAAGCCGTGAAACATGTTGGCGTCGTAGCAGTAAAAAGAGAATGGGTAAAATGACATTAGAAGAGACAATAGCGAAGATCCCATTAGAGGAATTAAGGAAGCGTTACAAGGACGAACTCACAGATTGGGCAGAAACAGATAGTCACGTAAGAAAAAAAGCCAGAGAAGTTTTGACAGAATTTGAAGTAGAGGGGGATTCTTATGGTGTCCCACCTATTGAAGATATCGTTGATAAGCTTGTGGAGAACATAAAAATGAGAGAGACAAGTTTAAAAATCTTGAGTGAGATTATTGAGTGATGAAGCAAAAGGTGAATAAAGATTGGCCCATTTATGAAGTTAATGAAGACAATGAATTGTGTGTCCTAGAATGGCTTGTGGAAATGTTCCCAAGAAACTATTTTAAGTTTACCACTGGATGGGATTGGGTAGCAGAAGAATTAAATAGGACATTTCAAAATGACAGAACGGGAGAAGACTGTAGAATCAAATACGAAGAGTTGTGTCGAGTCGAGTGGGCAAAGTATGGAGAGGCAGATGAATCTTATGAACAAGCCGTGGCTCGTAGAATTAGCGAGGCGCAAGGAAAAGCTTTATGAATGGAAATGGCAAGATGTTGGCAGCATTAAGGTACTCTTCCCGCAAGATAAGAGGGCGCATTGTCCCACGATTTTTTTTGCTATTTCCGATAACAAGAAAGTCCCGCATTATATTGTTGAAGATGAACCAAGTGATATCGTAGCAACTGGAATTCATATATGAATGTTTCTTATTATAGTTTAGATGGAAAGACTAACAGAACACTTATCAATCCGTGGATAACTTGTGGATTCCCCGGCATTGGGAAATCTTATCTTACAGAGATCAATGGGCATTTCACTTATGATTCTGATTCTTCAAAGTTTTCATGGTTAGAACCGGGGGTTCGGAATCCAGCTTTTCCACAAAATTATCTTGACTATATAAAGACTCTTAGTGGGTTAGTCTTGGTTTCTTCCCATAAGATAGTAAGAGATGCTCTTGCTGAAGCTGGAGCCGAATTTTGGGTTTGTTATCCAGAAAGAAAATGTAAGGGAGAATATTTAGAAAGGTATCGTCTGAGGAGCAGTCCTAAAACATTTATAGATTTGCTTGATAGTAAATGGGACGAATGGATTACCGAAATGGAAGATGAGAATAGGTGCTTTAGAAGGATCGTTCTTGCTCCCGGTCAATATATTTCTGATATTTCAAACTTTATAAAGATAACACACTGATTGATATGTGGTTTTCATCTAGAATTCAAAAATTAATACCCGAAATAGTATCTTCTTACGAAGATAGGGGACTTAGTTGTATCGCAATATCAAAAAATTTAGAGCTTAATAAAAAGACGGTTAGTAAAGTTCTTAATTGCCATTCTATCAAAAAAAGGGGCAAGGGGAAAAGGGGTAAGGATCATTGTAATTGGAGGGGGTGTGGGGATATATCCTCTCAATACTTTACCAGCATAAAGATCGCCGCAAGGAACAGAGGCATAGAGTTTTCTTTGTCTATTGAATATTTTTGGTCTTTATTCCTTGAACAAAATAAGAAATGTCATTTAAGTGGTATAGATCTTTATTTTGGAGATAAACAAAACGCATCTTTAGATAGAATTGATCCTAATAAGGGATATCTAGAAGGAAATGTCCAATGGGTTCATGTAGATATCAATATTATGAAGGTTGATTTGCCACAAAACGTTTTTATACAAATGTGCAGATCTATAGCGGTAGAGCAAGAAAATAATACCGGATTGCTATTTAATACAAGAGCTTATCTTGCTGGCAATATGGAGTATGGGTCAGATATTGAAGATTGGCGTGATGATTTAACGTTGGAATTGGAAGCTTTGGGGGTTATAGCTTTAGATCCTACAAAGGATATGTTTTTGAATTCTTTTAAAGAAGACGAGGGCGTCAGACAAGAGCTAAAAAAATGGCGTGAAGACGGAGACTTTGATAAGGTAAGAGAATTTATGAAAAAGGTTGTCCAAAAGGATTTGAGGATGGTTGATATTTGTGACTTCGGAATTTTTAAAATTGAATATGAGAAGCCTACGTTTGGTACTATTCATGAATTTGTAAATTGTACGATAGATCGCAAGCCAATTCTATTAATCGTTAAAAATAAGAACGAAATTCCCTTATGGCTTTTAAGATATGTAGATCCAAATATGGTTTTTAATAGTATCTCTGAAGTAAAAATTTTTTTAAATAAGGTTAATGACGGGGAGATTGTTTTGGATGATCGTTTTTGGAAAATTTTAAAGCCAGCGTATCGTTCCAGATTTTCT
>Ga0164313_10003001_pt1 | contig 15048 bp, 11 predicted proteins | sample GuaBasSedimGuay4_FD_113735 | JGI IMG/M metagenome (GOLD analysis project Ga0164313, IMG submission 113735) | Subseafloor sediment microbial communities from Guaymas Basin, Gulf of California, Mexico - Guay4, Core 4569-4, 0-3 cm | ecosystem: Environmental > Aquatic > Marine > Hydrothermal vents... | reverse complement strand
TCCAAATTGGAGAGTGCGGCATTGTTTCGATTATTGGCGGGGATGATTCTGCTTCCGTGCCTGGTGTTTTCCGGCTGCGGAATCGACAATGAAAAAGGTATCCTGATGGCGGCCGGGTCCTATGGTGATCTGGCCGTGGTCATGTCCGACCAAGCCCTGCGTCCGTTGGCCGACCGGTTCATGACGGGCATGAATACCGAAAAGGTATTTGTCATCAAACCCGAAACCCTTTTTAAACCCGATTATTTCGATCCCTCCCATTGGGAACTGGCCAAAGGCTACAAGAACGCCCTGTTTCTGGTGCGGATCGGTGACGGAGGCAAGGTGGAAAAGGCCGCCCGCAAGCTCATGTCTTCCAATGCCTGGGATCGTTTGAAGGCCGGCGGCGGCGGGGTGGTCAAAGTGGCCGACCCCTGGTCCACCTACCAGCAGATCGTGGTGGTGGCTTCCCGGGATAGAAACAGCCTGGGCAGCATCCTGAAGAAGAATACCGAAGTGATCAGGGATCTGTTCGAGGACAGCAACCGCGACCGCATTCTGAGGCGCAACCGTTACGACGGATTGAACACCGCCATGATGGATGCCTATTGGGACCGCTACGGCATCTTCATGGAAATCCCCGCGGAATACGAACAAAACCAACTGGAGCCGAAGGGGTACCAGGGCCTGGAACTCATGCGCAACGCCCCCTCGCGGGGCATCAGCCTGTCCTGGAGCAAGGTGGACGACCCGGCCGCCCTGCTTGATGACAGGAAAAGCCTGATCGCCCTGAGAGTGGATCTGGGTGAAAAACTCCACGACGAAGAAATCATGCCTTCGTCGTTTCGATGGAGCCCTGCTGAGATCGGTGGCGTTGCCTGCCTCAAACTCGAAGGGGCCTGGACCAGCAACAGGTTCACGGGCGGGGGCGCGTTCTGGTGCTATTTCATTCCCGATTCCCACCGCCAAAGAATGGTTGTCCTGGATCTTCTGGTATTTGCCCCCGGACTCGACAAGATGGGGTACTTTCGTCGCATGGATGCCGTTGCCGGCACTTTCTCCTTCCAGCGTCCCCGGCCGTAGCGAAATGGATGTCGCCCAAAATGATCATAAATCCACTCCATAAAGGGGCAGGCGCCTGGGTCGCCGTGGTCCTGGCCCTGGTTGTCGCGGCGAATGTTGCCTCAGCCCAGGACAGAAGTGATACCGGACGGCACAAACCCCCGCCGCCGGTCAAGGCGGTCGTTGATTCGGTCTCCGTGGAATCCAAACAGCCCGATGCTCCGGGAACCCGGCACTGGTATGTGGGTGCCAGCGGCGGAATCCAGGGGGGAAGTGATCTGTTCCGGCTTGAGGTGCTCGACGGGGTGGGCCTTCCCTGGGATCCGGATAACGGTGGCGGGTTCCAATCCTCACGATTCACCGCGACCCTGGACCGCAACGTGAGTTTCGGATTGTTCCTGGCGCGGGACCTGGGCAGCACCTGGTCGGTCAGGGCGGACTTTGGTTATTCCCGCATGGATGTTGCGGCCGAAGCCCTTATCGGACAATCCGGCGCGGTGTTTCTTTTCGACAGGATGGACGTCCTTTCCCTGGGACTGGGAGCGGAGGCCAGGTTGACGCGGTCCTCTTCCTATCCCTATGCCCAGTTTTCGGTTTTGCTGAGTCATTTGGGGCCGGTTCGCGCTGACGACCTCGAACAGACGAATCTCGGGGGTCGCCTGGGTCTGGGATATCTCCATTCCTTTGAGAGGGTGTGGGGCCTGCGGTTCGAGGGACGCCTGTCCGTCACCGGATTTTCCGTGGGAGATTATGTACCGACGACATCTTCGCCGGGTGAGCCCGAAATTGATTACGATCCCGAGGATCATCTGGTCTTTTTTGAATTTCTGATAGGAATTCAGGCCACAATCTGATCAATTGTCAATTATATGTCCCCGTCTGGAGACAATAACAGGATTGAGACCCTTTTTTCTTTCACCTGTAAGGGTTTGGGATTATATTCCTTAACTGCTGTTTAGACGGATTTTGGCCTTGAAACATTCCAGGGGATTGTTAAATGAGTAATATCATTGCGGTTGTGAATCACAAAGGTGGAACCGGTAAGACCACGACGGCCATCAATCTGGCCGCCGGGTTGACGCGCTACAGTGACGTCACCTCTTCCTGTCTGGTCATCGACATGGATCCCCACGGCAGTGCCACCAGCACCCTCCTGGGAAAATTGGACGGGGAACCGCCCGCCCGCAGCATCTTCGATGTGCTGCGTCGCGCCATCACTCCCCAGGACGGGGTGGCATCGACGATCTACGACGAAAATATCGACATCCTTCCCGCCAATCCCTCCCTGGAGAGCATGGCCAAGACCCAGATCAACGACCGCTTGTCCAAAGTGGTGGATTCCCTTTCCACCTCCTACGGTTGGATCATTATCGACACTCCTCCCAACCTGGGCGTGTTGACCCAGAACGCGCTGGTGGCGGCGGACTACGCCCTGATTCCCAGCCAGTGCAGCGGCCTGGCGGTGTCGACCCTGCGCCAGATGAAGGTGCTCATCGAGAAGATCCAGGAACGCCAGAATGTCTGGCTGCAGCTGTTGGGAGTCCTGATTACCCAGAAGGACGGCCGGACGCCCTTGCAAAAACCCGTTCGGCGCGAAATGGGCCAGGTTTTTCCGGCTGGGGATGTCTTCAAGACCATCATCACGAACAACATCAAGATCGAGGAAGCTCCGGCCAACTTCCAGAGCATCTACGCCTACGATTCGGGATGTCTCGGCGCTTCGCTCTACCGCGATTGGATCAAGAAGGAATTCCTGAAGAAACACCAGAAGCTGGAAAAGAAGAAGGTGGAGATCCGGGAAGCCGCGGAATTGGCCAAGGAAATGGAAAACAAGTAGGTCCCCCTGTCAGGGGCAGGGCCAGTTCAATCCCGTACGAAGGGGTTGCTCGATTTTTCACGGCCCACGGTCGTGTCGGGTCCATGGCCCGAAACCACAACAGTGTCATCCGGGAGTGTGTAGATGCACTCCCGGATGCTTTTTTCCAGGGTGGCGAAATCCCCGCCCGGCAGGTCCGTGCGGCCGATGGAGCCGGCGAACAGGCAGTCGCCCACAATGGCGCATCCGGGTCCGGATCCCGAGGCTGGCTTGGGCAAGACGAACATGATTTGCCCGGGGGAGTGGCCGGGGACGTGGCGGACCTCGATGGATCCACCGGCGAAGGGGATGGTGGTGCCATCGGCAAGGTCGGGCAGGCACCGGGGTACTTCCGAGGACGCGAAGCCGTACGCCCTTTGAGCGGCAGGCATTTCGTCGATCAGGGGGAGGTCATTTTCATGGCACCTCAGGGGCAGATCGTGGACTTCCTGGACCGCGGCCGCTGCGCCTACATGGTCGAAGTGACCGTGGGTGGCCAGCAGCGCCTTCAGGGTGCACCCGCTCGCTTCGATGGCGGCCACCAGCCGTAAGGCTTCCTCGCCGGGGTCGATCAGTATGGCCTCATCCCCGTCCGGGCCCTTTCCCGTCAACAGAACAGCGTTCATTTGCAGGGGGCCAACCGGCAGCACTTCAATCTTCCAGTCCATGAATATTCCCGTCTTTGCCGGCTGCGGCCGGACTATATGAAAATGTCGGTCCCGGATGCACCCGGGACCGACAGGATCGGCAGATCAACAGGCGCGAATCACACTTGTCAACCGTCGTAATATTCCCGGCCGAGGTGAGTGATGACTTCTTCACCCATCATCCAGCGCAAGGTGTTCTTGAGCTTGGTCTGCTGGATGAAAATATCATGCTCGGCGGTCAGCCCTTTGGGAGTCACCGGGCTCTTGAAGTAGAAAGACAGCCATTCCTGGATTCCGCCGGGCAGGGACGCCCGTTTGCCAAGGTCCAGGAGCAGGGCCAGGTCCAGCACCAGCGGCGCGGCCAGAATGGAGTCGCGGCACAGGAAGTCGACCTTGATCTGCATGGGGCGTCCGCACCAGCCGAAGATGTCGATGTTGTCCCAGCCTTCCTTGTTGTCGCCGCGGGGCGGATAGTAGTTGATCCGCACCTTGTGGTAGAGGTTGCCGTAAAGGTCGGGGTACAGCTCAGGTTGGAGGATCGAATCCAGCACGCTGAGTTTGGATTCTTCCTTGGTCTTGAAGGACTCGGGATCGTCCAGGACCTCGCCGTCGCGGTTGCCCAGGATGTTGGTGGAGAACCAGCCGCTGATACCCAATTGGCGCGCCTTGAAACCGGGGGCGAGGATGGTCTTCATCAGGGTCTGGCCCGTTTTGAAGTCCTTGCCGCAGGTACCGGAGCCGGTCTCCTTGGCCAGTTCCTCCAGGGCGGGAATATCCCCGCTCAGATTGGGGGCACCGTTGGCGTAGGGGACACCCATCTTGATGGCCGCGTAGGCGTAGATCATGCTCGGGGGAATGTCCCGGCTGTCTTCGCGCAGACCTTTTTCGAATGCGGCGACGGTCTGGTGAACCTCGGTCGGCTTCATGAAGATTTCGGTGGAGCCGCACCATATCATCACCAGGCGGTCGCAGCCGTTTTCCTTCTTGAAGTTCTTCATGTCTTCCATGAGCTGTTCGGCCAATTCCATTTTTGTGCCGGACTTGACATGGGTGCCTTCGAGCTTCTTCACGTAGTACTGGTCGAACACGGCCTTCATGGGTTTGATTTTTTCCAACTGGGGCTTGAGCTGGTCCAGGAGTTCCTTTTCCAGGACGCCGGCGTTGACGGCGGCATCGTACACCGAGTCATCAAAAATATCCCAGCCACCGAATACCAGATCCGGAAGGTCGGCCAGGGGAACGAAATTGCGCACCAGCGGGGAGCGGTCATCGGTCCTCTTACCCAGTCTGATGTGGGCCATCTGGGTGAAACTGCCGATGGGAAGGCGCAGGCCGTCCCGGATGGCGTGGACACCCGCGACAAAAGTGGTGGATACCGCGCCCATACCCGGGGTCAGGATGCCCAGCTTGCCGGCGGCGGGTTGGATCTGCAACTTATCAGCCATTTTTTAGCTCCTCTCAAATGAATCCGAAAATTGGAATCTACCCGAAACAATCAGGAGCGGTTCGGTGAAACGCTCTTGGTTGACCCGGGTTCGGACAGTTTAGGATCACGGCCATCATAAGGCAAAAGAAATATCATGTATTCGAAGCCGGGAAGCCATTCAAAAATGGAGAAATTTGTGATGTCCGGAGGGATTAACAAATTGTAATACAGGGGATTGCCCTTGATAAACCCTGAAAAATACTCATATCCGGTTGTTTTTGACTTGTTCGAACGAAAAAAAAACAAATTGGAGGGTGGACATTACCTTAGGTCATGTGTTATCATTTGCGTCCAATGTCGAGAGGCGACATTATTGCTGTCGAACTGCTGTAGAATTGCCGAAGACAACCGGAAGGAACAGATGATCCAAAGCTAACGCGTTCATTGTCTTTCAGCCTTGATCACATCAACTTTGCCTTTGGGGCAAAGGGAGTACGGCACCATGAAGGAAGACGCGGCAGCTTTTGCGGTTGTTGATGGCGATTTCGCTATTGCATCTCCAAAGCTCTTTATCCCCGCGGATACCACTCGCTATTTTGGCATCCAGGGCCGGTTCAAACGGGCCTTCGATCTGCTTGCCGCATCATTGATGCTCGTTGTGGTTTCCCCTGTCATGCTGATCATCGCCCTGGTGATCAAAAAGACCAGTCCCGGTCCCATCCTGTTCGCCCAGGAAAGACTCGGTAGGGATGGAAAGCCTTTCAGGTTCTACAAATTTCGCTCCATGGAGCACAACAGCGACGATGCCATCCACCGGCAGTTCGTGGCCATGTTCATCGGCGGCGATGAAGACGGTTGTGCCGAAACCAATGCGGGCGACCAGGTCTTCAAGATGAAGGGTGATCCCCGGATTACCCGCATCGGCTCGATTCTGCGCAAGACCTCCCTGGATGAACTTCCCCAGTTGTTCAATATTCTCATGGGCGAGATGTCCCTGGTCGGCCCCCGGCCACCGATCGCCTACGAGATTGAAAACTACCAACCCTGGCACATGGAACGGCTGAAGGCTGTCCCGGGGCTTACGGGGTTGTGGCAGGTCAGCGGACGCAGCACGGTTTCCTTCGAGGAAATGGTGCGGCTGGATATCCGTTACATCAACAACTGGTCGCCTTGGCAGGATTTCGTCATCCTGCTGAAGACCATTCCCGTGGTCATTCAGGGTACCGGAGGATATTAGCAGCGGCAGTTCGGCCGGTTTCCGGGCTGCCGAAGCCAGAAGTCCACTCCCCGTTGACCGGGGGCTCCATCCTAAACATTTCGTCAGGGTTTAAAGCATGGTCTCGTTGTGCCGATATTCAAGTGTTGTGTCCGCCAATGCGGACCAGGCTGGGATTTCGTTTACTCGTCCAATGAAAGCGAGCCGGTAATGACAGGCATTGGTGTGATCGGATGTGGGTACTGGGGACCCAATCTTATTCGTAATTTCAACAGCCAGCCCCAGGCTAGTTTGATCGCCATTTCCGATTTGGATGAAAAACGGTTGAATCAGGTGGGGCTGCTTTATCCCGGCACCCGCAAGACGACCGACTATCAGGATCTGATCAACGACCCCGCGATCGATGCCGTGGTAGTCGCCACTCCGATGTCGACCCATTTCAAGCTGGGCATGGAAGCGCTGGAAGCGGGCAAGCACGTGTTCATCGAAAAACCGATGGCCACCAACAGCGACGATTGCCGCACGCTGATAGAAGCCGCGGCCTCCCGCAACCTGAAACTCATGGTCGGACATACCTTCGTGTATTCCCCGCCCGTGCGGATGATCAAGTCCCTCCTGGACGACGGCGAACTGGGGGACATCTACTACGTCAATATCGCCCGGGTGAATCTGGGTATCTTCCAGAAGGACGCCAACGTAATCTGGGACCTGGCGCCCCACGACGTGGCCATGCTGAACTTTCTGTTCGGAGCCGAACCCGTCGCCGTCAGCGCGACCGGCCACTGTTACGTACAGAAGGAATCCGGCATCGAAGACGTGGCTTTCGTGACCCTGGAGTACCCGGGCGGCAAGCTGGTCCACATTCACGTCAGCTGGCTGGATCCCAACAAGATCCGCACCTGCACTTTTGTAGGCAGCAGCAAGATGCTGGTGTATGATGACGTCTCACCCTCGGAAAAAATCCGCGTCTACGACAAGGGCGTTGATGTGCAGCCGCACTACGAGGGTTTTGGCGAGTTCCAGTTGCAGTACCGATCCGGAGACGTCTTTCTGCCGCACGTCGACACCTATGAGCCGCTGAAGGCCGAGGCCGCCCACTTCCTCGACATGATCGAGGACAAGGTGGTTTGCCAGAGCGACGGCACCCATGGGCTCAAGGTTGTTGAGGTGCTCGAAGCAGCCTGTCAATCCCTCAAGGAAGACGGCCGGCGGATCCCCCTGGAGCTCGCGGCCCGACCCTGATTGTCAAAGGCGGAGCATCCTTGACCTCCAGAACGGCTTCCAGACCGATACGCGTGGCCATGATAGGCCAAAAGGGATATCCGCCTGTTCACGGCGGGATCGAAAAACATGTTGCCGAACTCGCAGCCAGGCTTCCGGGCCTTGGCTGCGAGGTCGACATCTACAGCCGGCCCCATTACAGCTCCGCCAGCGGCGACTGCGACCTGCCCGGGGTCCGGATCATCAAACTTCCCAGCATTCCCACCAAGCACCTGGACGCCATCAGTCACACCATTGTCTCCACCGCCCATTCCCTTTTTCACAGTGCCGACGTGGTGCACTATCACGCTCTCGGCCCCGGCTTGCTCTCCGGGGTCCCCCGCTGGTTCAACCGCCGGGCCACGGTCGTCACGGTCCACGGTCTGGATTGGCAGCGGGACAAGTGGGGCGGTGTCGCGCGTGGAGTTTTGCGTATGGGAGAATCCGCAAGCGTGGGGTTACCCGACGGGACCATCGTTGTGTCCCGTTCCCTGCGGGAGCATTATGTGGCCCAGCACAAAAAGGCCACCAGTTACATCCCCAACGGGATCGCGGCACCGCTCTACCGGGAGCCTGAGCTGATCCGTGAACAGGGTATGGATAAGGAATTCGTGCTTTTTGTCGGTCGGCTCGTGCCTGAAAAAGGATGCCATCTGCTTCTGGATGCCTGGCGGGGCCTTCCCGCCGCGGTCCGGGAGCGGTTTGATCTGGTGATAGCCGGAGACGCCGGCTTTACCTCCGGCTACGTGGAGAAGTTGAGGAAGGCCGCGCCCCCCGGGGTCAGGTTCCTGGGTTATGTGCACGGTCCCATACTGGAGGAGCTTTATACCAACACGGCCCTGGTGGTGCTTCCTTCAACCCTGGAGGGCTTGTCCATCACCCTTTTGGAGGGAATGAGCTACGCCCGCTGTTGTCTGGTCAGTGACATTCCCCCGAACATCGAGGCTTCCGGTGGCGAGGCCGTCCTGTTTGAAAGCGGCAACACACGGGACCTGGGGGAGAAACTCGTCAGCCTGCTGGATGACCCGGATCTGAGGGACAGAATGGGCGCTGCGGCCCAAATCAGGGCCATCGAGAATTATTCCTGGGACCGGGTGGCCGCCATGACTGCAGACCTTTACCGGGACCTGGTTTCGGGTCCCGGTCAATCGGATCCAATTTGAATTTGACAAAAGGGAAGGCATTCATTATTTCTTCATAACCTTTCGAGCGGGCATAGCTCAGCTGGTAGAGCACTACCTTGCCAAGGTAGCTGTCGCGAGTTCGAGTCTCGTTGCCCGCTCCAGATCGACGAGGAGGAGCCCCTGGCTCCTCCTTTGTCATTTATATCATATAGTGTGCCCGGGTTGACATCACCTGGGCCATGAAACATTATTGCATCTCAATATGGGGCGGCATGGCCAAGTGGTTAAGGCGACGGTCTGCAAAATCGTTATCCCCGGTTCGACTCCGGGTGCCGCCTCCATACCTACCTTTGTTTAACCGGCCCGGTGCCGGTTTTTTTTTACTGTCACCGGGGATTGACACTTGGTCTGTTGCTATCCATTATCCCTGTAAGCAGTAACTACCGTGCCGGGATGGCGAAATTGGTAGACGCAAGGGACTTAAAATCCCTCGGAGCGTTGCTCCGTGCCGGTTCGATTCCGGCTCCCGGCACCATGTTTTCATCTTGTTAAATGCGCCACCAGTTTTTGTTCCCGGGGGTCTCCTTGCGTCTGGCATTCCTATCCATCGGCCGACACATCCACACCGAACGGTGGATCCGCTGGTTCAGTGACCGCGGCCACGAATGCCATTTGCTGACTGTCCAACCAGGCCCGGTGGAAGGGGTCACGGTCCACGACATCTCTTCCGGTTTCGGGCCCAAACCCCTGCGTTACGGATTTTCCCTGATCAAAGTCCGGCAATTGCTGAAGCGCATCAAACCCGATCTTTTGAATACGCATTTTTTGACGGGCTACGGATATTGGGGGCGATTCAGCGGATTTCATCCCAATGTCCTGACCGTCTGGGGCGACGACGTCTACGTCACGCCGTTCGAAAACGGAATCAAAAACCGTTTGGCGCGTATGGCCCTGTCCGACTGTGACGCCCTGACCGGAGACTCGTCGGATATCCTGTCGGTCGCCGCCGATCTCGGTGCGGACCCGGCCCGGAGTTTCCGTGTTTTGTGGGGCGTTGATTTCGATATTTTCAAGCCGGGCGGGGATTTCCGCTGGAGGCAGGGTCTCGGGTTCACCGACGAGCATATTTTGTATTATTCCCCCCGGAGTTACACCCAGCCCTACTACAACATCGACACGGTGATCGAAGCAGCCGCCATGGTGAGGGAGCGCGAACCGCGGGCCCGGTTTCTGTTTTCGGGTTACGAAGGTGACCCCGGTCCGTTTCGGCAGAAAGCCGCCGCCGCGGGGATCGAAGATGTGATGGCCATGATCGGCCGTTTGCCCCACCGGGAATTCGCCACCGCGCTTCAGTCCTGCGACGTGTTTATATCCGTTCCCTCGGTGGATGCCACGGCGGTCAGCCTTCTGGAGGCCATGGCCTGTGCCAGGGGGATCATCATATCCAGCCTGCCGTCATCCCTGGAATGGATTACCGACGGAGTTTCGGGCCTGGTGGTTCCGCCACGGAACGCGGAGGATCTGGCATCAGCCATGCTGCGGTTCGCGGAAGATCCGGAATTTTTGGCCGACGCCGGCCGCAAGGCCATGGCCAACGCCCACCTGGTGGCCGGCTTTCAGACCAACATGGAATACGTCCATGCGATATTCAATCATCTCGCGGGCGATGGCCTGTTCCCCGCGGAAGTCAGCCTGGCTCATTTGCGGGATACTTCAGGTGGGTCGGCATGAAGTTGTCGGTCGTCATTCCCACGTTCAACAAGGTCGCGCTTTTGGAGCAGACCCTGGAGGCCCTGTTCCGGCAGGATGTTGAGCCCGGCAGTCCCTGGGAAATCGTGGTTGTCAACGACGGCAGCACCGATGGTACGGGTGAGTACCTGCAGAGCCTGGCCGGTTCCGGCGGAATGAAATTGGTGGTGGTGGATCCTCCGGGTAATGTCGGCCGGGCCCGGGCGCGCAATCTGGGGACCAGGTCGGCCGCGGGAACCTGGATCCTTTTTTTGGATGATGACATTGTTGCCCCGCCGGATCTGCTAAGGTCCCATCTGGATATTCTGGAAAAACACCCCGGCTGCGGCACCATCGGGTATGCCGTGACCGAGCCTTCTTTGGTGGATGGACCCCATTTCCATTACCTGGATTCGCGCGGGGTGGCCCGTCTGGACCAGGGCCCCGCGCCCGGACGTTTTTTTGTTACCCAAAACGCCGCCGTACCCCGGCAGGCTTTTTTGGATGCCGGAGGCTTCGACGAGGAGTTTTCCACTTACGGCTTCGAGGACATGGAGGTGGCTTTCCGGCTGGAGGACAGGACGGACGTAAAATTCCTGACCCTTGTCGCGCCGGTTCCCGTTCATGTGCACCATCACACCCTGGAACAGTACCTCGCCAAGAAGGTGGAAGCCGGTCGGGATTCCCTGCCTCACCTGGCCAGGATCCATCCCACCAGGATCCGGGAAATGAATCTTCATTATGTGGTGGATGCTCCAGGGGAGCCTGGACCGAGCCTGAAAGTCCGCCTGCTGCGTGGAATCCTCGACTCCGGACTGGGGGGGCTGTTGCCGGGTCTGGTGGCTGCCTGGCCCTCTGGTGAAGGGCATCGGCCCCTGCTGGCCGGGCTGTACTTCCAGTTCATGAATCTCACCATCCTGCATTGTTTTCGGAAGGGCCTCAAGGAGGCTTCCCCGTCAGGGAATGTTTGAGTTTTACGCCTCAATGGCAGTACTGACTGCCAAAATGACATATCAATGTAAGTCGCTTATCTGTAAGGATCTGTCAGTCAAATTTTTTGATTCCTCTAATTAATTTAGCAACAGTCGGTTATCCTATTTTCTTCGAAAACACACATTGGGCACGCACCTTGTATTTATGCCCATGAGCAATTTTGTTTTGAAACACCCTTGAATGGAGATAGAAATGGGCAAGATCATTGGTATCGATCTGGGAACGACCAACAGTGTGGTGTCCGTCATGGAAGGCGGAGAACCCAAGGTCATCCAGAACAAGGAAGGCAACCGCACCACGCCCTCGGTGGTGGCCTGGAACAAGAACGGGGAACGTCTGGTGGGGCTGCTGGCCAAGCGGCAGGCCGTCACCAATCCCTCTGATACGGTTTATTCCATCAAGCGCTTCATGGGGCGCCGGTTCGACGAAGTTTCCACGGAAATGACCGAGGTTCCGTACAAGGTCGTCAAAGACAGCAGCGGCGACGTGCGCGTGCAGACCAGTCATGGAGAATTTTCCCCGCCGGAGATTTCCGCCCAGATTCTGCGGACCCTCAAGGAGACCGCCGAAGAGTATCTGGGAGATACGGTGACCGAGGCCGTGATTACGGTTCCGGCCTACTTCAACGACAGCCAGCGCCAGGCTACCAAGGATGCCGGTAAAATTGCCGGTCTCGAGGTCAAACGGATCATCAACGAACCCACCGCCGCCGCCCTGGCCTATGGCCTCGAGCGCAAGGGCGAAGAAACCATTGCCGTGTTTGATCTCGGTGGCGGAACTTTCGACGTTTCCATTCTGGAAATCGTGGATGGCGTTTTCTCGGTGTTGGCCACCAATGGCGACACCCATCTCGGTGGCGATGACTTCGACCAGCGTGTCATCGACCATCTGGTGGACACCTTCATCAAGCAGGAAGGCATCGACCTGAGCAAGGATCCCATGGCCGTGCAGCGTCTGAAGGAAGCTTCGGAGCTGGCCAAGCGGGAGTTGAGCACGTCCACCCAGACCGAAATCAACCTGCCCTTCATCACGGCGGACCAGAACGGCCCCAAGCACATGACCCTGACCCTGACCCGGGCCAAGTTCGAGACCCTGGTGGAGGATCTGGTGCAGCGCACCGTGCAGCCCTGTTTGAGCTGCCTGAAGGATGCGGGTCTGGCTCCCGGGGACATTGATGAAGTGCTACTTGTCGGTGGTTCCACGCGGATGCCCGCTGTGCAGGCCAAGGTCGAGGAGTTGTTCAAGAAGGAGGCCAATCACACAGTCAATCCCGACGAAGTCGTGGCCATGGGCGCGGCCATCCAGGGCGGCGTTCTGGGTGGGGAAGACATGGACATCGTTCTGTTGGACGTGACTCCCCTGAGTCTGGGTATTGAAACCCTCGGCGGGGTCATGACACGTCTGATCGACAGGAACACCACGATTCCCACGAAAAAGAGTCAGGTCTTTTCGACGGCCGCGGACAGCCAGCCCACCGTGGACATCCATGTTCTGCAGGGTGAACGGGAAATGGCCCATGACAACAAGACCATCGGACGTTTCCAGCTGACCGGTCTGCCCCCGGCGCCGCGCGGCGTGCCGCAGATCGAAGTCACCTTCGACATCGACGCCAACGGCATTCTGTCGGTCGGCGCGGTGGACAAGGCCACGGGCAAGGAGCAGTCCATCAAGATCCAGGCTTCCAGCGGTCTGAGTGACGCGGAAGTCGAGCGGATGGTATCCGATGCCGAAACCCATGCGGAAGAGGATACAAAGAAGCGGGAACTGATCGATCTCAGGAACGAGGCCGAAGCCCGTATCCATTCGGCCCAAAAGAGCATGACCGATCTTGGCGATGATATCGACGCTGCCTTGAAGGAAGACGTCGAGACCAAGATCACCGCTCTGGAGGAAGTCCTCAAGGGTGAGGATGCGGAGATGATCCGGGCCGCCAGCGACGCCTTGATGACGGCGGTCCAGCAGCTGGCCAGCGCGGCCTATGAGAAGGCGTCAGCCGCCCAGGGTGGTGGAGCCGATCAGGCCGAAACTGAACAGGGCGGCGCCGAGGAAGAGAAATCATCCAAGGAGGATGCCGTCGACGCTGATTATGAAGTTGTGGACGACTAATCACGGTTTCGTGATTGTTGGTTGACATATATCAAAATAGTGGTATGGTCGATTGGGGATTTCTACAACTCGATTGGCCATACCGCTCGCTAAATTTCAGATGAACGAACCCTTTTTTGGCGATTTTGACAATTCGGATCAAAATAGTCTTTGACTGTTGATTCAAGATCTCATATACTCCCGATAGGGATTGGGATATGGACCATTGTTCATTGCCATTATTGGGGTTAGCTAAATTTAACCCTTTTGGATATACGTGCCTGGCCATAATAAACGCGGATTCACAGCTTATTCAGGAACCCACGGGCCGGAGAAGCGTATAAATGGAATACAATGGTTTCGGGAAATAGCTGACCTTGTTGGTCAAGTATAAGGATTCGCCCGCCAGAAAAACGGGGATACGGACGGCGTCAGCGGTCCGAGGTTCATTCAGGAGGACCCAAGTGTACGAAATCGAACTCAGTAGCGACCGTCGCGAAGACTCGAGCCTCCAGCATTATCTGCAGACTATCGGCAAACATAATTTGTTGACGAGGGAAGAGGAATTCGAACTGGCCACCCGCATCCGGGGCGGCGACAAGGAAGCACTCGACAAGCTGGTCAATTCGAATCTTCGTTTTGTGGTCAGCGTGGCGAAAAAGTTTCTCAATCAGGGCCTCAGTTACATGGACCTGATCGCCGAGGGCAATATCGGGCTGATCACCGCCGGCAAACGTTTTGATGAGCGGAGGGAATTCCGGTTCATCTCCTACGCTGTCTGGTGGATCCGGCAGGCCATTCAGAAGGCCATCGCCGAGCAGACCAATACCGTGCGTCTGCCCATCAACCGTTCGCAGCAGGCCCAGCGCATGAAGCGTGTGTCCCAGAGCCTGGAGCAGAAGCACAAGCGCAAGGTGGCCGAAGACGAAATCGCCGAGGCCATGAGCCTGGATATTCGCAAGATGGGTCAGATCCGCGCGGCCAGCAGGCCTTTGATCAGCCTGGACCAGCCGCTTTACGACGATGACGTGACCTTGGCGGACACCCTGGCTAATCCCGAAGACCTGACTCCCGACCAGAATTACGTTACGGGCGAGCTGATACAGGAACTTTCCGACGCCATGGATCTTCTTTCGGCCCGGGAGCGGAACATCGTGGTTCGCTACTACGGCCTGGGCAGCCGGGAGACGGCTTCACTGGAGACCATCGGCCAGGATATAAACCTTTCCCGTGAACGTGTGCGGCAGATCAGGAACCAGGCACTCAGCAAGATGCGCCAGCACGGCCATGGTGAGCGTTTGGTGGATTACCTTACCTGATAGACCCTTGTCCGGCGCCTCGGTTTTCAATTGACTTTAGGGGGCGCCCTGACAATATTTTGCCTCCCGGTGGGCGATTAGCTCAGCTTTGGTTAGAGCGCTTGTTTGACAGACAAGAGGTCACAGGTTCGAATCCCGTATCGCCCACCACCCAAAATTCGGAAGAGGACCTGCCGCCGGCGGGTCCTCTTTTTTGTGGATTGCCCCGATATTTCCGGATGAATGGTTGATTGAAAATCCCGACCAATGCCTTGCTTGTCTCTTGAGCCGCGTGTAGATTGGCCCTCTTGATGCCAATTTGGATCGGTGGATAGGGAACCTGCGATTTCCGGCCACCATAAGCCGAGGATGGAT
>Ga0164313_10003000_pt1 | contig 15049 bp, 14 predicted proteins | sample GuaBasSedimGuay4_FD_113735 | JGI IMG/M metagenome (GOLD analysis project Ga0164313, IMG submission 113735) | Subseafloor sediment microbial communities from Guaymas Basin, Gulf of California, Mexico - Guay4, Core 4569-4, 0-3 cm | ecosystem: Environmental > Aquatic > Marine > Hydrothermal vents... | reverse complement strand
TGAGCTGGTGCTCGGGCGCCATCTCGCGGGGGTAGAGATCGAAGACGTCGAAGCGGATTCAGAGGAAAGCATCGCGTCCGCCGATCTTGATTCGGCCCGAGACGCCAACCTCGATTCCGCAGGTGCCCCGAGGCCGGAACCCGAGGCCGACCCCGCCCCGGCTCCCCCGCCCCAGCGAGTGCTCCCGGGTCGCGTCGCCTACCTGCGCTGCGAGGGGGCGAGGCCCACCCAGGGCCCCTACCCGTGCCCCCGGGATCGAGACCTCGAGCGCGTGGTCTGGGCCGCCCTCGGAGCGCTCGCCGAGTGTCCCGGTCGCCCCGTCGCGGGGGGCGAGGGGGACCTGCGTCTGAGCTTCGGCGGCGGCGTTCTCGAAGAGCGCGCCCTCCGCGGACGTGGGGAGGGAGGACTCCCGGAGGCTGCGGTCCTCGGTTGCCTCGAGGAGCCCCTCGGCGCCCTGACGACCACCATACGCGCCGAGGAACTCGTGGTTTCGTTCCGCTTCGTCCTCGCGCGGCGTTGAATCAGAAGAGCTCGGCGGTCGTGGGTTCGGCCCGGGGATCGTGGCAGCGCCGGCACCTCGCCTCGTACGAATCCCCGGCGCCCACCTCGACCTGCTCAGCGGCAGCCGTGAGGCGCTGGGAACGCCCCGCGGGCCCTCCACAACGAGTGCAGATCGCGAGGATCTTCGTCACCTGCTCGGCGACCGAGAGCAGCTGCGGCATCGGCGAGAAGGGCGCCCCGGTATAGTCCTGGTCGAGGCCCGCGAGGATCACCCGCACCCCACTCCGGGCCAGGCGCTCCACGAGGGGGACCAGATCGTCATCGAAGAACTGAGCCTCATCGACCCCCACCACCCGGGTATCGGCCCGAATGAGGCGGGCGAGCTCGGCGCAGTCGGCGACGGGCCGGGCATCGATGGAAACCGCGGAATGGCTGACGATCTGTTCCGCGTGGTAGCGGTCGTCGATCTTCGGCTTGAACGCCTGAAGTGGTTGGCGCGCGATCTGCGCCCGCCGGAGCCGCCGAATGAGCTCTTCGCTCTTGCCGCTGAACATCGGGCCGCAGATCACTTCGATCCAACCCACTCCGGACGGCATGACGAACATGGGCACGCTCTCTACGCCCCGCGCCTTCCTGATTCAAGGGGTGTGGTCGTAGAAAAGCGGCCATGGCGCCGAAGTGGTGCATGGGCCTACATGGTAGTCCCTTGCCCTCCAAAAATGGCGATGCACACGAGCGATCGCTTTTGCCAGGATTCTTGGCTGTGCTAGCCTGCAAGGCAGTGGAGGTCGTACTTCGGAAAGTAGGCCGTAAGCCCGGTCGAGCAGTCGTAGGCCGGCTTTTGAGGGCCCCCCGCAAGGGATCTGTCGTGGTGATTGAATTCCCCGACGGACTCCACGAGTACGTCACCACTCCGGTGAAGCGCATCCTGCGAGTGTGCGACGGCGACGTCTACTACCTGCAGACGGCCAACAGTCGTTACCGCCTCGAAGTGCGCAGCGGCGACGTACTCGAAGTCGACGAAGCTCCCGCCGCCAAGTAGCTCGCGGGCTCTTCGCGGGCTCTTCGCGGGCTCTTCGAACGAAGACCGGCAAGCAGGCAAGCAGGCGAACCGGCCTCAGCGGAGGTCGAGGCGGCCCAGCTTGTCGAAGAGCTCGGTCATGAGCCGTTGGAGTCGTTCGAAGTTGCCCTCGCGCGGCTGTCGCGTCGTCTCATCGACGTAGAGGGCGCGGTTGATCTCGATCTGAACGGCGTGCACGCCGGACTCCGGCCGCCCGTAGTGCCCCGTCGTGTAGCCCCCCCGATAGGGATCATCGTGACGCACCGTGAGCCCCGCGGCACGAAAGTGAGCGTCGACCATTTCGATGAAACGCGCGTCCGCGGTCGTACGCCCGCGAGTGCCGGGGACGATGTCGGCGCGGCGAACTCGGTGTTCACCTCGCGCACCGCGGCCGACCGACGGCATCGAATGAGCGGCGACCAGAGTGGCGAAGCCGAAACGCTCGCGCAGGCGCGCGAGCTCACGGCCGAGCGTGTCGTGGTAGGGCGTGTAGTACTCCGCGAGGCGGTTGGCGAACTCTCGTTCGGTCAGCGGCCGGGTGAGCGATGGAACCCCCGTCGTCGTCATCCGCCAGACGACACCGCGGGCTTGATTTGCCTTGGCGCCCCGGCGGTCCGAGACCGTCTCCCGGTCGACGTCATCCGCCGCCCGATTGAGATCGACCACGTACCGGGAGGCGCGGGCGGTGAGCAGGGTCGCCCCGGTCTCGGCGGCGTCGGCGCAGAGTTGGTCGACGTAGATGTCGGCGTCGCGTTCGAGGTCGACCTGGGTAGCGCACAGCTGATGACGGACCCCGTCGGGAACATCCAGCCCCGCGTGGGGCACCTCCACCAGAACCGGGGTCGCGCCCTGGGTAGGGACCGCCAGGTTGAAGTAGGCCGGCACCCAATCGGTGTAATCGTCCTCGCTCCCCATGTCGAGGGCCAGGGCCGCTACGCCGCAGTCGTCACGAGGCCGCAGGACACGCCGAGGTAGACGGCCCGGGACACCTCGTCGGCGGCTATGAGGCCGCTCCGGGCCTCCCGGGAGAGCAGCTCACCGAGAGTCGTCCGGCCGTCCACATCGAGCATGCGGAACCACGCCTCGGGGGGCCGGTACGCTGCGAGGGGCGTCACCGGCGTCGCGACTCGCACGAGCACCTTGTCGAAGAGGGCCCGTAGGGCGGCGTCGATCTCCTCGGGATGAGCCTCGAAGGCCGCGTCGCGCATGAGCTCGTGATTGTCGTAGCCGAGGGGGAAGATCTCTTCTTCGCAGCGCACATCCGGGACGAAGGCCCAGCGCCCGGTACGCCAGCGGAAGGCCTCGAGGTACCGGCTGCGCACCTGCTGACGAATGGCACGGAAGAGCTCGACGGGGCGAAGCACGCCGAGCCCCACGAGGGCGTCCCCGAGGCGACCGTGATACCGGGGCAGGAGAGCGAGGGCCATGTCGATCTCCATCTGGAGGCAATGCCCGCGAGCGACGAGGAACTGACCGAGGAGCTCGTTCTTGTCGGTAGACGCCACGAACTCCGGACGCCCCTCGTAGAAGTAGATCTTCTTGCGTCGCGTATCATCGAAGAGGTGCAATACCCCCGTCACCTGGCCCTCGGAGACGGAGTGCACGAAGGGCAGGAGGCGGCCGCGGGCGAGGTCCCCGGCGCGGGTGGCTTCGGTGATTTCTTCGGGACGCCACGAGAGCGCGGGAGATGTGACGAAGCGGTTGAGTTCGGGGACCGCCTTGGCGGGCACAAAGGGCGCTTCCTCGCGGGAGATCGGCGTCGTCGCCGCGATTTTCCCGGTGATGACCATTTGGATCAGGTACGGAAAATTGAGCGGGCCGACGATCGAACCATCGGCCAGGCGAACGCGGAAGATTTTCGGCACGTCCGCACCGACGTCGATGCCGAGTTCTGCGGCGAGGCCCGTCGTGTCGAGCAAGTTGGTGGGCCGCCCGGCCGGTGCCGAAGGGCGCTCTTCTGCGACGGCGTCATCGAAGAGGGCCAGCCGGTGCAGGAGCTTCGCGAGACGCTCAGGCCCGCGCACCAGCCCCCGGCGGCGCATGACGTCGTCGACAGCGTCGGCGAAGGCGGAGGAGCTGGGTCGATCGGCGGGGTTCGGATCCAGCCCCAGCTCGAGCAGCTTCATGACGTCCTGGGAGATACGGCGCTCGCTGCGATGCAGCGCCGACAGGTCCACGTCGCGGATGCGAATCAGAACGTCGAGGTCCTGCCCCCTGCCGAAGAGCGGCTCCGCGATGAGCATCTCGGCGAAGACCGTCGCGAGGGTGAAGACGTCGCTGTGTCCGTCGAGGTCCTGGCCGAGGACCTGCTCCGGCGACATGTAACCGAGCTTACCGCGCACCGTCCCGTCGTCGGTCCGTCCCGAACGATTGTCGACTCGGGCGATGCCGAAGTCGCTGAGCTTGACGTGGCCGGTGCCCGTGAGCAGGACGTTGGCGGGGCTCACATCGCGGTGAACGATGCCGAGGGGGGCGCCCTCGGCGTCCCGGGCCCGGTGGGCGTAGGCGAGGGCCCGGGCGGTCTGAGAGGTGATGTGCAGCGCGACGTCGAGGGGCACGGCTTCCTCGCGGTTTGCGACCCCCCGGAGCAGGCGATTGACGTTGCTGCCGACGATGAGCTCCATCGCCAGGTAGAGTTCGTGGTCCTGCTCACCGAAGTCGAAGACCTGCACGATGTTCGGGTGCTCGAGGTGCGCCGCGAGGCGGGCCTCGTTGATGAACATCGAGATAAAATCGGGGTCCTTCAGGTATTGGGGAAGGATGCGCTTGAGGGCGACCCGCTTGACGAAGCCGTGGGCGCCCTCGCGGCGGGCCACAAACACCTCGGCCATGCCTCCGGTGGCGAGGCGTTTTTCGAGCACATAGGCGCCGAGGCGGAACTCCTTCAAGCCTACCGGTCCTTCTCTCATCCTTACACTCGTGCGGCACGAGGCCCAGGTCCCTGGGTACAGAAGGTCTAGCATAAGCACCATCGAGGCGCGGTCTGTGGGGAAATACCCGACAAGACCGAGGTTTGGCAGGTTTACAACTTTGCGCCCAGAGCGTCCGAACAGTGCTTTGTGGGACCGCCTCCGCCATGTACCCTGGGGGCCGTTTCGCGAAGGAAGCCATGGCGACGACGACGACCTCGACCTCTTCTTCCCGCAGTCGCAAGGACACGCTCCTCGGCCAGGTAATCGCTGGCCGATACCGCCTCGAAGCCCGCCTCGGCGAGGGGGGCATGGGGGTGGTCTACCGGGCGCGCCACGTGCTCATCGACCGGGTGGTCGCGCTCAAGTTGATTCGGCCGGACCTCCGCGGCGAGACCCACCTTCGGGCCTGGATGCTCCGCGAAGCGCGGGCCGCCAACCGTGTCGATCACGCCCACATCGTCGACATCCACGACGTCGGCGAGACCGAAGACGGCGAACTCTACCTGGTGATGGAGTACCTCGTCGGGGCGAGCCTCTCGAGTCAGATCGCCAAAGGGCCGATGCCCATTCCCCGGGCCGTCGACATCATCGAGCAGATGACGGCCGCGCTTTCCCGCGCCCACGACCTCGGGGTCATCCATCGCGACCTCAAGAGCGACAACATCATGCTGACGCACCGCGGGGGTCGTCAGGACTACGTGAAGATCCTCGACTTCGGCCTCGCGGCCCTGGCCCGGGACCCGCGCCTCGCTCCGAAGGGCGCCGTCTTCGGCACCCCGGAGTACATGTCGCCAGAGCAAGCCCGGGGCGAGGACGCGATCGCCTCGAGCGACCTCTACGCCCTCGGCATCCTCTTCTACGAGATGACGACCGGCCAGCTCCCCTTCCGGTCGAGCGATCGGGATACGCTCCTCGAGATGCAGCGGACCGGTGGGACGAAAAATCCCAGCACCCTGCGCCAGGATCTGCCCGAGGCGGCCGAGCAAATCATTCTCCGGCTCCTCCAGAAGAAGCCCGACGACCGCTTTCGCGACGGTCACCACCTTCAAGAAGAGCTGAAGGCCTTCCAGCGCTCGCTGCCTTCGACGGCGTGGGACCGGGCGACTCAGGATGCCCCCCAGGGTCCGCCGCCGCCGCCCCCAGCCCAATCGACGGGCGTCGTCGAATGGTCGAAGCGCGCCGCGAACTTCCTCCGCTTGGTCTCTCGGGCCTACCCGAACGGGCGAGCACCCGACAACATCTCCGCCGCCGCCGACAAGATGTGGGACCTCGCCGCCCGGGCCTCGAGGCTCGAAGGCGAGCTCGCGAGCCACGCCAAAAAGCTCGAGGCGATCGAGCGGCGGGGACGGGCGCTACGCGCAGAGATCGGTCGTAAGGTCGAAGAGCTGAGCCACGAAGAGTCGAGCATCGCCCGCCGAGCGGCGGAAGAGCGCGACCGGGCCCGGCGCATCCAGCGGGCCATCGGCGGCGCCCAAGAGGCGCAGCAGGCCAGCGCCCAGCGCGTCCAGCAAGTGCTGCAAGCCGGGGGCGACATGGCGACGCTCCAGCGGATCTTCGAAGAGTCCGGCGGCCTCGCAGGCCGCGTGCATGCCCTGAACGAGGTCCTCAAGGAGCACGACGCCAAGGCGACGCGACAAGAGCAGCAGGCCACATCGCTTCGCAAGCAGGTCACCGACCTCCGCGCCCAGCTGCAGCGCTACGGTGACGCCCTCGAAAGCGACCTCACGGCCGGTCGCGAGCGCATCGCGACCCGCGTCCGGGAAGCCCTGAGCTACGAAAAGTCGTTCACCGACGCGTCGGGGACCCTCGTCGACCATCTCAAAGGCAAGCCCGAGTGCCGGGAGCTGCTCGAAGAGGTCCGCAAGGAAATGGACAAGTACCACAGCCTCGGCTCGGCCCCCAGCAAGGCCCCGGTCCAGCGGCGCGACAGCTGGGTCGTCAAGAGCTGAAGAGCTGGGATAACCTGGGGGCATGACTTCCAGAGCTATCCGCGAGGTCGCGCTCGTCGCGATGGTGATGTTCGCCCTCGTCGCCTGCGGTGACGACGGGGGCGCGGGTGATGGCGGCGTGGGGCCGGACACCGGCGCCGCTCCCGACGGTGGGCCCCGGCCCGACACCGGGCCGCTTCCGGACAGCGGCGTCGTCATGCCGAGCCCTGGCGAATACACCCACCGCCTCGACGAGAGCCCGCCGGGCCTCGACCTATGGACCGCGCCGGTCGCCCATCGCATCGAAGCGGGCGAACGGGCACCGACCGAGAGCGCATCGGGGATCGCGATGGCCGCGGCGCGCAGCGAGCGCGAGGCCGCGCAGCTGATCATCGCCCCGGGGTCCGGCGAGGTGACGGTGTCCGTGGCGCCCTTTGCCGGGCTCACTGGGGCGCGGGTCGACGTCATGGAAGCGACCTTCACCAGCGGCTGGGCCGAAGGCCTGGTGCCCCGCGCCGCCGCGGACTCCATCGCCCTCGACGGCGCGCGTCCCACCGTCATTTGGTTCATGGTCACGGTCCCGGCGGACGCCGCCCCGGGAGCGCACGAGACCACCGTCACCCTCGGTGGCGCCGGCGGGGACGCGGTCATCCCCCTGCGCCTGACGGTTTTCGACTTCGACCTGCCCCGGGAGATCCACTTTCGCACCCAGCTCAACATCAACGTGTCGAGCCTCGTCGCGGACGGCGACGTCGACTCCGCGAAGACCATGCTCTTCGAGCACCGCTTCACCCCGAAGTCCGTGACCTGGCCCAGCGGCTTCAACTACGGCATCACCTGGGACAGCGGCGCGAACCCGATGCGCTGTTCGGCGTTCTGGGACGAACCCGACGAACCCGATCAGTTCAGCATCGGCTGGCTGTCGCGGCGCTACATGCTCGGCGAAGGATGGAACGGCGTCGGCTTCCCGACGGCGATGCTCTTTCAGTTCGTCGACAACGGGACCCCCCGGCCGGACACCTTCTGCGGCGAAAGCCGGGGCGCCAGCCATCTCGGCACGGCGGCGTACGACGCCGAGTGGAGCGGCTACCTCGCCGGCCTCTACGCCTATCTCGCCGCCAACGGCATGGACCAGCGCGGCTACTACTACGTGCAAAACGAGCCCCAAGATGCCGCCGACTACACGACCGCGGCCCACCTCTGCCGGGTCGCTCGGGCCGCCGCGCCGAACCTGCGCATCGCCGTGAGCGAAGAGGCGAAACCCGAAATCGCCGAACACGCGGACGGGGCCTGCGGCTACGACATCTGGATAGCCCACCTCCCCGCCTACGAAGAGACCTACGCCCACGAGCGCCACGTGATGCACGGCGAGGAGAGCTGGTTCTACAGCCTCGACCGCGACGCCGACCCTTACCCGAACCCGACGACGATGGACCGCCAAGGTATGCACCAGCGCATCTTGCCCTGGATGGCGTGGAGCCTTCGGATCCGCGGGTGGGCCTACTACGACTTCGGCCGCTTCTTCGACGGAGCGCGCCCCGGGGTCCGCGCCGAGATCCTCCGCGAGGGATTCGAAGACTACGAATACCTCTGGCTCGCCAACGGCTCTGCCGAGGCCAGCCCGGCGGAGACCGTCGCCGTCGACGCCACGGCCCGAAGCGTCGCCGGCAGCCTCACCGGATGGACCCGGGATGCAGACGCGTTCATGGCGCTTCGGCGAGAACTCGGACGTTTCATCGAGGGGTCGCGGACGACGGTGCCGGCGCTCAGCGTGGCGACGGACCGGCCCCGGGGCGACTACTACGTGAACTTCCAGGACCCCGGGGGCGCGCCGAGCGCCGACCCACTGGTCGTGGGCGGCAACGAGTACCTCAAGGTCGGATGGCAGCCCTATGACGAGGACGACGGCTACGGCTGGTTTGGCGAGAACATCGACAACCCGTCGATCACGATGACCGGCTACGACGACGCCGGGGGCTACGACGAAGTGCAGAAGAGTTATCTCTACGACGACTACGGTCGCCCCGGGACCTTCGAGTTCGCCATCGAGAACGGCACCTACCAGGTCACCCTCGGGGTGGGCCGCCCGGCCCGGGGCTACCCCGGGGATCCGCACAACGCGACCGTCGAGGGCATGGTGGTCGTCGACGACGAGGTGACCACCGACGGGGCCCCCACGATCGAGCGCACCGTCACCGTCGACGTCGTCGATGGCCGGCTGACCGTCGAGGTGGGGGGCCGGAGCCGGTCGACGGGTGATTTCGCCTATACATTCGTGGCATATCTGGCGATCGAAGCGATTTAGCCGACCTCGCCACTTTCGCAGCCCGAAGGGCTTTTTTGGGGGGCGCCAGTCGGCGCCGCAACGTATACGTTCCGGCCATGACTCGGCTCAGCTACAAGCAGCACCCCCCAGACGGCGACTGGGACGCCATCGTGATCGGCTCCGGCATCGGCGGCCTCTGCGCCGCGGCCCTGCTCTCACGCTACGGCAACAAGCGGGTGTGCGTGCTGGAACGACACAGCGTCGCCGGGGGCTACACCCACGTCTTCAAGCGCCGCGGCTACGAATGGGACGTGGGCATCCACTACATCGGCGAGGTCGACGAGAAGTCCGTGATGGGACACCTCTTCGACGTGATCACCGACGGGCAGATCAAGTGGGAGACCATGCCGGCCTGCTACGACCGCATCGTCCTGGGCGACCGCTCCTTCGACCTGGTGGCGGGACGAAAGAACTTCGTAGAGAGCCTGGTGCGCGACTTTCCGGACTCCCGGGAAGACATCGAGGCGTACCTGGCGCTGATGGACAAGGTCAGCAAGGCCACCCCCGGATACTTCGCCTACCAACTCCTCCCAATCGGAGTTCGCCAGGTCGTGGCGCCGTTGGTCACTCGGAAGTTTCGGCAATTCTCCGACCAGACCGTGGAGGAAGCGCTGCGCCCGATCATCAAAGACCCGGTGCTCTTCGATGTGCTCACGGGGCAGTGCGGCGACTACGGCCTCACGCCCCGGGAGGCGAGCCTCGCGGTGCACACGATGGTGGTCATGCACTACATCGAGGGAGCCTACTATCCGGTCGGCGGCCCGGCGACGATCGCCGACGGGACCGAGACGGTCATCGGTGAAGGAGGCGGGGCGATCTACACCAACGCCGAGGTGAGCGAAATCCTCCTCGAGGGCAAGCGCGCCGTGGGCGTTCGCATGGCCGACGGCAAGGAGCTCCGGGCCAAGATCGTAATCAGCGACGCGGGGGTACCGGCAACCTACCGGAAGCTGCTGCCGAAGGACGTGGCAGAAAAGACCGGCGTCCCCGCGAAGCTTCGCGGCATCGGCCCGTCGGCGGCCCACCTCTGCCTTCATCTCGGATTCACCGAGACCGCCGAGGAGCTGGGCCTCGACGGCACCAACATCTGGGCCTACGCCCCCGGCGACCGGGAAGAGAACTTCGCCCGTTTTGCGGCGGATTCGAAGACGACGATCCCGTTTGCCTATCTGTCCTTCCCATCGGCGAAGGACCCGACTTTCCAAGAGCGATACCCCGGAAAGGCCACGATCGAGATCATCATCCCGGCCCAGATGGAGTGGTTCGAAGAGTGGGCCGATACGAAGTGGAAGAAGCGCGGCGACGCCTACGAGGCGTGGAAGGCCGCGATGAGTGAACGCATGCTCGAAATCCTCTTCGCCCACTGCCCCCAACTCGAGGGCAAGGTCGACTACCAGGAGCTCTCGACACCGCTCTCGACCCGTCACTTCACCGGCCACGAGGCCGGGGAGATGTACGGCCTGACCCACACTCCAGAGCGCTTCCGGGCGGGTTTCCGCGCGCGGTCCGGTGTCCCGGGGCTCTTCCTCGCGGGCGCCGACGTCTCCTCCTGCGGCGTCGCCGGTGCGCTCTTCGGAGGAGTGTTGGCCGCCGGCGCAGCCCTCGAGGGCAAACTCGCCGGCCTGATCCTGCGCCACATCACGCCAGGCTTGGCGGCAAAAGCCGAAGAAGCATGAGGCTGGCGCGACCGGCGGAGCGCGGTTATGTTCCCGGTCCTCACGGCCGAGTGGCGGAATAGGCAGACGCGCCGGATTCAAAATCCGGTGATGGCAACATCGTGCCGGTTCGATCCCGGCCTCGGCTACTACAGTGATTACGACGACTTCCGATGATCGACGTCGTCGAGCGCATCGGACGTGTGTCCCGATCGGTATCCCGTTCGGATCCCAGTGCCCCGGACCAGGCGTTCAGAAGCCCGGTATCCATCGGCCATGTCCTGCGTTGTCGTGCCCAGGTGCTTGTGCCCGGCGAGGAGCATCACCGACAGCACGCCCATCGTCTCGGCCTCCCGGGTGCGGGGCGACGACGAAGCCTAAAATCTTCTGAAGAGCCGTTCGTCCAGCGGGCGTCCGTTCAGGCGAACGACGAGTTCATCGGCAGCGTTGGTAATGGTTGCCGTTCCGTTCGAGAGCTTCAATACAAGGCTACCATTGCCGGGGACGACCTCTAGCAGCGTGACGCCTGTAAGGCCTTCGATGTCGCGAACGAGTATCGTCGTATCCGGTGGAGGTTGAATTTCGCCGGCAACACCCGTGGTGACAAGCACGTCCCCGTCACCCTTGCAGCTGACTACGAAATGGGGGCCGTGTTTGAAGGCCAGGCCGAGATCGATCGGTGCTCCAACTTTCTCGTCCTCGTGGAACATGACCTCGATACGCGCGTGGACAAGCACTCCGCCCCGCTGTCTGAGGAGGAACGGCAGTCGATCTTTCAAAGGACGCTCCCGGCCCTGAAGAAGTTATTGTTCGCGCCGTTTGTCAGAAGAGTTACGAAGTCCCCGCCGGGGGAGGTGACCACCACGTCCCTGCCACGCCGGAAGAAGAGCACGTCCCCTACACCACCATTGGGCCCCCGACCACGGAAGGATCCCGCTCTCACCTCATCCGCATTCCTGAAGATCCTCTGGATGCGGTCACCGAGCCGAGCGCGGACCTGAGCGCTCGACGGGTCCAGTCCGAGTTCTCGGGCTGGCTGAGCGACCTTTCTCCCAAACTGTCTGCTCCCGACATTCAGCGACTGCGGTATCCCCCTCGAAGCGGGCGGGCAAATGGGATTGTTGTGCACCCACACGCCGCGCTCGCCGACGAAGTAGCTATCGGCCTCCTCGACATCGAGGTTGTAGACGGTCTGGCTCCGTGCGAGCCACGTGCCCGAACTGATGCGTAGCCAGCCTCCGGCCGACGTGAAGACCTCGTCCCCGGGCAAGAGGTCCCGCGCAGCCACCCAGCCGCGGTCTCTCGCCCAAATCGGGTGCTCCCCCGTCACCTCCAGCGCTTCGCCGCTCGCGTCGCCCACGAATTCGAGCGCGAGGATCGGCTGGTCGAGCGGAGTGATGCCGGCGACGAGGCCTTCGATGTCTCCGGCGGGGATGTCCTCGGCGACCTCCGCCGCGATGCCGGCGGGCAGCACCGCGAACACGAGCGTGCAGGCGATGACAACCAGGTGAGCGGAGGCCTTCACGATGCCCTCAATCGGGCTCGAGGAGCAGCGGAGCGTGGGTCGGTCGCTCGAAACGGAGGAAGTCGGGTTGCCCCGGGGGATCCTGCGGATTTCCCGTTGCCAATTTGAGAGCGCCCAGGCTGCCTGTGGCCTGCAATCCGGTGATGTGCTGTGGAGCGTGGCGGTGGATGTGTATGTGGGTGAGTTCGGTGGCGGCTCTACTCAGTGGAATCGCGCACACGGTCGCGGGCTTTTGGTGGTCGGTCACCGTTCGTACACCCTCGATCGCGTTTCTGCCTGCCGCGCGATCATCGACGACGTCGCTTTGGAGGGGGCAGGCCACTTCATCCATTCTGTTTCCGCTTGTGTGCCTCAAGGTAGAGAGAGCGCTCGAACTCCCAATCATGCTCGCGTGCGCGGGAATCGCGATAACACCGGTAGTAGGAGTTGAACTCCACACCCTCCGGTGGACTGACGGGCTGCTTGATGCTGCACCGGTACTCTTCACCCAGCTCGGAGAGCAGAGACGCGCGACGATCAATGACGTACAGAGTGGGGGGCTCGTAGATCACGTGCTCAGCGAGGCTTGACCACGGCACGGGTGTGGGCTGAATCTCCTTCTCAGGTTGCAGAGCTATGACCAAGACCGGCATCTGTCTTCCGAAGTCGAGGAAGGGCGCTTGGAGCAGCCCGCGAAAGGCCGCCAAGGCCAACTCAATCGCCCTGGCGGGCTCCTCCAAAGGCGCCTTCATCGACACCCCCATCAACTCGTCAATATGAATCGTGGCCGGAGCCCCAACTCGAATGGCGGCGACGTTTTCGGAGAACCAGGACTTCGCCCTCGTTGACGCACTCATCAAGGAAGTATCCTCGTTCCGTCCGAGCCAGTCACGTTGGGCAGCCGTGAGTCGCGCACTGCCATGCTTCCTGGTGCCGTCGCGCGAGAACGACCCGCGTGGCCCGGGACACGACACGAACGCCGTCCTTGCTCGTCGCCTAGACCCGATCCACCGATCGAGCGCCCCCCCCCAACTCACCGCCAACCCGGTCCCGATCTCCGAGAGAGCTCGATAGGAGCAGCCAACCCGGTCCCGATCTCCGGTGCGGGGTGGGGTTGGTGGATCAATTCTTGCGGCCCCTCCTCCTCTTCTTCTTCTTCAACAGCTCCTTCGCGCCCTGACCAAGCTGAGGATCGTCGGCGAGGTTCTTCAGCAGTCTGTGCGCCTCTTCGACTTGGGACCGTGCGAGGACATCGAGGAGGGGTACTCGGTTCTCCCCGTGACGCTCTTCGCTAAGAAGCTCAATGACTTCCTCGATGACTGAGTCATCGCCGGCGACCGAGAGCGCGCAGGCCATACCCCACTTTGCGCCGAGCGCTGTTGGGTCCTTGCTCTTCTGGAACTCCACAACGAGTACGTCCCACGCGTGCCGGTCCCGGCCGGCAGCCAGCGCGCGTGGTCCCCGGGCTGCAAGCGCACGGGCTATGCCCTCTCGAACACGATCCGGATATCCCTTGGGGAGGTGCCGGAGGAGAACGGGAACAGCGTCCGGGTATGGCTTGGTGGTGTTGACGAGGTCCCATTCGGACTCGACCTCGACGCCGAATGCCCGAAGGTCAGCAACCAAGGGGACTCTGGCTTTGCGCCACTCCCGGGCCCGTTCCTGGCGCTCTCGCTCTCGTCGCTCCTGCTCCTCGACCATCGCATCATAGCGGCCCTCTTCTTTGAGGAGGGCATCGTGCTCTGCGAGGGTCATAGGTCCTGTCTTCTTTCGCTTGCTGTTCATTGCGGGATTTCTCTGATGTTGATTCTGCCGGCGTCACGTGCTCTGCGAAGAGGTCCACTCAGTCTCGCCCCCGGCCGGACGAACAAATCAAACCGCCTTCCGGTCTGTTCCGCAAAGTCAGCAAAATCGCGTAGCTGGCGAGTGAAGCTCAGAGAACGAGTGTTCTTGACTTCGGACAGGACATCGTCGGTGAGGCCGTCGGGTCTCCGACCTCGACCGCTGACCCTGATCGAAGTTTGGGGACCAATGTTGTGTACACCGCGCACCGCGTTCTCACCGGCCTGCCCAACCCGGACTGGCCCGGCTCCTCCCCTTGAGCCCGGCGGACAGATGGGATTGTTGTGCACCCATACGGCGCGCTCGCCGACAAAGTAGCTATCTGCTTCCTCGACATCGAGGTTGTAGACGGTCTGACTCCGTGCGAGCCACGTGCCCGAGCTGACTCGCAGCCAGCCTCCGGCCGACGTGAAGACCTCGTCACCGGGCAGCAAGTCCCGCGCAGCCACCCAGCCGCGGTCCCTCGCCCAAATCGGGTGCTCCCCCGTCACCTCCAGGGCCTCGCTGGCCGCGTCGCCCACGAACTCCAAAGCGAGGATCGGCTGGTCGGGGCGTACCGTCGTATGCGCGACCGCGTACAGTCCCTGTTCGCCAGTGTACTCATCGCGTCCGACGACTAGGTCGCCCGGCGCGATGGTCTCGATGGGCCGTTGGCCGTCGGCCGTCTCAACCATCGTTCCCGCGACGAAGCACCCGCCCGCGCGACACCTACCGCCGCGGCATGCTCCTCCCAGGGCACGGGAGGTGGCCGCACTGCGAGCCGCCCTGGCGCTCCGCCACGCGATGCCGAGACCCGCGGTGACCGCACCCTCGACCGCATCGAGGAGGATATCGTTTCGGATCTGCTCCGCGCTCGCACACCCCCAGAACCCGCGGCCACTCGCAAGATTCATGGCGCCGCGCATCGCGATTCCCGAGACAACCGAGACCGCCGCACTCTCTCCCATGACAATGGCGATGGCGACTAAGTGCCCGAACTCACCGCCGGGGTCGACGTAGTTGATCGGATCGCCGTAGCAATACTGGTAGAGGTTGGGCCCCCCGGCGAACCCCGACGGGTCGGGCGAGAGCCAGCTGCCCGTCGCGGCGTCGTACTCGCGCGCGCCGAAGCGGACCAGGCCCGTGTCCGCGTCATAGAGACCGCCGGCGAAACCAAAGGGCTGGAAGTGCGGATTGGTATTGGCCAGGACTCGACCAAAGGCGTCGTAGTCCATGCGCTGGGCAATGGCGCCCGTGCGCTCGTTGACGACGAGACGCACGCTGCCGCGTTGGTCGGTGACAAACCGAAAGCGCTCGCTGCCCTGGACCATGTATTCAGGCG
>Ga0164313_10002999_pt1 | contig 15051 bp, 15 predicted proteins | sample GuaBasSedimGuay4_FD_113735 | JGI IMG/M metagenome (GOLD analysis project Ga0164313, IMG submission 113735) | Subseafloor sediment microbial communities from Guaymas Basin, Gulf of California, Mexico - Guay4, Core 4569-4, 0-3 cm | ecosystem: Environmental > Aquatic > Marine > Hydrothermal vents... | reverse complement strand
GAGGATTCTATTCTGGCAGCGCGGCTTTAAGTGCCGGTGGCCCGTCTTACCTAAGTACCGGTATGGTATCTTCTAAAAATCCCTACGAAGATGCCAAACAAATACCTATCAAGAGAATGGTTGCTTTTGAGGCTGTGAATGGTGCCTGTGTGCAGATCATGGAAACAAGAAAAATGTCCGGCGATATGCTTGAAGATGCCCTTGAAATAGTTCGTAAGGTTGACTTCACATTCTGTGGTATGGCTGTAGATATGTATGGTAGAATGTTAGAGACTATACCACATGCATATGATGATTGTAAACAGAGGGTGATTCGAATCAAAGAGTATCAATATCGAACTAATCCCGACGCAATGAAAAAGCGCATCCAAAAATATTTAAAAAGAGGTTGGGGCCTCACCATGTCAATTGATCAGGCCATGCTTAATTTAGATAAGGCCAAACGTGAGTTCCTAAAAAAGAAAGAAAGCAAACCAAAACATAAAAAGTATAAAAAGAAAGTTAGCTCTGCGCTATATGTAGAAAATCAAGGGAGTCAACCTGTGATTAAAAGCAAGCAGCGTCTTTCAAAGGCCATTAGCGCCCCTTCAGTAGCAGATCTTGTTAGAAATGTGGCGTACACAAAATTTAATATAGAATTTAGAGTTAGCATAAATAAAGAAGGCGGTTTAGATTTCGGTACGATAAAGAATAGTAAAAGACTAAATAATACAACAGCTCATGACATAATAACCGTTGTTAATGTTAACTTAAGGAATCAATATAATTATGTAGATGATAAAACATACAAACCATTATTCAATAAAGGCCGCGACAGTAATTATTCTTATGGTGGATCTATAACCTCTATTAGCACCAGTAATTCTGCCAGATGGACGTAATCATGGTCGAACATCGTGGTTGAACACTAAAATAAAATCCAGAAAAAAAACTAAGGAGGAATGTTATGACTGAGAAAATTAATAAGTTTTTCATGTACGGTACGCTCAAAGAAGGGCGGCCACTTGATCGCAAATCTTTTGCTGACCTTCGTATGTCAGTAGAGAAAGCATCCATCGTCGGCAGTATCTTCAGCCTAGGTCCCTACCCCACCATTAAGTTAGATGGCAAGGGCTTAGTCATTGGTGAGGTGCATACGTTCCCGGAAGATCATCTGGAAGGCATCAGAAGTGCTATGGATGCCGTAGAAGGATACAACTCCTCACACCCAGACAAAGGCCTGTACAATCGCCATAAAGTTGAAGCTACTTTGTCTGACGGAAAGGTGGTGACGGCGTGGGCCTATGAGTATAATGGTACCGTTGACTCCGCCCGTAGGCTTGATGACGGAATTTGGGAGCCCGGCAAGTGAAATTTGATTAAGTTTGTCTATCGCCCTGCAAATATGGTGAAGCACAAGCTACGATCGTTTCTCTTTGACCGCTTTTATGTAGGTAACTGAAACTAACAAGGAGGTATGAACAAATGTCAGGAATCATCGAACTTTGGAGAAAAAACAGGGGAGACAGCCTTCCCGTAAGATACACCGTTGGCCAGCCACCGATGCTGCCGAGCAGCGAGATGACAGAGGGCCCAACCGTGCACAACATTGACTTTCGTGAGACAGGCTCCATGGCCGGTAAGAGACTTACTGGTCCTGTATACTGTATCACATTCGAGGAGTCGTTTGTGCAGAGATTTGTCCCGGAAGCAGAAGTGGTAGACATTGCTTATGAAACCAAAAAAGCTGACATAACCAAGGCGCCGGCACTGGAGACGTAGCATGGCCTACATCAATAGCATGCTGAAACGTAGAATACTCATCGTTAATGACGGACGGGACTGTGGGGCTTCCTACAGTCCCTTCTTCGCCAGATTCGGTGAAGTAACTAACGATGTTAACGCATTAAAACTCAATCCATTCAACTTTAAACTGGTAGTGTTTACTGGAGGTTCTGATGTGTCTCCTACGCTGTATGGCGACACCAGTCCAAATAATATCTGCTGCTCCAGCCTCGAACGAGACATAGAAGAGGTATCTATATATAAATTCGCGCAGACTCGTGGGATTAAGATGGCAGGTATCTGCCGCGGCATGCAATTCTTAAACGTTATGACCGGCGGCAAAATGATGCATGATATCTCTGGGCATAACAGTGGCAACCACGAAGTAATGGTAAGAGATCGTGATGTTCCATTCTTAACTAACAGCTTCCACCATCAGATGTGTATCCCCCACGTGGACACACATATATTAGGCTGGTCAAACATCAGACTATCTAAACGATATGTCGGAGCTGAAGATGAGGTGGTAAAATATAAGGGGCCTGAAGTAGAAGCTATATATATGCCATGGCTAAAGGCTGTTGGTTTACAGTGGCATCCAGAGGCTGCCCCGAACACTGGACTATGGACTGCCAGCGCATCTTGGTCACGGTTTGTCATCAATGATCTTCTGGAAAAAACTACCATAGAGTTTAGAAAATTATATTTAGGTGAGTCTTACAGTCTAAGTATTGAAGAGGCAAAATAACATGGAGAAATATTTATACAAAGAGGTATACATAGTTGGTCCTGACAGTGTAATCTCAGCTGCTGGCGAGTTAACAATCTGTGAATCCTTCGAAGACTTACTAAACTATCTTAAAACAAAGAACGTCAGCATCAACTCCGATCTCCGTGTGCTTCATGGTATTCTAACTTCAGCCAAATCGATCCCAAAAGATCTTAAGAATCGTCAGCCATTTATCTTACTTGAAGACCCAGAGAGCAGTGGGCATGGTCTTCTTCTTGATCCTGATACTGATAATGACTGTAAAGAATTAGCCTCGGAAATAGAGAGGGTGCTGACGAGCGAAGAGGTTGCTAGCTTTTTCTTTGAGATAGACCAAGTCTACATCCTATACGGATATGAACTAAGCCTAACACTTTCAGTTGATGAAGATGATCTGGATGAAGACACAATTAAGGACTGCCTGGAAGTTGGTGCGGCAGCAAGAAAACTAAATGAGGATAATTAATATGAGTAAACAACAGCTAATTGAATTGAGTGTTACTGAAGACGGGCAGGAACGAAAATATGTTGGTAGATTCCTGGGATTTATAAAAGATGATGAATTTAATGCGTTAATCCAGAAACCCAGTGATGTTTCGCCGCGGCTTGAATCGAAAAATACACAAGATCTGATGAAGGTCGCCGCCAAGTTTGATAACATGGCAGGATTCCGCCTCATAATGGCCGTTAAAAAGGTGGATAATGAAGCCGCAGTAAAGAAATTATTATACGTGACCAGGGGTCTCGCTATGATAGATTCAGTAACACAGAGGGTAGAGGAAGACAAAGGCAAAAAGATCGAAGCTTCTCCAGGAAAGGTAACCTTTCAAACAGACGATGACGATAACCTGATAGCATTGGAGGCAGAATAACATGGCCGATAAAGAAATCCTAACAAGCAACCTACTTGAGGCCGGCGCAAAGTTTATAGTAACTGATGCCGTTAAAGATAAGACACTCTTACCAGGCAGTGTGGGGTTCATTTCCTTTACCAGGGGCGTTGATGAGTCTTATCAGAATCTCAGCAAGACATCTGTCATAATCATTCGTACAGGCAAAGGTGGTAAGTCAAGAATCATGTCTGCTACTATCTGTAATCCCGTCTTCTTTGTAGACGACAAGAGCTTCATTAAGTTGATGCCTGAGTCTGGTACCAAGAAAAACTATGTACACATCGAGCGGGACTTACCGATGTCTTTTAACGTAAGAAACCTGCCGCCTTTAGAGTTTCTTGGCTTCGCAGTGGCAATAGCTAGGCGAATAAAACACATGTCTGATCAGTGTAAACATAAAAAGTGGCCTGAAGCAAAGGATCACCCGATTAATATGATGAAGCGCCTACCGGATTATTTTGAGGAAGACCCCGAGAGTTTTCTTGCAAAGTATTCCCAGCCAGAGTTCATAGAGGAGTTTATACTTGAAGCCAGAAGAATGGTCTCCTCACTGATCCGTGTGCAAATTCAACTTGATATGACTAGAGCTAATGTTGAAGCCAACGCTGCCGAGTTCTTATTGTTTGCAAATATAGGAGAATTTATACCCAAAGACGCTGAAGATAAGACCAATGAATACAAATTCACTGATGACTTTGCGATGCTCACTCGTACTGTTAAATATCATCAAGAGCTGCACCGTGACATAAAGAAGCTGTATGAGAATAAAAAGAAGAAAAAGACTAAATTCTAGGGGGATAAGCCGATGTTCTCAGCCGGAACCAAGGTGTATGTTCATACTAGTTCTGTTGTTGGTAAAAAACTTGGGCCCAAGCGGCACAGTCTAGGCTACATCAGTGACGCTGACGATATATTCTTTGCTAACCACATAAAAGAATTCCCTATCAAACATCAATGTTTTATATTCGTCCCAACCAAAATAATATTCACTCGGTACGGTAAGGAGCAGAAAGAACGTAGCGAGGCCAGAGAGTTCATTCAAATAATACCTGTGTTTTTGGAGAGCATATCTAAAGAGAGTATAGTCGCAAGAATAAAAGAAATAATAGCCATTATGAACGCCGGTAATTTATATAAGAATCACCACTGGGCTGAGCTATGCTCTCATTACGGCGATAACACATTAAACATGGGAGTTGTTATTCCCGTTGGCCACACCAATCCTGCCCCAATGAGAGATAATGAAGCAGTATCGTATATAAATTCCGTGTTACGTAACAGAGACTTCATACGCCTTATCAGATATCCCGGCTCTCTCATCAAGAAACAAGTGAATGAGAATGTATTTAGTTATTTATATCAAGCCTCCCGTGGCAATAAGGCCACCAAAGAGTTGTTAAATTGGGCAGCTACACCTGAGAATATGTCAATGCTACTGACTACTATGCGCTACTTAAACACTGCGCTTAGCAAACGATTATTAGAAAACAATTCCAGCAAAATACCCAAAGAAATGAGAGACATCACATCATTCTCTGATTGGTTATTCAAAGGACTGTTCGAAGGTAATAGGACACTTAAAAGGAAGGAGGAGCTACTAAATAAAATAACATTATCAAATGATAAGATCTGTCTTTATCAATGTGCACGTCCAACCCGCGATACCTACTTAAACATCAAACCACAGCACGTCTAAAAAAGGAGACAACACTATGGATTGGAATGAAAAAGCTCGTCTGTTTTGTAGCAGTGTCATTGGACAGTTTGTTTCTCGCACAGAGGTTGAGGGAAGAAAGCAAGGTATCGACTTTGGTGTATCATTAGAAGTCACCCAAGAGAAGGGCGCCTGCTGGTTCACGTTCACTAAGGACGATGAGACTCATTCTTTCAGTGTACCCCTCGTCTTTGTAGAGAACAACGTTCTACTGCTTGAGCAGAATGAAGTACGCAGAGCAGTTTGTCCCTACTTCATCCGGGAGGATGATATGATTCTCGATTACTACTCAGTAATGCAGAGAATCATAACTGATACTCCCACAGGTTTGGTAAGTCCTGCCTTACTTAAGAAGTCACCTTTCATTCAACAGGTCGTTTGGTCATTCTCTAACGGCAATACATCTGTAATCATGTACAACCTTCAACGTGCTATCAATGAGGTAGTCAATCGCATGCCGCTGCATGACACCGCACTGAATAGTTACATAATGAACCATAGACTAATCATCATTGATCCTGCCTTCAATGCTATTCGTAGCCCGGAGGATAGATTAGACTACCAGATAGAAAAGAGCAAGGCATACTTCGCCCGCGGATGGACTCCGATTGGATTGGCGGATGGTAACCTAGCCGATAAGAACTACACATTAATGTGCGACATTAGACACCTCACTCCCTTCGGCATGAAGTACCATAATCCTCAGCGAAATCTGTACTCCACTCTCGGCATGAAGGGCGATGAGTTACCAAACATTCGCTCACAGTCAATGCAGAATCTGATGGACTCCGGCATCACAAGGAAAGGGTGGAACATGTTCACTCTATTCGCCGACATTCCTGATTGTTTCGAAGACCAAATCATGGTAGATAAACGTCATGCAAACAAGTTTATCACTTATGAGAAGCGCTATCAGTGCTACGGCCTTGTTAAGGTAAAGAAGGGGCAGAAAGTAAAGACAGGACAGACCCTGTCGATCTCTGATAAGGGCATGGCTAAGAAGTTTGATGTTGATTGCGACAACGCTAAGGTGCTGCGTATATCTCCTTCTCTTGTCAACGTGGGCGGAGTTAAAACTGAGGTATTTAACGTAGTAATATCCTATCGTAGATACCTTAGAGATGGTGTTAAGTTCACCAATCTGCATGGCAACAAGGGCGTCATTCGTATGAAGGACTTGGGTCGTGCGGTTGACCCCAGTGGTAAAGGACTGCGTCAGATAGATGTTATCGTATCAGCCAAGTCCATCAAGAAGAGAGAGAACTATGGTCAGATAATGGAAGCTCTTCTGAACAACACCTCTCCAGGCATCAACCAAGACAATCCTATGGTACTTGATGACTACTATGAAGTGCCTGAAGGTATGATGGAGAAAGCTCTCTCCGGTAATGGGTTACCCAGTGACGGTACATGGCATTGTGAAACATACGTTGGTCCTGTAGACGGTGTCTGTGGTGATGTATTCTGGGGAGTTATTGCCAGCGTAGAGAATTCTTTATGGGGAGAAGGTGCCACCGTACGAAAGAACACACGTGATCTCCGCACTGCCGGCCTCAAGTTCTCCCATGTTGAGATGAGAGCATTACAGACTCGTTTCGGTAAAGATAATCCTATCCTGGGTGAGATATTAACCTATGCTCAGGGCAGTGATGATCTTCATGAGAGCTTTAAGATTCTTCAGTCCAAGAAGGGTATCCTTCCTGAGGGTACTCCTCGTCGTCATACATTTGACGTTAAGTTTGTCAATCAATCTTCCGGCACCATAGTGGATGAAGAATATCTTACTGACACTGTAGTGGATGAGCACTTTGAGCCCGATGGTTTTACGATGCAGCTTCCTGTAGCATATCAGGTGTGGCGCGATGCCTCTGGTGAGGTAGTGTATGAAGGCGCTCCGGTACAGAAGATTCCTGATGATATTAAGGAAGTGTATACGTTTGATACTATATATATTCCTAAGGCTTCGATGCGCCGATGTTGGAAACATGACAATGGTAAGTTCGGTCTCAATGAAATCGGTGTGCTGATTAATAATATATTAGTAATGGCATACCGGTATGCTGGAGAGCCTACAGAGACCAGACATATATCTATGCTCTATCGTTCTATCGCCTCTTACTTCTCCCGTATAGCTGACATGATGGGCACGAAAAAGGGTGACATATCTAAGCTGGGTATGTCTGTACGTTATCCTTTCTCATCCAAAGCAGTGGCTACGCTATCCAACAGGTTGCCTGAGAACACAGTGGAGATTCATGAGAGCATGGCAAAACAACTCCGTATTAGCAATGGGGACGTAGTATTGGTAGAAAGATTCCCTTGTCTGGGATTCATGTCCGTTCGTCCGCAGAAAGTGAGGATAACTCAAGATGAAATGGCGCGCTATACTATCCGTGCTAGCAGTAATTGTCTTTGCTCCTTGGGGTTGGATTTTGACGGCGATGTTATGTATCTGGCTTCTTTCCATACTCCTGAGGCTCGTGAATTATTGCATGCCGAATGGGAATATCCTAATTCAGAATGCTATTCAATCATATGCCGGCTTAATGACAGTATTGGTACGCCGGGTGGAAGAGACTTCTCCTTGGCTGATTACAATATATCAGCATTCGAAGCGCTCACTGCTGAAACTCATGCGACGATGGTAAGTAATATTACCGGTGTCAAGAGTCATACTGGGCCGGTCATAGCATTAGCTTATAATCTTATGAGGATATTGGAGAACTCTAACGTATGCGATCTTCAGGACACTAACGTGGCTATTGAATACTTTCTCGATACTGTGGGCAACACGGTTTTTGCACAGAAACACGGTACCAAATCGCTGCATGCTATAGTGACCGAGGCTATCTGCTGCGGTCATGTAGAGGCATTAGCGAAGGAGGGGTTTGATCGTGCTACTTCGCAGACAATCGTGGATGTAATCACAGAGAAAGCACGTGCCCTCGGTGTTAATAATCTTGAGCAATATTACAAGAAAGCCAAAGAGAATGGTTGGAGTAACATCATCAACCGTATCGTGCGCCAGCAGAACAAGATATACTATGCTAGTCGTGCTAATCTTGAGGCTTGTGTGCTGCTCGATCATCTTGAGGCTCCTGCTGTGGATATACCCAGTAGAATCCTCAAAGATATTCTTTCCGGCAAAGTTGGTGCCCTTAGAACTAAGCTGGAGGAGTGCTTAGATCAAGACGCATTGGATGGAATTAGAAACACCGACCATAAAGATGCATGCAGAACTTTAATGGATATGGTGGAAGATTTATTATCTCCTTCCAAAGAGGATTTCATAGATAAAGAGATGCAATCCAATATGATGGACTGTCTTCGTAAACAAGTGAGGAGGGTAGTATGTCATCGACAATCGAATTAAACGGTAAGATATATAAGAGAGGCAGTACCGTAATTTTAAATAGTAAAGCACCGGCGATGTGCCATGCGCCTGCCGGCTTGAAGGTGGAACTGAGATACATACACAGAGAAGGCGGTGGGAATTGCAACATTGGTTTGTACAGTCGGCATAAAGAGGTAAAGGACTGGTCTGACCTGGACGGTGAGGTACCTCATAGAAAAGGCTGGTGGGTTAGGGCAGCTAACCTTGAACAGTGTATTGACACTTCAGACGTTGAATATGTTGTTAAAAAGGAGCTCAGACATCGTGGCACAGAGTTAAAAGATAAACCCTGCCGTTGGCTGGCCACACTAGAAGACGGTTCAATATTTGTAGAATTTGAGGAAGATGTGAATGGCTGTAGTGCTGATGGGCTAGGAAAAGCTGGCTATTGTGTCGCTATCAAAAGTAATGCATTAGCAAAAAGAAAGCGTGAAAAACACGCTAAATAACCCAATAAAGGAGTAATTATGGACAACCAAGGTAATCAGGGAAACGACCGTGAATTCTTAGGAATCACCCAGAATGAGTGCGCCTTCCAAGGAAAAGTAGTGGGCGATCCAGTCATTCAGAATGATAACTATGCGTTCATGCAAATCAAGACACAGATCTCCGAGATCGGAGCCAACGGTCAGTGGGCCGATACCATCATTCAAATCCCACTTGTGACAATGGACCCCAAGAAGGTCGCCGTCATTCAGAAATACGTACAGGATGGACGGGAACTTCTGATAAACGCTTTCTATAAATCCTGGACAGCCGGCGGCCAACCCCAACATGCATTCATGATTAAGAAGATGACGTTGGGTAGGAAGAAGTGGGTGCCGAGAGATCAGACACCAGGCGCTCCGGCATTACCTGTGCAGTAGGAGAAACAATGGCATTAACAAACCTGAAGCCCTTTGATGGGCTATCGGTCATAACTTCAGAAATGGATGAGATTGAGGTAGGACATTTGCTTAAGGCAACTGAAAACCTCGGTCTCATCTGTCAGGAGTGTGGCAGCCAGAGATTCAAAGCAGCAGGATTTATTCCTGTCAACGTAGAAATCTTAGCGGGTGTACATATCATACTTGCTCATGTGGATTATAAAGAAGTAATTATAAACAGAGTGATTCAATGTGCACAATGCGGAAGTACAGATTTCATAACAATAACCGAAGCCGCCGGAGAAAACAATGGATAAGAGTAAAGCTGCATTAGGGAGTGCTCCAGCTCCCGCAATAAGTACCTGTCTAGCTATAGACCCAGCTAATCTGTCTGAAGCAGATAGGATATTGATGTTGGAAGAACAGATGCGCCATATGCAACGAGTTATCCTCCGATTAAAGAAAACCCCTAAGGATGCACCACTTGCAGTACCGGCATTGGACAACACTAACAAGGACGGCATACCGGTGGGCACTGTATGTTTAGGTGCCACTGAGAAGTCGCCATTTCTTTATTACCTAACTGTTGAAGCTGATGGGTATGTAGTGGGCTCTCATAAATTTGCGTCGCTCTCTGCTGCTGCTGAGGCAGTTAGTCTTGTACGACGGAGTGGCTGGACATTTTGGAAGCTGGTAGATGGTACAACGCTTAAGGAAGCCTATAGGACTTAGTTATGGGTAAACGTAGCAAGAGAAATAAAAGAATAAATAAAAATAAAAGGGTAAAGAAGAACTACACTAAGCGAGAGTTCACCGAGGTATTCTGTCAGACCTGCCTTGCATGTTCTGGCCGAGTGAACCCTGCCTTTTGTTACGGTGCTCTATATAAACACGAACCTAAACCCTTTATCAACAAAGTATTTAATAATTTAATTGATATACATGCTACTTATCAGGCCATGGGAAGGCCCATAAGGTCCATGTCTATTGAGCAATTCCAGAATGTATTCTGTAGGACTGGGATATGTTTCAACGGTGATGTTTTTGCCAGCGCCGAATGTGATAAGCTAAGAGATTGTTACGGTGAATTCATGCGTCAGCTAGGGCTCGATGGTAATTATATTATCCACGAGAAAGATGCTACAAAACTAATCGAATTTAAGAATAACAAAAGTAACAAACGATACATATCTTACAGTAAAAAGAAAAAGAAGAGATCAAAACGTTACGTGTGTAAACCTTACGCTACTTTCTTTTCTAAAGATAATTCTGACTTTCAAGAGGAGATACAAAAGATACTCTATGGAGATAACGATAACAAACAAGATACGGATAAAGAATTGCCCAGCGACACTACAGGAGCAGCTGATAGACATACTGAGGGTAGAGAATCCAAAGTATAATGAAGCTGTTGCTAAGGGTCGTTGGGTCGGTAAACTTAAACCGTTTCTAATGAACTTCGATATCCTTCCAGATGATAGCATGCGTATACCTCGCGGCATGCGCCTACCATTACTTGATATGATTCCCAGCTCTATGGAATTTGATATCACAGATGGCCGATCAAACCATGGGTACCGTGATTTAAATTCTGCTGGTATTCAATACAGGCCCTATCAAGAGCGGGCCATGACCGCGATGTATCAAGCTGAAGAGGGGCTGCTTGTTGCGCCCGCGGGCAGTGGTAAAACTGTCCTCGGTCTCAGCATGATTCCACTGTATGGACAGCCCTGTCTTTGGTTAACTCATACTCGGGCGCTTGCGTTACAGGCTCTCGAAAGAATAACGCAATTCTTTCCTGATCTCGAAGAGGATGATGTTGGCTTGATTGGTGATCGTAAATGGAAACAAGGTAAATGGATAACCGTTGGCTTAATCCCTACTCTGGTGCGCAGACCTCAAGAGGTACATGAGATGCGTAATGATTATGGACTTGTCATACTCGATGAAGCACATCACTGCCCGGCCAGTACATTTTTACAGGTAATGAGCAGCCTCAATCCGTACTATATGTATGGACTAACTGCTACTCCATACCGTAGAGATAAGCTGGAAGAATTAATGTTTCAAACCATTGGCCCCGAGATTGTACGTGTATCTGTGGCCGAGGTTGAGGAAGCAGGTGGAATAATTATGCCTAAAGTATTATATCGTACAGTTACGTCCAAACCTGTTCACGATAATAACATCCAGAGAATATTAAAGGATAACATTGTCAACAACACAAAGAGAAGTGGATTGATTGTTGGTGATGTTCTTCGAGAAGCCACAGCTGGCAACTATTGCATAGTCGTAACAGACCGTAAAGCTCATGCAGATATTCTCTATGAATTAATATCTAAAGGATGGGAAAAGACGGGCATTGCGACTGGTAATTATTCCAAGAAGTATGTTGAAGAGCAGTCAGGTCTACTCAATAAAAAAGAGATAACCGTTTTAGTTTGTACCTTTGCCCTACTGGGCGAGGGATTTGATGTACCGTTCCTAAACCGAGCGTTCATAACGATGCCTTTCAGGGCCGAGGGTAGGGTGGAACAGCTTGTGGGTAGGATACAAAGAACTGCTGATGGAAAAACTGATTCAGTGGTCTATGATTATGTCGATGTTAATATCGGCATACTGGAGAACCAGTTCTATACCAAAAGCAAAAACGATTGTAGGTACAATGCTTACATGCGATTAGGCTTGAAGATAGAACCTTATGGAGACTAAGAGGGCGCAATATGATTGAAGACGAGGAGTAGTAATGGATATACCTGTTAAAGTTTCGCGGAAGATGGATGAAGTTGAAAGCATCTTCGAATCCAGAAAGATCAGAGCACCGAGAGATTTTAGAGACTTCTTTGATCTAACACTCGGGGACTTTGTTACAGTTAGAGCCACAGATGGCACGTTAATGACGTTCACAGTAGACAGAGCATATGAAGATGATATAAACGCAGATTCATTATGTGCTTATGTTACTAGTGATATACACAAACTCATTACCAACCCCTTGGCTCAGAGCTGCGACCTTGAATTGGTGGATGGCATCACATTAGGCTGCGATCCAGAATTGATGGTCATTGATAGAAACACTGGAGATCTTATATCTGCCCAGTATTTCTTTGGCTTAAAGAAGTGGGGGCCAGTAGGCTACGATGGCTTATTGCTAGAATTCAGACCTGCACCTAGTGTAGATGAATCTATAGTAGTAGATAATCTATATAACCTATTAGCTCAAACTAGATCTATTTTAAATACATGTCAAATGTTTCCAAGCACTATGCTTGCCGGCATATCATCTTATCATGGTAAGTCAGCTGTTGCAAAGAACTTTGCTAACAATACAGTCATGTATCAACCGAATTCCAAGCTCACTGCTGGGTTTCATTTGCATTATGGTATACCTGGAGAGATCCTAGGGTATCAGAAGAAATTTGTAGCTCAGCAAGTAGTAAAAGCTTTAGATTTTTATGTAGGTATCCCATCTATAATTCCTGAAGGATACACCGATAGCTATCGTCGTACCGTAACAGGAACAGAGTATGGGAAGCCAGGAATGTTTCGTATTGACCATAGAACATTGGAATATCGTACACCTGGCGGCGCCTTAATGAAGCATCCTATCCTTGCTCAGGGCTTAATAGGACTAGGCGCAGTAGTAATAGAAGATATAATTACCAGGGTGAAGGCTATAACACATGGCTTTACCCAACTAAATGAAATAGCAAGCGACGCAGACATAAGGATACTGTATCCAAACATCCCACCAGTAATGGAGATTTTCCGTGCTATATGTTCTCCTACAACTGATGTAGCTAAAGGTTATTTGGCAACGATAAGAAGGGATGTTGAAAATATGGTTGGCTTTGCGCGACGTGCTGAATCAATCAATAACTTTTTCAATAACATCGAAACTGTTTTCCCGATCGATGTAGAAGACAACTGGTGGAGGTATAGAAATGGGGAGAGACAATCGGGGTAGGTGGACGTTCTATGTTCACCCATCCAAGAGAACAATAGATGCAGCAGAAGCCAGGTACTGGAAGTCGATGCTCCATAAAATTCTTAAAGTAGGGTTGGAGTTCGAGTTTAATCTGCCGAATAAAAATGGCACATGTAAAGGTGATAACAACGCATGTCCATGTAAATTTATGTCGGAGATAGAGTGCTGGAAAGAATGTACTCGTACAAAGGAATGCCAAGCAGAGCAGGGAGATAAATTTGAATGCTTTGGTCTGTTTTGTACCGGATTCCTTAGCCAATGTGCTGTCTGTGATGACTTCGAGGTAGAGTGTAAGTCATGTGAGCATCGCTACGACCCCAACCGAAACCCAGACTCCATCAGGGAGCGGATGAATCAAACCCTGCACCCCAGCCAAAGCTATGGCAACATCACCAAGCACGGTGTCCACAGTGTAGTAACAGATGGATCACTACTTGGTAAGAAGGGCGCTGAAGTTATTACTGTCGGTAGAAGGCCTGATTACTGGGAGTTTTTCCAGATGTCCAAGTCCATTATCGACCTGGCAGTTGAGAACAATGCATATGTGAATGAGAGATGCAGTATTCATTCCCATTTACTAGCAAGCTACTACGGTAAGCTGCCCAATGGTAAGGATGGTGGAGCCGGTGTACCAAATCAGATCAGCGAGATGGAAAAGGATATGCCGGAGATAATACTGGCGAATTTCCATCAGCTTTGTCGCCGTTATCAGAATGCCATGACCTGGATGACTATGGGCCTTGATGACCCCGAGAAGATGACTCGTTGGGAGAAGTATAGAGTATCCGTACTTCATACCTCCGCTATCATGAACAGCATGCAGAAGGTGGTTCAGGATGTATCTTCTAATGCCGGTGGCAACAAATACGGCTGGGTCAACTATAACTATTGTCAATTCAATGATGATGGTTCTTTGCGCAGAGTCCATGTCGAGATGAGAGTCATGGACGGCCTGCTAACTCCGAGTGCAGTAGCAGCCATGAGTTGCCTATACTATTCATTAATGATTAAAGCTGTTGAAATATCCCGATACGGTATTGTTGAAGTCGGAGACAAGGAATGGCTTGATCGTGCTATGGTAGTGAAAGGCTGCCTTCTGAATAATATGAAGAGCTATCAAGACGGCGATAGATTTGGAGATACCTCCAAACTGTCTAATTATTATGAGACTCTGATTTCCGAATCATTTGATCTAATTTCCCAGGTGAAGCATATCCTTATGAAACTTGGACCAGCGTACGAAGTACTGGAGAAGCTAGCAGAGCGGCCATGTGCCCTGCGTAGATGTGATGGCGAGAGTTGGGAAAGAATCGAATCCGATTTGGCTGTACAAATGACAGTGGAGAATTTATTTATTAATAAACTGGCGGAGATCATAGACCTTAGACTGGTGGATCAGTGTAAGGATGAAGTCGAGTGGGTCACCGGAGCCGGCAACTTAATACGGGAAGATAAAGAATTGAATATCGACCCGGATGATGACACCGTGGAAGATCGTATCGCTGAATACACGCGGCTTGGGTTTGATAAACTACCGATCTGTATGGCAAAGACGCACCTTAGTTTAAGTCATGATCCTAAGCTAAAGGGGGTTCCTAAAGGATTCATCATTCCCGTCAGGGATGTGCGCGCGTCTGTTGGTGCGGGATTTTTATACCCGGTG
>Ga0164313_10002998_pt1 | contig 15052 bp, 8 predicted proteins | sample GuaBasSedimGuay4_FD_113735 | JGI IMG/M metagenome (GOLD analysis project Ga0164313, IMG submission 113735) | Subseafloor sediment microbial communities from Guaymas Basin, Gulf of California, Mexico - Guay4, Core 4569-4, 0-3 cm | ecosystem: Environmental > Aquatic > Marine > Hydrothermal vents >... | reverse complement strand
TCCGAGCGTTCCCGACACAAGGAGTGCAAGGATCAGGCGCCCAACATTGTCGTGAGCATGACGGCTGGAGTTGTTCGCGCTCATGGCCTACTCGACCGCGACCAGATCGAAACAGGCGATGTTCGAAGGCTTGATCTCTTCCAGGTCATCGTCAGCGCCGCAACGCCAGAGTTCGTTCGGTTCAAGCGTGGTGGTGCTGATTTCCTGGGCCGGTGCGAGGGCGGGCAGGGCGACGAAGAGCAGCGGAAGCAGTCGGTTCGGGTAGCGCATGTGGACTCTCGGGCTCGTGGGAATCGCTCGGGGGAGCTGGCTCCAATGCCAACACGGGGCGGGGCAGCTTGCAAGTGGAGCTTTTGCCGGCACCGTCGTCGTTTTCTTGTACCGGAACGGGGGCCTGATCTTCTTGCACGTAGTGTCCGAATACTTGAACGCACTCAATTAGAATGACTTACCGTGGCCTCTGATACAACTGGTTGGATGAGCCCAGTACCCACAGCTACTTCTGGCCACATTCGCGGGCTGGGTATGTCGCCAGCAGACACGAGGGCAGCGAGCCGGCGCGGAACTGATTCAGCGTGCAGAGGTGATGGAGGCGGGCAGCGGCAGATCTGCAGTGCCCCAGGCGTGGCGTTCGAGCCAGGCCGAGAAGTCCGTGCCGGTCAGTATGCGTAGTTCCTCGATCAGTGTATCCCGCGTGAGCCGGAAGCGCGCGTCGGTGAAGGCGCGGTCCGTGAGGGCCAGCAACAGGTCGTCGAGCGATTGGTAGTTGTCCGTGCGGGACTGGATCTCGAGGTCCAGTGCCAGCGCGAGCAGTGGCCCGCCAGTGTAAAGCATGCGCGTGTAGGCCTGATTCTGCAGAACGACCTGCCCGGCCTGCGCCAGGCTGGTGTTCCGGCGCAGGTCCGAGTCGCGCCAGTGGTTGGCGTAGCTGGCGCGCATGCGCTCGGTCCAGGTTCCGTAGTCCATCTTGCGCGTGGCCAGCAGCGCGCGGTCCGCGTAGAGCGTGGCTACGCCTTCGATGAACCAGTTCATTTCGTAGCCCTCCTGCCGCACCAGCTCGCCGATCCACGAGTGCAGGAATTCGTGCGCACAGAGGGCGGCCGGCTCCTGCTGCAGGCGTTGTCGCGCGCTGCGCGGATCCAGGAGCAGGATCATGCTGGCGTTGAAGTGCAGGCCGAAGTAGTGCAGCTGCTCCGGGTCGTCGCCGTGCGGGTGCTCCTCGACAATAAACAGGTAACTGCGGTCGGGAGCGCGGCCGAAGAAAGCCAGCTCGTGGTCGACGATCGAGAGGATGTTGTCGGCAAGGGCATCATCGCCAAAACGGAAGTTGCCGCGGATCGCGATCGCGATGCGGTAGCCGCGCAGGTCACGCCGGACGACGCGATGCTCGCCGACCGCGACCACCGTGGCGTAGAGCGCACGCAGATTGGGCGGTGCGCTGCGTGTGGGCGAGACGCGGTAGGGATTCTCCATGCCCCAGCCGTCGGGCAGCTCCCAGTCGACCGTGATGGTCCTGGGCGGCACGTCCATGGGGAAGAGGAAGAGGTCAGAGCCGAGGATGCGTCCGCCGTCTGCGCCCATGGCGCTGAGTGCTTCGTCGGCAAAGGCCTGGCCCGACCTGCCGGCTTTCAGCGAGACCTCGTAGCGGATTGTCAGGCTGCCCGAGTCGTGTGGGATGCGCCAGCCTTCGTCGGTCTTCTCGATTTGCGAGGCGCGGCCGTCAGGCCCGATGGCCTGGCGTACACGGAACTTGGAGGCCGGCGCCGTGGCCGCTACGGCGTTGGCTGAGAAGCCGAGGTGCAGTGCGCCGCGCTTGAGTTCGTCGACGGTAAGTTCGACTTCCAGGCGAGCCTGCGCGGCGTCCAGGACGCGGATACGGTAGGCAAAGGCGGTGGGCGACTCGGGCTGGCCGGCCTCGAGCGCGCGCCACACGCCGATCGCCGTGCCGCAGACCAGGGCGAGGCCCAGCATCGCAATGCGGACCCGGCGGTTGGGGAGTGTTCTGGTCGAAAGGGACAATGCGCGGCGCTCCGGTGCAGGGGTTCAGCGGAGCGGTGCATGGAGTGTGCCGGACTGCCTGGGTGATAGGCTGGATGATAGGCTGGATGATTCGTAAGGCGACCTGCAGCGTACTCGAGCGGGGCCTCGTTCGGCCCCGGAGCGCTCGTTCAGTCGCTGGCGTTCCCCACGCATCCCTACGGTGACCAATCGGTACGCGCCGTTCAGCATCGCGTCGGGGTCGGGCAGCTGGTTCCTGCCTGCGGTGCGCCGCGACCGCGCACCCCGGTACAGGTGGGGGCAACCGAGGACCTTGCCACCGCACCGCCAAACTAGCTCGTCGAGTTCCGTCTAGTGCTCTGCCAACTGCCAGATCACGTTCATGATCATCCACTTGCCGTCGGTCTTTGCCAGGTGGATGTAGTCGGTGCCCCAGGCGGCGTCGAGCTTCACTACCGCGATCTTGTCGGTGTGGTCGATGACCGTTACCTCGAGCTTCGCAGTCTCGGGGTCGAACATGCCGTCCTTGTTGAGGGAGGCGGCCAGGTCCTTCAATTCCGCGTGTGTCATCCAGCTCTCGTTGTAACCCGAGCCATCCTCCGCGGGCATGTAGCCGACCTTCTGCAGCCTGGGGTGCACGCTTTCGTCGACCAGCTCAGGTTTCATCTCGTAGATCGAGGTCACGTAGTTGGTCACGGCCTGTTCGATGGCCGCCTCGTCCGTGCTGTCCCCGGCTACGGCGAAGCCTGCTATCGCAACAGCCACCACGACGAGGGCAGTGCGCCAGACGGGTCGGTTGAGAATCATGGGAGTTCCTTTCGTTCAGGTCCTGCGAATAACAACACTCTGAGCCTTCCGTCAACTCCGTGGCTCAGGTCCGACCAATCCAGCGGTGAGGCCGAAGCTGCGGAGCCTCCGTCACTTGCGCAGCCGGACCCGGGATCTTGCCCTGCACGCCGGCCCTTTCGCCGGGCGGTGGCAGGTGTGCGCCGGGCCCCTGCTGACCGTTCCTCCTGAGCATTGCGACCCGGGGCTCTTTTTTGCGGGTCGAATGCGCTCTCCGTCTTATAGTAACCTGCAAGTTCGCGCGTACGGGCCCCCTGGCAATCAGGGCCCGGCTACGGTGTCGAGGGCATCGAGAAACGAGGCATGTTTTGGCAAGCGACGGCAAATACGTTCCCACCACGAGGGAGCAGGCGTTCCTCGATACGATCGAGAACCCGAAGTACGACCGCGAGATCATCAATGGCCTGCGGCCCTTCTTCCAGGACAAGGCGCCGGAGGAGATGAAGAGCTTCTACTCCCCGGAAGAGGTCGCGGCTTTGTCGAGCCTCCAGGACACTCCGCGGGACGTCGAGGAGCGCATGCCGGTGAAGGTGACCCGGCACTACTTCGAGATCGCCAGGACCAGCAAGGCGGTGCAGCAGATCGTCAAGGCCAGCCCGGACGAGACGCTCAACCTGTCGGGCTCTGAGGACCCCGGCTACCAGATGGACTTCGCTCCGGTCGAAGGCATGCTGCACAAGTACGAGATGGGTCTGCTCTATGTGGTCTCGACCTGCTCGGCCCATTGCCGCTTCTGTTACCGGGAAGAACTGATCAGCCAGAAGGAAATCGAGCGCCAGGACGGCAGCGTCGCCAGGAAGGGACTGGCCAAGATCAAGGCCGTCACCGACTACGTGCGCGACCACAACGAGACCGTCACTGCCAACGGCGGTGTGCATCCACAGACCGGCCGCGAGAAACTGCGCGAGGTCCTGTTGTCCGGTGGCGACCCGATGGTGTTGCCCAACAAGAAGATCGGTGAATGGCTCGCCGCGCTTGCGGAGGCGGGGGTGGAGTCAATCCGCCTGGGCACCAAGGAACTGGCCTTCTATCCGAAGCGTTTCGACGCGGCCTTCCTCGCGATGCTGGACAACTTCCATGCGACATATCCGGATGTCGGGTTCCGGCTGATGATCCACTTCAACCATCCGGACGAGTTCCTGCTCAAGGGCGCCGACGGTGAATACCTCACCAATCCGAACGGCTCGCTCAAGTTCCACGAAGACACCTGGCAGGCCATGGAGGCGCTCGCCGTGCGTGGCTGGTTGAGCGTCGAGAACCAGGCGCCGATCATCAAGGGAGTGAACGACGATTCCAATGCGCTCCGCGTCATGCAGCGAGCCCTGTATCGTGTCGGTGTCGGCAATCACTACTTCTTCTGCGGCAGGGACATCGTCGCCTACCGGGCCTTCAACGTCCCGATCGAGACCGTGTGGCAGATCTTGAACGAAGCGCAGAGGGGCCTGTCTGGCGTCGAGGCGCACGCACGCCTCTCCATCACCCACTACAAGGGCAAGACCGAGGTGGCTGCCGTCACCAACGAACCGATTCCCGGCGTCCCGGGCACCGAGAACGGCGTGGTGATCTTCAAGATCCTGCGCAACGCGCTGGATGCACCGGACCGCGGCAAGGTGTGCATCGTCGGGCGCAATCCGGAGGCGATCTGGTTCGATGATTACGAGGATCGTGTGATCTTTGATGAGGCGGGTTTGTTCGACTACGCGAGGGTCGACAAGAAGGCTGTGGAGTCGAGCGAGGTCTCGGGGTAGCGGATCTGTGGAGCACCGCGCTGCGCCTGCACAGCAGCATCCGTCTTGCCCAAGATGCCGTTAACGATCCCCGTGGCCACGGGGATCGACTTCACACCGATCACGAGCGGGGCTACTTCAACAGGGTTACGCGCTTCGTATCCACGATCCCGTCGGCCTGGAGCCGGACGAGGTAGACGCCGCTCGAAGCCCGCCGGCCGTGGCGGTCGTCACCGTCCCATATCACCTGGCCGCGACCCGGCAACTGATTCCGAAGGACCCACTCCCGCACTCGACGACCGGCAAGATCATAGACGGATACGGTGACGTCGTCTGGATGTGCAAGATCAAAGTAGATCGTCGTGCGCGGATTGAACGGGTTGGGGCGAGCCCCAACGAGTCGTGTGCGGCTCGGAGCTGTCGATGGCGGCGCCTCCCGGATCTCCAGTTCGACGCTCTGCCACATGACATCTTCCCCGGTGCGGCCGACGAGTTGGTAGAACAGCGGGCCACCCTCGAACAACTCCGCGGCTTCGTTGTCGATCCAGGAGTCGGAGTCGTGCACCGATCGCAGGAATGCGAGTTCGCCCGGTGCGCGGCCCCGATAGAGATCGAGTGAGGCTAGGGAAGCATCGCGTGGATCAGCCCAACTCATTTCGAGTCCGGCCTCGATCCAGCGGGTGGACAGACCTAGAAGGCGGACGGGGACGGGGCCAGTCATGAAGTACACGGGCCCCGCGGTGTTGAGTACCATGCCAGGCACATCCAGTTGGAACTGAATGCTGTCGCCACAGGCCTGCCAGCCGGGTGACACAGGAAGGTTCGATCCCGGCGCAGGCCCCGTGTGAATGCGGATTTGAGGGAGTTCTCCAGCAGGTGGTGGAGCGATCTGCTTCAACGAGATCCGGGCGAGCCACTCGGTGTGGAGTTCTCCCGGGACACAATCGGCCAGCCGGACCCAGAAGTGGGACTCGAGCTTGCTCATCGCAGCAGCCTCTCCGGCAGTGTGGACTCTCTCGACCTCCAGCCAGTCCGGGATTTCGACCGCGAAGTCGACGTGGTTGATCTCGCCGAGCACATTCTCGATCCGGACCCACGCTACGTATCGCGACTGCTCACCTTCAACGTCGGGCAACAGATTGTCGTCATACGAGTCTGGTTGCGCGCTGACCATGATCGTCGCGGGCCTGTCGGCGCTGATGTCTACTCGAACCGGAGCGATACGGAACACTTCGTTGTGTGTGCCCTCGCCTCGAAGCGCAAACCCTCTGCTCTCCAGGGGGGAGATCAAATAATCTCCCTGTGGCGGGAAGGTTCCCACCGTCTCGATCTCGACTCCGTCGACTTCCGATACGTCCCAGCGCAGGGTCGTCGATTCTCCGCGCACGATCACGGGGGGGTCGGCGTAGAACTCGTGGATCTCGGCGTAGGGTTCGACGATGGCGGCGTAGACGTACTCGCTTCCCTCTTCATTGTATGAGTAGAGCTCCCATGTGGATCCGTAGGGTGGTGTCGCAAACTGCAGGCTGTCCACATCTGCAGCTCCGTAGATCCTTGTGCCGTCCGGTCCGTAGATGCGGATTTCGTCTGCCCCGCGAACGGCCCATCTGAGGGTGACGGGTTCATCGGGTCTCGCGACCTCTTTGGAAAAGCTGAAATCGTCGATGATGGGCTCGGATACATGAAGTGATCGCTCGATCACCTCACGATGCCCGCCGTACCAGGCACTGAGAACGAAGTCCGTCGTCTTGATGATGGTGACTTCAGCTGTGCCCCCCGTTGGGTCGACTTCCCCGATGCCGGGTTCTAGTGTTACGCGGTCTGCCCCGGGGGTCTCCCACGCGAGTTGTATGAGCTCTCCGGGGAACACCGAGAGAATTGTTTCGGTCTCGGAAGCGATCGGGCCGACAACTTCGAATGAAGTGATGGGGTTGACCGTAATCCATGCGGTGTCCACAACGGTTGCAGAGAGGTAGTCCATTTCAAGTACGTGGAACGATGTGCCCAGTGGTGGGGTGACCTGCCGTGCACCCGGGGCGGCCACGGACTCTCCGTCCAGCCTGGCGGTGGGAGCGCGGCCGTCCCACATGATCCCGGTCGATTCGCCTGGGTCTGGGGTGGGGTTCCACGCGTGGAAGTAGCTGAGAACTTCGTCTGCCGCTCGCACGTCCAGCCGGGGCCACAGGTACTTAACGGAGGTGGCCCCGCGTGAATTTCGTGTCCACAGCACTGGTCGGTCCCTGGATGGCGCACTGATACTATGAGTGACGCGTCCGGAATCTGGAATCGCCGTATCTGGGAGTTCGAATCCGGGGATCCCTCCAATCGCCATTTCCGTAGCTCCGATAGTCTTCCACACCACATCGAATTCCTGATTCACGACTCCAGGCGTGGGGTCGAGGCGGAATTCAACAATGATGGGCTCTCTATAGTCGACCCGGTGCGTGTCAATCGTTCTGCCCACCGCGTTTTCGGCCACGAGTTGATACGTCCTGCCCGGTTCAAGGTCGAGCAGTCGCTCTCCGTGTGCTGTCGGAGTGAGAGGAATCGAATCCGGCAGGAGATATACGGAAGCAGCGAACGCGGTCGACCATCTGACCGTCACGGGTTGGCCAGCGACATAGCGACTCCAGCTGCCGCTCGAGAAGAGGATTGGAGCGATCGGCGTCAGCAAAACGGACCGGCTGGAGTGCCCGTGCTCGTTTTCGGCATGAATGAAGTAGGTCATCGGTTCCACGGGAGAAATCACCGTTGCCACACCAGATGCCCCCTCCAGTTCACCTGTGGGTTCCATCCAGACAGAGTCGGCGCCCGAGACGGCGTAGTCGAAGTGCACCTCCATGGTTGGCCCGTAGTACTGCTCGACCAGGTGAAACACGGATATGTGTGGAATGGGACCCGGGACCGTTAACTGACGTGTGGCCGAGCCGATCGCGTTGGTCGCGGTGAGCGTGTATGTTTCGCCTGTGGTGGGGTACAAGACGACTTGTCTCTGGCCAACAGGGACACGTCCGGGCACCGGATCGATGCGAAGTTCGACCGCGTGGTCGACGTCATAACTCAGCGCCACCTGGGCTCCGTGCTCCGGAGCTTCTGGATAGAATGAGAACTCGTTGATCACGGGGAGTTCTGTTGGGGCGATCAGCGGGATGGCTTCCACGACCTGGCCCCACTCGTTCGTCGCGGTGAGATCCAGAACGGGTGTCGTGGACGAGTTGATGGCTGCGCTGCCATGAGGCGCCACCTGTCCCAGACTCGTGATATCAACTCGATTTGCTCCGAGGACGCTCCAGGTCAACCGGAACGAGTCGGGGGTCTCCATCGGGGTTGCAGAGAGTTCGCGTACGTACGGCTCTTGGATGATCGGGACGGTGAGGGACGACGTCGTCGAGCTCGAACTCAATTCGTGAAAAGCACTTGATAATGCTGTGAATTGAAGGGAAGCCTGAGCGCTCACGGACACTCCATCCAGCATCCAGTCTCCGCCGCCGAAGGTCGACCACCCGAGCGTGTAGTCCCGGCCTTCCACTACGTACTCCGGGGACGACGCGAAGCCTGCGATTCCCGGATTCTCCGGGTTCACCACCACACCGCCGAAGTCGATCAGGTCGAATAGCGAGTTGTGGATGCAGTTGGTCGCCTCCATGGGATCCCCGCTGGACACGAGACCCGTCAGTCGAACGCCGGCTCCCGGCGCGGCAGAGTCGTCTCGCATGACGACCAGGCTCAGCACAACGAAGGCACCCGGAACTCCCCACCCGCCGCAGTCGGTAAAGGCGAGTACGAATTCCAATGGAGCCGGTTGTATCACCAACCCAGCTGTCGATGAGCCGAGAACGCTCAGCCCGGGGTCGACTTCGAGGCCGAACTGGAGGGCGCCGGGTGAGGCGTAGCGGGAGCCATCGCTGAGGTACACCACGTACACTTCGAACGGGATTGATTCTGCCTGAATCTCCCGCTCCAGCGTGACTGGATCCGCGACGATGGCCAGCGCATCCTGGAGTAGTGGTTGAGCGTTGGCGGAAGAGATTGATCCAGCCAGAACGCAAAGGGCAATCAGGCAATAGCAGCGAGCATTCATCGAATGGCCTCTTTTCGGGTACCCACCTGCGTTGTGAAGGTGGGACTCACTCGACCGGTTCGTCGCTGTTCGAACCGGCTATTTCAGCAAAGTCACCCTCTTCGTATCCGCGAAACCGTCGGCCTGAAGTCGGACGAGATACACGCCGCTGGCGGCGTGTGCCCCGCGATGATCGGTACCGTCCCAATCAAGATTTCCTGGGCCCCAGGGCTGCTCAGGCAACCTCCACTCGCGGACCCGTCGCCCCGCCAGGTCATAGATCGTCACCAGCACAGCACTCGCATTCGCGAGTTCCCAATGGATCGTGGTTCGGGGGTTGAAGGGGTTGGGTCTGACGCCAACGAAACGAGTGCGTGCAGGTCGGGCTGGCGCAGATGCGTCTTCAACTGCAATCACCTGGCTCTGCCATAGGGCGTCATCTGGAGTTCTGCCGACAAGTTGATAGTAGCATGGGCCGCTCTCAGCGATGAGCGGAGCGGAGGAGTCAATCCATGATGCCGCATCGACGACCTCAGCCAGCGGTTCAAGTCGTGCTGCGCTGCTTCCGCGCAGCAGCTGGAGGCTGGTGAAGCCGCCCACCGGAAGCCCAGGCCAGCTGAGCTCGAGGCCAGCGTCGACCCACCGCAGCGAGAGCGGCAGCAGTCTCACCGGGAGCGGGATGTTGCGCATCTCGAGGACTCCCTCGACCTCGAGCGGTACGCCGGGCAGCGGGGTTCCGAAGGGCACATCCTCGATGCACAAATGCCAGGTTGGCGCGGGGGCTATTGAGACGGTCGTCGCGACCCCGTGAGGTGCATTGCCTACCTGCTTGAGGCGCACTCGTCCCAGCACGCCGCTGAACGGCTGATCGGGATTCATGAACAGGGGCCGCCAGGTCGGGTCGCAGAGCTCCGGATTCAGGACTATCCGATTGCCCGATCCGGTACGCGACTCTCCGTCCACGGGCTGGAATTCGTCGACCGCCAGCCACTGCGGAATCTCGAGGAACAGATCGACCGCACGCACCGATCCAAGAAGGTCGCGAGCCATCACGTAGATATCGAAGCGCGGGAACCCGTCGGATGCCACCGCATGGAGGGGCTCCGGGTTGTGGGCGAGGACATCCGGGCTCGAACTGAGATACAAGGTCGGCGGATGTTGCGCATCGAGATCCACACGAACCGGAGCGAGGCGCGGAAAATATCCTTCCACTGCGGCTCCGTATGCGTGGATGGCATAGTTACGACTGGCTTCGGGCACGACCGCTAGCGACCCCGATCCTGGTAGTCCGCGCCGGCGGTCGTAATAGATGCGGACCTCAGTCGCCCCATCGATGTCCCAGTAAATCGTGGTGCTGTCTCCTCGGACGATCGTCAAAGGATCTGCATGGACATCGTCAATAAGCTCAGCGGCGGACTTGAGCCTGATCTCCCTCCACCAGAAGCTGGACTCGTTGTTGGCGTCGAGTATCCAGCGTCCGAATACCGGCGGGTCAACGATGTATTCGGTCTGCCCGAGCACAGAGATACGCGTGCCCGAAGGCGTTACCAGTTCAAGAGATTCGGCACCCACGGCATCCCAGCGGAAGTGGACTGGTTTATCGTCGGGCAGCCAATTGTCCTGGGCTTCAAAATACGAGATGAAGGGGCGGCTCATTCGGATCCGGCGCTGGATCACCTCGCGCTCCCCGTCGTACCACGCGTTGAATTCGTAAACGGTCACCGTGTCAAAGCGCGTCGTAGCGAGATTGCCGGTCGGGTCGACCTCACCAGGCTCGGGCAGGATCACAACGCGATCCGCACCAGGGGCGGAATAGTTGAAGTCGAGGTCGTCGCCAGGATAGAAGCGGGGCGTTGCGACTTCGAACGAGCTGCGAGGTTCGACCATCACCCATGCAGTATCCGTCTGCGCGTGGAAGCGGTACACGCCCCGGAGGATGTAGGCGTTCGTTCCCGGCTCCGGGTAGACGAAGCGGTGGCCCCTCAGTCCGGAGCCGAGCCATCGGTCGCCTGGGTCGAGATAGTAGGTTCCCCAATTCTCGACTTCCCAGCGCAGCAACGCGCTTCCATCGCGCCCTACGACCGGGTGATCCGTGTAGAACGTATGGATCATGTTTCGGTACGGCTCGACCTGCATCAGTCTGCCGTTGTTGGCCAGGGTCGAACCGTACTGGTTCCAGGCTTCCAGATAGAACAGTCCGCTAAACTCGTGGTCGAAGGTATAGGGAATCGATCCTTCGACCGGGGGAATTGAATCGGGCTGAACGAGTCCGGGAACCGGCCCCGACACATCCCGGATTTCGATGCGGTCGGCTCCGTAGACTTCCCATTCGATGTTTCCGATGTCGTCGATCATCGCGGGAGTCGGGTCGACTCTGAATTGGGCGATGCGTGGAGGGCCAGGGACAATGGTGGCCTCCCGGGCCGTGGTTCCGATTGCGTTGGTGGCTACGAATCGATACGTGGTTGCGGAATCAGGATACACCTGGCGACGCCAGGAACCATCCTCTGAGCCCACAAGAATACCGTCGGGATACATGCGCACCGAGTCCGCCCATTGCACATGCCAGACGATGAATACCGGTTCATCACCGGCGAAAGTGGGATCCAGGCCGATGTTCAGCGTGGGTGCCCGGGACTCGAGGGTGAGTTCGCTGGACACGGTGTCCGTAGCATTCCGCGCCACCAGTTTGTAGATCGTTGGCTCGACGAGACTGGTCACAGTCACGAATCCGGCGTGTTGCTCCAGGATACCAAGTGGTTCCATCCAGACAGAGTCTGCTCCGACTACGATGTAATGAAGGTCGACGGGCAGGCCCGGGCCGAAGGCATCGGGGTCGGCGTAGAACCGGGAGATGTGCGGAGGTGGGGTGTGGGTCGTGACCTCTGCACTGGCCGAGCCCAGCGAATTCGTGGCGGTCAGTCGCCACACACCACCTTCGACGGGAGTGATTTGCATCCCGCCCTGCCCGATTGGAACCCGTCCGAACTCGGGATCAATCGTGACGGAGGTCGCTCCGGCCACAGCGTATCGAAGAAGGACTGCCTGGCCCGCTGCGTAGTCGGAAGGATCGAGCTCGAACATTTCGACCGTTGGCGGATCGGTGGGGGCGACGAGTTCCAGCGAATGCCAACTCGTGCCCCAGGTGTTGGTCGCTGCGAATTCGAGAACAGGATGCTCGTCAACGCTAACGAGACGCGAGCCTTGTGTTGCTACGTACCCGATGCCGGTGATGTGGACACCTGTGGCGCCGACAATGGTCCAGCTCACACGAACCTCACCGGGCACTCCAGTCAACTCGAAGTCCACGTTGTGGATGACGGGCTCGCGAATCGTCTCGACGGTCACGCTTGCAGAGGCGCTCCCGTCCGTGGAGGCAAGTTCGCGAGTTTCGAGTCCAGTCGCTGAGAATCGGGTAAGCCCTCGTGGAGCAACCGGTGCGCCGTCAAGAAGCCAGCTGCCCCCGCCAGCGGTCTCCCACGCCACATCGTAGCTACTGCCCTGGACCGGCTGGGCAGGAGTCGCCACGAAACCGACGACCGTTGGCTGGTTTCCGTCGACCACTATTCCGCCGAAGTTGATCGGGGAGAAGGTCTCCTGCTTCGCACACCGCGTGGCACGGATTCCCTCGTCCAGTGACTCAAGTCGCCCGAGCGTGACCGCAGCGCCGGCTTGGGTCGACGCATCCCGGCCGATCACGAGCGTGAGCAGCACGAACGGATCCCCCGACCATTCGGAGGAGCAGTTCGGGTACGCGATCACATACTCAAGGTCAGCTGGTTGGATGACGAGCGCTTCTGTCGTGGCTGCGATGAGTTCGAGGCCGGGGTCCAGCTCGATCCGGAACTGTGCGGCGCCGACCGCCCCGAACCCATAGGTCGGATTCAGAAACACCACGTACGCCTGAAACGGGAGCGTGCCTGCGGGCACTTCACGTTCCAGCGTGACCGGGTTTGTAACGATGGCGATGGCATCGGTCGGGATGGTCTGCGCGGAGGCGACCACAGGGGTCACCGCAAGCAGACCCATGACAGCCAAAGCAGCGCAACGAATACGCATCTCAGTCCCCTCTCTTAGTCTCGGCAGTATCTATAGTGGATAGTATCGACTCCCAGCCGTCAGGTCGATGCGGGAGACGGTCTCGGGCGCACGAGTGTGTGATGCAAACGCATCAATTATCGGCCGGCGAGCACGAGTGGGCTCCACCTCCTGGTTTGGCTGACATATCAGCCAAACCAGGAGAGCGTCACTCGGGGGGAAGAGCAATTCACCAGGCAGACATGGCATGTAGCGCCGTGACGGGGCAGGTATCGTGCGCCCGGTCGGTTGCGCTCCTGTGCGATTCTCCGAGCCTACGCCGCGCTGAGCCACCCGGCGTTGCCATCCTCCGATCGCACGACTAACTTGCGCCGCTCGATCACCAGCGCCAATCAGAGAACTTCCCCTCCTGGTCCGGTCCCGGGCCAGCAGCCACGAAGGCACGCATTTGCAATCCGTACTCAGGAGCGCCACAGGTGCTCCCCGACGCTTCGGTTTCCGTCGCATCAAAACCGAACTCCTGTCCGGCCTGACAGTCGCGATGGCCCTCGTTCCAGAGGCCATCGCATTCGCCTTTGTGGCTGGTCTGGCACCGTCGTCGGGTCTGTATGCAGCATTCATTGTGGGCCTGATCACCGCGATGTTCGGCGGGCGCCCCGGCATGATCTCCGGTGCGACTGGCGCCTTGGCCGTCGTGATGGTGTCGCTCGTTGCAAACCATGGCCCGGAATACCTGTTTGCCACAGTCGTCATGATGGGCCTGTTGCAGTTACTCGCCGGCTTCTTTCATCTGGGCAAGTTCATTCGCCTTGTACCGTATCCGGTAATGCTCGGGTTCGTGAATGGTCTGGCCATCGTGATCTTTCTCGCGCAGTTCGAACAGTTTCGCGTCGAAGACGGTATGGGCGGTCACACCTGGCTCGCGGGTGATCAGTTGTGGTTGATGCTCGGACTAGCTGCGCTGACCATGGCCTTGATCTGGGGCACGAGCAAAGTCACCAAGTCGGTGCCCGCGCCGTTGGTCGGAATACTCGTCACTACCGGAATTGTTCTCGGATTCGATCTGGACGTACGCAGCGTCGGCGACATGGCCTCCATAGGCGGCGGATTGCCGACATTCCATGTTCCGGGCGTCCCGCTGACGCTCGAGAACATGATGATCATCTTCCCGCACGCGGTCATCCTGGCCTCGATCGGCCTGATCGAAAGCCTCCTTACCCTGAACCTCGTTGCCGAGCTCACCGAAACCCGGGGCAAGGCCAGCAAGGAGTGCCTCGCTCAGGGCGCCGCGAATTTCGTCACCGGCTTCTTCGGTGGCATGGGCGGCTGCGCGATGATCGGCCAGAGCATGATCAACGTTGAGTCCGGCGGTCGCACACGTCTAGCCGGTATTGCCGCCGCGTTGTTCCTGCTCAGTTTCATCCTGTTCGCGTCGAATATGATCGAGATGATCCCCTTGGCGGCGCTGGTCGGCGTGATGTTCATGGTCGTCATCGGCACCTTCGCGTGGAGCAGCCTGCGCATCATTCGCAAGATTCCGTTGTCGGATGCGTTCATTTTGGTGCTGGTGTCGGGTGTCACGGTGGCTACGGATCTGGCGACCGCCGTCGTGGTTGGCGTGATCGTGTCGACGCTGGTGCTGGCGTGGAAGTCCAGCCAGACCATCCATACGCGCGTCCTTACCACTGAGGCAGGGGAGAAAGTCTACTTGCTCGATGGCCCGCTCTTCTTCGGTTCAGTGGAGAGTTTCGCGGCCCTGTTCAAGCCGCGTGAAGATCCGCAGGAAGTCATCGTCGACTTCCTCGACACGCGTGTGTTCGACCACAGCGCGTTGCAAGCTATCGATACGCTTGCAGAAAAGTACAAGCGGGTGGGCAAGAACTTGCACTTGCGTCACCTCAGCCCCGATTGCAAGAAGCTGCTGGAGAAGGCCGGTGATCTGGTGGAGATCAGCATCATCGAGGATCCGCATTACGGTGTGGCCGTGGATTACGGGGCCCGGTTTGACGAGCGCGAGGGCAGGTAGGGCGCCTCCCCCGAAATTGTGACATCAGCGATCCCGAAGCTACTCACTCAATGTCCGGGTCGCGGCAGCATGGTAGGGTGTGCGTGAAACCTCATCACGCGCAACCCTTCCCGGGAGCTGATGCATGCGCATAGCCCTGATCGTACTGCTCGTAATCGTTCTTTCATCTGTTGCGGCTCACTCTATCGAAATTCGTGGGGACTGGGTACAGATCCAGGTCGGTGATGTCGCCGTGTTCACGAACGACGACGATGACAAGGCCATTCAGTTTGCCCGCAAGATCAACTTGCTCAAGCGAACGCTGCGTGCGTTTGCCATGGTCGAGCCAGGCTGGGAACGACCGCTCCGCCTCTACGT
>Ga0164313_10002997_pt1 | contig 15053 bp, 15 predicted proteins | sample GuaBasSedimGuay4_FD_113735 | JGI IMG/M metagenome (GOLD analysis project Ga0164313, IMG submission 113735) | Subseafloor sediment microbial communities from Guaymas Basin, Gulf of California, Mexico - Guay4, Core 4569-4, 0-3 cm | ecosystem: Environmental > Aquatic > Marine > Hydrothermal vents... | reverse complement strand
TCAATATCAGGAGTGATTCTGACTTTGTGAATCGCCGTTTTCCGGTACAGTATGTGATTCGTCCTCAGAGGGAGGAGTTTCATGACTACAGGGGATATGCCGGACGCATAGCCGGAGGGGTATGGAAACCTGGTGAAAAAGTAGCGGTGTTACCAGGTGGTCATGAAACAACTTTAGAAGCTATCGATACCATGACCGGTGAGCTGGAGGAAGCCTTCCCGCCACAGTCAGTGACCTTCAGACTTGCGCATGACATTGACATCAGCAGGGGGGATATGATTGTTCCGGTCGATCAAAAACCCAAAGTAGCCCAGGAGGTGGAGGTGATGGTTTGCTGGCTTGGGGAAAAGCCGATGGTACTGGGTGGGAAATATGCCATCCGCCACACCACCTCAGAGGTAAGGGGGATTATCCGTTCAGTGAACTATAAGGTGAATATCAATAACCTGAAGCAGAACACGGAGGATAAAACCATTGCACTGAATGAAATTGGACGGATTACCATCAAGACCTCCAAGCCCATTTTCTACGATTCGTATAAGGATAATCACATAACCGGCAGTATTATTATTATCGACGAGGCTACCAACAATACGGTGGGTGCAGGAATGATTATTTAACCCGGCTGTTCAAATTCAGGAATTATTCTTCAGCATCTTGATTACATCCCCAATGATGTGGGTGTGGTCAAATGCAAGTTCAGGCAGTTCAGAGAGATCAAACCAGGAAACTATTTTCGCATCACTCCCGGCCACCGGCAGACCCATTTCCGGTTTCCAGATCATAACAAATACCTGTGTAATGGTACGCCCCCTTGGATCGCGGTCCGGTTTATCATAGGTATCAAACCGGATCAGCTCACCGGCTATTACAGCAGTCTCTTCCTTTAGCTCTCTTCTGGCAGCCTCTTCAAGGGTCTCTTCCATCTCCATAAATCCACCCGGCAGGGCCCACATATCTTTGTATGGATTTTCCCTGCGCTGAACCAACAGGATTTCCGGTAAACCTTCAAGCCGTAAAACCGCCACATCAGAGGTCACCGCCGGCCTGGGATACTCATATGTATATTTTCCTTCCACTTTTCCCTTTCTGGCTTTCCCCTTATTCTATCCTTTTTATAATCCTCAATTTGTGTGTGTATTCATCTCTTTCGGTTGAGTAGATACCCTGTTGATCAAATCTGTCCATGCGCACCTGGTGATGTGCATGTAAAATCTGTCCTCCTTCCAGTAATATACCCACATGATCAATTTCTCCATCCTGGTTATTAAAGAACGCCAGATCTCCATTCTTAACCTCATGCATAAAATTGATGGAGCTACCCAGTTCTGACTGTTGTTTAATAGTCCTGGGTACCAGAATTCCGGTCATTCGACAGAGCGTTTGTACCAGGCCCGGTGCATCAAATCCAAATCCCGATCTTCCTCCTTTAATATAAGGCAGTGACACAAGTCCATTCCCAACCTCGTCCAACTTTATGCCAGCTCCGGGGGTAATCAGTCCTTCATTTGAGGATAGCTGAAAATCTGAAGTGTGAATCTGAAGTGGTTGACCACTGGCAACCGGCCAGATTGATCCAGCAGGCAAAATGCATTGTTGCCCAAGTTTCAAATCCCGGGCTGTGATCATCGGGTAGGAGACGATTCTAATGTCCCTGGAGGACTCTCTTTTTTCGCTATTTTCGGACTCAACGACCTTGATGCTATTCCCGGTCACCCAACCTTCGAAGTTGTCAAAATCAAGCGATATGAGCAGCCAGTGGGCCTTGGAGTCCAGAATGGTAAACTCCTCCCCGAATAACAGCTGTGAATTCATTTCAACCTCATCAGATGGCTGGGGCCTTATGGGAACATACCCCTGTAATGAAATCCCTCTACTCATGGTCTGCTGGTCATTAAACAATAGTGATCATTGCAGCTTTGCAGCAATAGTTTTCAATATAGCCATAATCTTTAAGTTGAGCAGAAGTATAGAGGCAATTGAACAAAAATAGGAGGGAGGGGTTAAAAGTTGCAAAAGATATTCTAATTTCACCCCATGAATTGGATCAAACGCATTGTCAGGTTCTGGAAAAGTATCCAAATCATTCTCCTTTACCTTCTCAGTATCTTGCTGGTTTATTTTATGTTTCCAAGGGAAGGGAAGTTCAAATATGAATATTCCAAGAATAAGCCATGGATGCATGAAACCCTGGTGGCACCCTTTGACTTCCCCATCTATAAGCCAGATCAGCAGGTGCAGCGGGAGAGGGATAGTCTGCAGAATAATTCACACCTCTATTTTATATATGATTCCCTGATCGGAAGCAATGTGCTAACCACCTTTAATACCGATTACAACAACATGCTCTCATCACTGGGAACAGGAGCTTATATTTCGGAAGCGTGGACATTTACTGGTCATATGGTCACAGATATTTTAAATGAGATCTACAGTATCGGTGTGGTTGAGCGTCATCCAGTACTGGAAGGGAAACCTCTGGATCAGCTTTCAGTGGTTGTGGTGAAAAATGCCCTGGCCGAGGAGATTCGTTACCCTGCACTCTATACCGAACGATCGGCATATGAGCATTTAGTGGCCGAATTGGAGCGAATAAATCCGGGCTCATTGGCCATACTTAATCGAATGAACCTGAACGATTACCTGAGAACCAACATACTCTATGATGAGGTGATGACTTTCAAAGTACGTGAGGCAAATCTTGAAGAGTTAACACTCACCCAGGGAATGGTGCAATCAGGTCAGCGAATTATAGCCAGGGGGCAGCTCATATCCGGCTCCGATTTTCTGATTATTGAATCGCTCCGAAGAGAGTATGAATCCAATCCGAACGTTGGAAAAAACTACCTGGTGGTCTACATGGGGCAGTTCCTGCTGATTGCCCTCATATTTATGGCCCTGTACTGGTTTATATTCTACTTCCGAAAAGATCTGATGTTGAGAAGTAAGCATACCCTGTTCACACTTGGATTAATTGTGATTATGGTGGGTCTTACCCGTGCGGCCTCCACAAATGATGCTGTAAGTGTCTATGTAATTCCCTTTGTGCTGGTGCCCATATTCCTGAAGACATTTTTTGATATCAGGTATGCGCTTTTTGTGCATATGATCACCTTACTTCTGGCTGGATTCTGGGTGCCAAACAGCTACCAGTTTGTCCTGATGAATTTCCTGGCTGGTCTGGTGGGTGTATTCAGTCTTCGTTCTTATTACAAAAGGGGGATCCTCTTTTACACCGCCACCTTTGTATTTGCAACATATGCGCTGATCTATATTCTGCTATCCATCATGCAGGAAGGCGATCTATCGCAGATCAATTGGGTGAATGTACTGTGGCTTACCGGGAACGGATTATTAATTCTGACGGTCTATCCGCTGATTTTCCTTTTTGAACGTATTTTTGGTTTCCTTTCGGATGCGACACTTTTCGAACTTTCAGATACAAACCAACCACTGCTCCGCATGCTGGCAGAGAAAGCACCAGGTACCTTTCAGCACTCCATGCAGGTGGCTAACCTGGCGGAAGAGGCTATACTTAAAGTAGGGGGAAATTCATTGTTGGTACGTGCCGGAGCAATGTATCATGATATCGGCAAAACAGAGAATCCTTATTATTACATTGAAAATCAACATGATGGAGTTAACCCGCATGATGAAATAGATTTCAAGTCAAGTGCGAAAGTTATTATAGATCATGTATCTATGGGTGTTGAGATCGGGAAGAAGTATAAATTGCCTGACCGGATCATTGACTTTATTCGCACCCATCATGGAACAAGTACAGTCCAGTATTTCTACCGCTCCTTCATCAATGCCAATCCCGATGAGGAGGTGGATGTGGAAGAGTTCACTTACCCGGGACCCACTCCCTCTTCAAAAGAGAATGCGGTACTGATGATGGCTGACTCAGTAGAAGCGGCTTCCCGCACTCTTAAAACCTATACGCCTGAAACCATATCTAAACTGGTTGAAAATATTGTGGTCCACCAGGCTGAGGAGAATCAGTTTTCTAATGCAGATCTCACTTTTTCGGATATAACGATCATCAAGGAGATTTTTAAGAACAGGTTGTCCAATATCTATCACTCCAGGGTTGAGTACCCGGAATAGATATACCCACATCCATGCCGGGCTTAATCCAGCAATTCAATAATTTCAGTATTGGGGAATTTTTTTGGATCAAATTCAAACACACTGTTTTCCAGAGGCTGATTACCTATGATTTCCTGAAGAAGCATGGTATACTGAATGCCTTCCTTATGCTTTAATTGGATGGCTTCAAGCTTTAAAGAGTTGGGATTGATAAACATCTTTAACATGGAATAGGGACCTGAAACCTCATTGGGGTAAAGTTGAATTTCTACCCGTTCTTTGCCCTTGAAGGGTTTGCTACCCATAAAACTATATTTGAAATCCTGCTCGTAGGATTTAATAATCCTGATGGGAACGGCCTGCAGATAGCTAGGCTGATCCGGATCGGGAACACTCACATAAACCTCTTCAGCATCTGTGTTCTGGGAATAGAGTTTCTCTTCATTGTAATAGACAATAAACTCATCCACCACTATTTTATATTTAAAACCCTTCATCCAGATGGTTCCTTCTCCCTCTACAGAGGTTTCCCGCATGATATCTTCCCGGATATAATCCATCTCTATTTTGTAGCCCACGTTCATATCGAACTGTTCAGAGACTGCCTGCAGATACATGTCTGCCTTGGGATCCTGTTGGGCATAGTTCAGTAAAGGAGTCATCGCAAGACAGGTGACAAGCACTATTTTTAAGCGTTGATTCATGGTTTGGCCTCCGTTTAGCTAATGTTACTCAAAATCTGTTCCAAACTGAATTCGTCCTGTACCAGCACCTGCCTGGCTTTACTTCCTTCAAAGGGACCAAGGATCCCAGCAGCTTCCAGCTGGTCCACAATTCTGCCTGCCCTGTTGTATCCCAGGGAGAGTTTACGTTGGATCAGGGAAGTTGAACCCTGTTGGTGCTGAACAACAAGTCTGGCTGCTTCCTCAAATTTATCATCCCGCTTGCCCAGGTCCACATCCGGTCCTCCGCTTCCCACATCATCTGCAGGAGTAAGCATCATTGCAGTAGGATATCCTTTCTGACTTCCAATAAACTCTGTAACGTTTTCTATTTCAGGCCCGTCAATAAAAGCGCATTGCAATCTGATTGGTTCGCTTCCACTGAGGAACAGCATATCACCCCTGCCGATGAGCTGGTCAGCTCCGGGTCCATCGAGGATGGTCCGGGAATCAATTCCTGAAGTTACTCTAAAAGCAATCCTGGCCGGGAAGTTGGCTTTAATTACTCCGGTAATAATGTTGGTTGTTGGTCTCTGTGTAGCAATAATCAGGTGAATCCCGATGGCTCTGGCCAACTGGGCCAGCCTGGATATTGGGTGTTCCACCTCCCTGCCTGCAGTCATAATCAAGTCTGCAAATTCATCTACAATGACCACGATAAAGGGTAAAAACTTGTGGCCTTTGTCTGGATTTAACTTCCGGTTTATAAACTTCTTGTTGTACTCCTTGATGTTCCGCACCTGGGCATTTTTCAGCAGATCATACCGTTCGTCCATTTCCTTACAAAGGCTGTTCAGCGTATGAATGACTTGCTGGGTATCAGTGATTATAGCCTCCTCCGAATCAGGAAGTTTTGCAAGGAAATGCCTTTCGATTTTTGTATATAATGACAATTCCACCTTCTTTGGATCGACCATAACGAATTTCAGACTGGCCGGGTGGTTCTTAAATAGCAGAGAAGCGATGATGGCATTCAGACCCACTGATTTCCCCTGCCCGGTAGCACCGGCCACAAGCAGGTGCGGCATCTTGGTGAGATCAAACACAAAAGTTTCATTGGAAATGGTCTTGCCCATGGCAATTGCCAGCTCCATATCTGATTCCTGAAATGTTTTCGACGCCAGGATGGTTTTCATGGCAACAATCCGGGGATTTTGATTTGGGACCTCTATTCCGATGGTTCCTTTACCAGGTATGGGAGCAATAATTCGAATTCCCAGCGCAGCCAGGCTCAAAGCAATATCGTCCTCCAGGCTCTTGATTTTGGAAATGCGGATACCCGGTGCGGGCACAATTTCATAGAGGGTAACGGTTGGCCCAATGGTCGCTTTGATCTTATCGATCTTGATGTTGTAGTTGTTCAGTGTTTCTACGATTCGGTCCTTGTTGGAATCGAGTTCTTCACTGGTTACTGTATTATCTCTCTGTTCATAATCCTGTAAAAGACTTAATGGTGGGTATTTATATCGCGAAAGGTCCAATGTTGGATCATACTCTCCCAGGCCCCCTTCGTCTGGATTAAAATCATCTGGATTATTCTCCGAGACATCCTCCACAACCATTTCCACCTCATCTTTGCTACCCTCACCTTTTCCAGTTTCAACCTTATTGGCATCATCCTGGACAGACTCTGGATCGGGTGTTGATATTTCAGGAGATTCAATAACTTCCTCCGGATCCATTGTAGTGACTACAAAATCCTCATTAGCAGCAAATTCCACGGGATCTTCCATGGCTATTTCAGGGGCGTCTTCACCGATGAAAGGATTCTTTTTGGCCCTGATCCAGTCAAGGAATTTAGTAGAAAAGAGGATCAACGCAGCGTAACAGATTAACAGCAGCGATAGCGTGCCCAGGTATCCAATGCTGGCCAGCAACCATTTGCTCAGAAAATAACCGTGCTGGCCACCAGGACCGCTTCCCAGGAATCCATCTGCATTTCCAAAAAATAGTCCAAGGGTTACCGAAGAAAGAATAATCAGGATCAGACTGTTTCGAATAGATTTGCCTGTTTTAAGCAGGTTTATTCTGTAGAGTGCAAATGCACAGATGATCAGGATCCCAGGAAACAGAAAACTAGCCAGTCCAAACCACTTGTTAATTAACAGATTAGACATCCAGGCCCCCAGTTTTCCTCCAGAGTTCTCCACTTCGATCTCAGGCCCTGATAATACCCTGGACCATTCGAAGTCCTGGTCAGTTTTCCAGTTAATCAGATAGGAGATCAGGGAAAGGACCATAAAAAGAGCTGCCAGAAGGAATACAATTCCCATGGCATACCGAAAACGATCATCCTTAAAGAAAGAGACAACGGATTTAAGGAACCTGACAAACGGTTTTTTCTTCTTTTTCTTGGCCATTCACCACGATTTTTAATAACGTTCTAAGGTAATAATAACGGAGAGGGGGCGACTATTCTTTTGTAAACAGACTGTTAATAATCTCCTCCATCACCTGGCGGGAAACTTCTCTATAGTCATCAGGGACTATAAATATCTCTGATTCAATGATTTTGTGCTCGTATTCTATACATGATAAACGCATATCTAACAGGCTAAGCTGTATGGGGAAATTTGTAAGGGGGTAGTCTACGCTATGATATGGCGTTACAATATTCGGCCGCCGCACTTTAAACTCTTTGGTACAAAAGATATCGAATTGTTCTTCATCGGTATTGACCTCAATTCTTTCTGAGTCCAGCCCTCCAATAACAGAGGTCTCACCAGTGTAATTGTACTTCAAATGGTCGTATCCGATAATTGCTGCAGGCAACTCACCATTTTTGCCCTTATGATAGACTTTATTTCCAAAAAAGTTCAGCATGGTAGTTACCCTTTTGTGCTTGAGGTCTGCAATCTGGACAAGTGCGAATTGATTGAAAAAGCCTTCGATTTTTGTCAGTACATAATGCTCCGTATAATAACTATCCATTTTATTGGGCAGAATCCTGGTGGGAATATCTCCCGCTTGTGAATCCATGTACTTTATCTGGTACCTGAGGTAATTGGCCTCAATGGTTTCAGGCAACTTGACGGTACGGTCGCATCCAGTTAGCAGAATCAGAAAGAGCAGGGTACATTTGAACAGTGGCTTCAAAGACACAATAAACAAGAATGAATTTCCTCAAAAATAGAAAATAATATCATAAATCATACATCATATTCTATAACACAACCAACTTATGTTATACAATCTGTTCTCAGGAATATGGGAGGATTGGGAAATTTTTAGATTTGCAGGAACTATTAAACCATATGTCATGAAAAAACTTGCAGTTGTGGCCATGGGTGGAAATGCCCTGTTGCGGGACAACCAGGTGGGGACCATCGATGAACAGGAGCAAAATACCATGGATACCATTGAAAATCTTGTATTTCTGATCAGAGAGGGATATGACCTGGTTATTACCCATGGCAATGGCCCGCAGGTTGGAAATATTCTGATGCGAAATGATGCAGGAGAAAGCGTCTACGGAATACCACAGATGCCACTGGATATTTGCGTAGCTGATTCACAGGGTGGAATCGGGTATATGATTGAAAGAATGCTCAGAAATGCACTTCATAAACATGGAATCCACCGCGAGGTTGTTACCCTTGTTACCATGGTGCGGGTCGATGAAAATGATCCTGCATTTGACCGGCCTTCCAAGCGAGTAGGCCGAATCTATACCAGGGAGGAATCCGACCAGATCGCAGCAGCAAATAAATGGGTCTTTAAGGAAGATAAAAAAAGAGCCGGCGGATTCCGCAGGGTAGTCTCCTCTCCAGTGCCCCTGGAAATCATCAATGAAAAAGTAGTAGAATCACTGGCCCGTCAGGGGACTATTGTGGTCGCTTCAGGTGGTGGCGGGGTACCCGTTTACCTGGATAATGAGGGTCGCATTCGTCCCTCTGAAGCTGTAATTGACAAAGATCTGGCTTCAGCGTTGCTTGGAGCACGAATTGGTGCTGATGAGTTCTACATTTTAACAGATGTACCTTTTGTCTATATTAACTACAATACCCCGCAGCAAAAAGAGGTTGAGTTCCTGAATTATTCAGATACACAGTCCTACCTGGATAAAGGAATGTTTGGAGAAGGGGATATGGCCCCGAAGATCAAGGCGTGCTTACAATTCCTAAAGAACGGAGGCGAGAAAAGTGTGATCACCGAGGCCTTCAAATTGGAAGACAGAAGCTTTGGCACAAAAATTACCATGGAATACGATTCGTGATTATTTATACTAATTTTGTTTGATTAATATTTTACACCAAAACCACTATGGCTTATAACCTGCGCAACCGTCATTTACTGACACTGCTTGATTACACTCCCGAAGAGATCCGTTTTCTTCTGGATCTGAGTTTATCACTGAAAAATGCTAAGTATACAGGGACTGAAAAACCCCTTCTGAAGGGCAAGAATATTGCCCTCATATTTGAAAAGACTTCCACCCGCACAAGGTGTGCATTTGAGGTGGCTGCACTTGATCAGGGTGCCGGTGTAACATACCTGGGACCATCAGGAACTCAGATTGGTATTAAGGAGTCCATGAAAGATACAGCACGGGTACTTGGACGCATGTACGACGGAATTGAGTACCGTGGGTTTGGCCAGTCGATTGTTGAAGAACTTGCTGAATACTCAGGGGTTCCTGTCTGGAACGGACTTACCGATGAATTTCATCCCACTCAGGTATTGGCTGACTTTCTGACCATGATTGAAAACTCAGATAAGCCATTGAATCAGATGAAGTTTTGTTACCTGGGGGATGCCAGGAACAACGTAGGTAATTCGTTGATGGTGGGTGCAGCTAAAGTTGGAATGGACTTTCGGGCTGCCGCGCCCAAATCGGTGCAACCGGAAGAATCACTGGTCCGAAAATGCCGCGATATAGCCTCAAAAACCGGTGCAAAGATCACCATCACAGAAGATGTGAAGGAGGCTGTTAAAGACGCTGATTTCCTCTATACTGATGTGTGGGTCTCTATGGGAGAGCCTGAGGAGGTGTGGGAGGAGCGTATTAAACTGCTAAAACCTTACCAGGTGAATGGTGAAGTGATTGAAATGACCGGAAATCCGGATGTCAAGTTTCTACACTGTCTTCCTGCTTACCACAACAGGGAAACCAAAGTCGGAGAAGAAATCTTTCAGAAATTTGGACTGGAAGCCCTGGAAGTCACCGAGGAAGTATTCGAATCGGACCGATCCATTGTTTTCGATGAGGCTGAAAATCGCATGCATACCATCAAAGCCATTCTAGTCGCAACCCTGGGCAGGTAGTCACTTTTCCATCACGTTGCGAAGCACTCGTCACGTGGCGCAGCCACCTATCACGCAGCACAGCTGCCATATCACGTGGCGCAGCCACTTATCACGCAGCACAGCTGCCATATCACGTGGCGCAGCAACCATTTCACTTTTCTTTTGAAAAATTGCTTTGCAATATTTCAAAAGAAAACATGCCTTATAAAGAAAAAGAGAATGGCCCCGCATGCCATTAGTTTCAGGCCGACCCCCAGCAGAAACCCAACAAATGAACCCCAGGCTGCTTTAAGGGCTTCCCGGTCTTTCTTACCTGTGGTAATCTCACCAATATAGGCACCCAGAAAAGGACCGATAATGATTCCAAGGGGTCCAAAGAATAGTCCAACCACAACGCCCAGGGTTGCCCCCCAAACGCCACGCTTGGACCCTCCGTACTTCTTTGTTCCGAGGATAGGGACCACATAATCCAGAATGGTAACCAGGATTACAAAAAAGAGGAGTATCCAGAGCGTATTCTCATAGCCTTCCACACCCCGGTTTACATAGTCAGTCCACTTTAATAGCAGGAATCCGGCCCAGCTTATGGGTGGTCCGGGTATGATGGGGAGAATGCTTCCAGCAAAACCAATCAAAACAAGTACCGCTCCAAAAACGGCCAGTGTAATATCCATATTTATTATTTTGGGATTCCAATGATGTCATCAAATGCTGCGTAAACCACACAGTAGGAGAAGGGCAGTGTAACCAGGATCCCTACGCCCAGGGCAAGAATCCCCAGGAGATTTATCCCTCCCAGAAGCAAACAGAGTAAAAAAATCTGACCAAAGTTACCTGAAACAGTTTTTCTGCTTAAACGCACAGCTTCTGATGGATCCACATTATAAAACCATACAAAAAAGTGAGCGAAAAGATAGCTGACTGCAAAGTAAATGCCTGGTATAACAAGAAAAATCAAGCCCAGAAAGATCACCAGGGAGATAAGCAGGTTCAGCAAAAGCAGAGGGATGAACTTGTCAAAACTTTTGAAAAAGTCAGAGAATTCGACGTTGCGGTTATTGTTAACCATATGTGCAAGTACATAATAGCCCACAACAATGGGTCCCCCAAATAAGAGCCCGCTAAGGGGATTAGAAAGGGCTATAGCACCTATGATCCCGTAAATTACAAATACCGCAGGGGACTTCCGGAACAGGTTAAATCCCAATTGCAGGACATTTTCAATAGAGAGTCTGAAACCCTTAGATGCGCTGTCTACTTTTTTCTGAATATCAAAAATGACCTGCATGTTCTTTCTTTTCCGAAAATTAATAAAAAATTGTACATTTAATAGAAACGTTCAAGAGCAATGCAGGAGCATGAGAATCTATATGAGAAAATCCAGGAGATTTTAGGAGGCAGTCCTGGAAAGCTTAAGATACTTGAAGATCAGATCGATATGGATTTGCAGGTAGAGTATTATGAATGCTCCAAAAGGATTAAGGAAGATAAGGATGAGGCATGGGCTTTTGAACATATGCAATACCTGGCAGAACCGGGATATTCTCTTGATGTAAAAAAGGAGATACTGGCCCGGCTTGGTACCATTGAAAAGGTTGAAAGCTACAGAGCCATTGAGGCTTTTGTTAAAATAGCAAAGAATCCTCTTCGCGATTGGGCCTTGCTCTCACTCAATGAAAGCCGAATGCAGATTGAGGGCGACATCATGAATGAGAATCAGGTCTATATCTCAACGGGACTTGGAGGAAAGGGTGATAAGTTGCGCTATTTTGTTGTTTTGATGTCAAGAACCAATACTGATTTGACTCCTACACACCAGATGGTGATTAAGAATGAGTTTAAATATATTCTTAAGAAGTATGATGCGGAGGTGGAAGATGTTAAGTTTTCGGGTTACCTGGCTACCATTCTTTTGTTGCTACCCATGAACTTTTCACTGAAGGATGTCTTTCAGGAAGCCATTGAAGAGTGTAATAAGTTTGGAAATTTCCTGTATGACGACTTTATTGTAACCAACGTGAAAACCCTATCGTTTAGGGAGATAGAGGATTTTATTGCGCGGAAGTCTTCTGGTGGCAGCTAATTATTTTCCTCACCCAGATCTTCGAATTCCACATTGGTGAAATCCTTTTCTCCATCCACAACGGGTTCCTTCGTAGTTTGACTTTCAGCAGAAACAGATACACGGTCCTCTTCAAGTTCAATTGGTTGAGGGTTGGCTTCCCGAATAAACTCGATTATCTCCTTCAGGCTGTCGGCAAATTTGTCAAAGTCCTCCTTGTAAAGGAAGAGTTTATGTTTCTCGTAGAAAAACTTCCCATCGCGGTTAAACCTCTTTTTACTCTCGGTGATTGTTAAATAGTAATCGTTTCTGCGTGTTGCCTTTACATCAAAAAAGTAGGTCCTTTTCCCGGCCCTAACAGCTTTAGAATGGATCTCCTCCCGCTGTGTTGTCTCCGTTACAGGCGCTTCAGATTTAACGTTTTCTTCATCAATCATTACTTCAAATTTGGTTAGGGTATTCTTAGTTTAATTTCAAAAATGTAAAATATTTTAAACATTATCAAATTTTACCCTAATTTGGGTTCATGCTAAACTTGCTGTCGAACAGATGTTTTATACATTAAAATTTAATGTAAATTTGCAGCGTTTATTTAAATGATTACAGGTTCTTTAACAAATGATCAGCAGGAGACAATTACGTATTAAGGCGCTGCAATCTCTCTACGCGTATTACAAGACAGACAGTGAGGATATGAGGCGTTCCGAGAAGGAGCTTCATTTTAACATAGAAAAGGCCTACGAGCTCTATCACTACCTGTTGCTATTGATTCTGGACGTGAATCTCTATGCTGAATCCAGAATGGAGCTTGCAAAAAACAAGCGGATTCCTACCCACGAGGACCTTCATCCCAATACACGTTTTTTAGAGAATCAGCTGGTCATTCAGCTGAGAAACAACGATCGATTGCTCAGGTATATTGATCAGCATAAATTGAATTGGGTCAATTATCCTGAACTCATTAAAGAGATTTATGCAAAGATACTGGAAAGTGAAGAGTATAAGGCTTATATGTCGGCTGATACTCAGAGTTACAACGAGGATAAAAAGCTGATTATCAATGTTTTTACTCATATTGTATTCTCGAGTGAACTACTCAGTTCCATTATGGAGGAGCAAAGTATATACTGGAATGATGATCTGGAGTTTATCACCAGCATGATTGTAAAGACCTTTAGAAAGTTCAAGGAGGATGATGGCCCTGAAAAGCCTTTAATGGACCTGTATAAGAACACAGAGGACCGTGATTATGTGGTAAAACTATACAGGCAAACAATTCTTCACCGGGAAGAATACGTGGAGTACATAAAAGAGAATACGCGCAACTGGGACCTGGAGAGGATTGCTTTCATGGACATCCTTATCATGCAAATGTCCATCGCTGAGCTTGTTGGTTTTCCCTCGATCCCTACCAAGGTTACTTTGAATGAATACCTCGAGATATCAAAGTTTTATAGTACGTCCAAGAGCAATTTGTTTATCAATGGTGTACTCGATAAGGTTGTGGGCCAGTTAAGAGAAGATAAGAAAATAGCCAAGGCGGGAAGAGGACTAATAGGAGAAAACGATTGATTTGAAAGGACTCTTTAACCATATTTTATGGATGGTTGCCATCTTTCTGTTTATGTCATGTACAGGACAAAATGACAGACATACCGCGGATATTGAAGAATCAGAGGGTGTGCTGAAAGTAGCTGGTGATCAGTCTGTTATTACATTCGACCGACTGAGCCATGACTTTGGAACAATCATTGAAGGTGAACAGGTGGTTTGCTACTTTGATTATGTGAACAGCGGAGCGACCGAGCTTGTTCTTACCTCAGTTGAGGCTACATGTGGATGTACAACACCGGATTGGAACAGTGAACCCCTGGAACCGGGGAAGAAGGAGCGCCTGAAAATTATTTTTGATGCAACAAATCGCAGTGGGGCTCAGCGAAAAGAAGTTACTGTGAATTCGAATGCCGGCAATTCAATTGTCAGGCTGACGATTTCAGCAAATATTGAAACTTAGTGTTTAATCTTAATTTTTAAAGTATGAATTTTTTATTTCAAGTTTTAGCTGCACCTGCCGGACCGGGCGCCGGAGGAGCAGGAATGCAATCATTAATTTTTCTGTTGCTTATCATTGTGGTGTTCTATTTTTTTATGATTCGTCCACAGGTTAAAAAGCAGAAAGATGCAACTAACTTCAGGAATGCTCTGAAGAAAGGCGATAAAGTAGCCACCACAGGAGGAATCTATGGGAAGATTACAGATGTGAAAGACCGCACTGTAACTGTAGAAATTGCCGATAATGTAACCATTAAGGTGGATAAGACAGCAGTAACTGCAGAACCAACAGAGCAGGCTGCTAAGAAATAGTCTGATAAAAAAGTAAAAAATCTGTTTTGGAAAATAGTTTTCTCCAGAATTGGCCAAAGGTGCCGAAGGGACAAAATCTTCAGTTCAGGAAAAAGATCCTGATGTTTTCTGTCTTTTTGCTCATCTCTGTGTTTATTTGGTTGCTCAACGCGTTGAGTAAAAACTATACCTCAGTCATCGAATATCCCCTTGTTTATACCGATTTTCCGGTCGACAAGGTTTTTGTGGGTGAAATGCCTGAACATCTTGATCTCAAAATAAATGCGCATGGATATGCGCTTTTGAGATACAAGATTTTCCGGAAACCTGTTCCAATCAGTTTTAAAGTATCAGCTTTTAACCTGAACAGCCCTGGTGCGGATAGTTCCCGCTCTCATATTCTGACATTCTATCTTAAGAATCAGATATCGAGTCAGTTACCATCTGAGCTTCAGCTTCAGGAGATTAAACCTGATACCCTGCACTTCCAGTTTGCAAGGAGGGTGTCTCGAATGGTGAAAATTCAGCCGGATTTTGAGTTTGAAGTTGATAAACAGTTTACCATTAAGGATGAGATTCTGATTAAT
>Ga0164313_10002996_pt1 | contig 15057 bp, 11 predicted proteins | sample GuaBasSedimGuay4_FD_113735 | JGI IMG/M metagenome (GOLD analysis project Ga0164313, IMG submission 113735) | Subseafloor sediment microbial communities from Guaymas Basin, Gulf of California, Mexico - Guay4, Core 4569-4, 0-3 cm | ecosystem: Environmental > Aquatic > Marine > Hydrothermal vents... | reverse complement strand
GCCAGCTGAGGCCGGTGCCGCGCGCGGGAGGGGGGGGGGGACCCTGGCCGGTTCCGAACCCGGGCCCTCTTGTTGGTTCCGGGTCCCCGTTCGCCGGGCGCCCGCCTCCCCGCGCCCCGCCCCCGCCCACCCCCGGGCCCCCGCCCGCACGCGGCACCGGCCTCCGCTGGCCCCTCACCATCGGCCTCGCCCTCACCCTCGCCGTCGCCATGTACCTCCTAGTCCGCGTCCTCAAGGGCTGACGTCAGCAGAAAGGCGCAGCGGCGCCGCCGGCGATTGGCGTGACTGGCCCAGTGGGGAAAAGGCGCTCAGTTGCGCCAAGCGCCGAGCGCCCCCGCAGCCGCCGACTGAGGCGTACCTTTCGTACGCCGCAGGGAGGCGGCGAGGAGGTAAGCCGGTTGCAAGAAGGCGACAGGGCGACGTCAGTCGACCCGAGCTGGATTGCCACCGAAGGCGATTGGCGTGACTGAGCGCCTTTTCGTCAGCCTTGGGGCTGGAAGACGACGGGGAACTGCGTCTGCGTCGTCGCGCCTCCGCGAGGGAAACGCCAGCGGCGCACGTTGGTCTCGAGGCAAGCCTTCATACCGCCGAAGTCGCGGCCGCTCGCGCTCACCCGAGTCACCCGACCGGTCGCGGCGATGGTCACCTGAACATCGAGGCGGATCGTGGGGGGGTCCCCCGCTCCGCGGATCGCCAGCTCGTAGCAGCGCCGGAGGCTTCGGGTATTGCTGGAGACGGTGCTGCGGAGTTGGTCGCCGGTCAGCTGCCTTCCGGAGGCCGCCATCGAGCCCTCGGTGGACATGGTCGTCACGATGTTCGAACCGGCGGACCCCGAGCCCCCCATGCGGTCGAGGAGCGCTTGCTGCTCGGCGCTCAACGGCCTCATGGACGTGGTCGACATGCCGGCCGTCTGAGGAGTGCGGCGTTCGCCGTTGCCCCGCCGTGGCGTGGTCCGCGGTCCGGGCCCGTCGCCGACAGCGTCATCGACCTCGCCTTCAGGAGCCTCGACATCCTCGCCGGTGGGCTCGTCGTCGATGTCGATCTCGGGAGCGGCGGGCTCTGGCCCCTCGGCGCCGGTCGGATTCGCCGGCGCAACCGCCACCGGGGCCGGGTCGGCGGGCCCGCGCATGAGGTTCGTACCGACAAACACCGCGAGGGTGATGCCAAAGGCCCCGGCCGCCACGATCGCGATCCACGCGCCGACTGGAATCGCACGCTTTCTGCGAGCCGGGGGTGCTGCCGATGGCCGTACTGGGGCCATCGCGGGGGCCGCGGCTGCTGCCGGCATGGCCGCCGGCGCGGGGGCCGCTGGCATTGACGCGGGCGCAGGAGGCGCGAACATGTCGGCGAGGGGATCCGCTGCCGGGGGGACTGACGCGGGCGCCGGTGAGACCGACGCGGGAGCAGCCCCGGGGCCCCGGGGATCGGGAACGGTGGCGCCCGCCGCAGCTTCTTCTTCTTCGAGGGTGAAGAGTGACGCGCTGACGCGCGTCGGCTCGTCGAGGAGCTCGTCGTCGAGGTCGACAGCCGGTGCCGCCGATCCGCCGAGACGCCCGCCGATGGGCACCACGTTGTCCGGTGGCGGGACGGGAGCCGGCCGACTGCCCGCGCCGACCGGCCGTATCCGTGGGCGACTCTCGTGACGCCGATCGATACCGCGTCCAACCGGCGGTCGCCGCGAAGGCGCCGGAGGCCTCTGCTTGCGCAAGAGCGACGCGAGCTCCGCCACCTCGGAGAGGGGACGCCAATCGTCGTAGCCTTCACGCCAACAGAGGGACTCGCCGTTGACGGCGCCGGTTTGGACTTTCTTTTCGACCTCTTCACGCTTGATGGGCCCGACGGGCACGTCGTTGATGGCGACATGCCAGAGGTCCTCGGGGGGAGCCGGCGTCGGAGGTGGCGACGACTTGGCGCCCGGGCTGCTCACGTTGCGTCGGAAGTCCGCACCGAGGGCGGACCCTCCTCGTCGGTCGCCGCGCTTCGCTTGGGGCGCCTTGGGCCGCGCCGCGGCGCCCCGACCGCCCCCCGCCGCCGCAGCAGCAGCCGGAGGAGCCGCTTCCTCACGGCGAATGATGATGTCGTGCTGACATCGGCGGCACTTCATGCGCAAGGCGCGCCCCGACACCTTGTCGTCAGCGATCTTGTACTTGGCTTTGCAGTTGCCGCAGAGGAACTTCATGAGGAGGCCGAGCGTCCGAGTGGACGATAGTACAGCAATGCCGGGGACCACCGAATACGGGATTTCGAACTCTCGGGACCCACGCCCCCGGAGCCCCGTCGACAGACGGTTAGAGCAACCCCATCAGGTGTTCTTTGATGCCTTTTTTCGTATCCTCGTCGGGGGCGTTGGGTAGGGCTCGCTCCCACATCTCTATGGCTTTGTGCTTGAAGCCGGCGCGCTGATACAGCACGGCGAGGTTCTTGAGAGCCGAAAAGTGCTTGGGCTGGAGGTCGACGGCCGTGTCTAGCTCATGGATCGCCGAAAAAACGTCCTCGCGGCGGCCGTAGAGCAGCCCGAGGTGATAGCGCAGCTTGAACGAAAGGGGGTCGAAACCGATGCCCTCTTTGAGATGGGCTATCGCACCATCGAGGTCGCCGCCATTGAACGCCTCGATGCCCTTGGCGAGGCTCTCCGAGGCCTCCCGCGAGACCTCGTCCTCCTCCTCGGGCACGGGATCGCTCGGGCGCCCCGCGAGAGCACGCTCGACGTGACTCAAGACGTCGCCGATCTTGAAGGGCTTTTCGAGGAAGGCGTCGACGCCGTACGAGGTCTTCAAGTCTTCCGCGAAGCGCCAGCCCCGATAGATGGCGCTAACCATGATGACCGGGATGTGGCCGTAGCGGCCGCTGCCCTTGATTCGGCGGCAGATGTCGAAGCCGTGCACCTCGGGCAACATGGCGTCGAGGAGAATGAGGTCCGGCATGTGGGTGCGGACCTCTTGGAGCGCGTCGAGTCCCTTGTCGGCCTCGATCACGTCGTAGCCGTTCTCTTCGAGGACCCGGCGCAGGAGGCGCCGGATGTCGTCCTCGTCGTCGACGACCAGGATCACCGGCTTGGTTCGAGCGGCCCGGTCGACGGGACGGGGCACGGGCGAGGTCCTCTGGCCCTGGGCGCGGGCGAGCTCCGCGATGCCGAGTTCGTCCTCCATGTGATCGTCGATTTCACGATCGACGACGACGCCACCCTTAGCCCCAGGCGTCGGATCCGGAGCGACCCCTCCGCGCTCGAGGCCAATCGACTCGAGATAGTCGCCGGGGACCTCGGGGCCGACGTAGTACGGCTCACCGCGCTCGAGCATCACGTAGGCCTTGTCGATGACCGTCTTCAACGCGTCGTGAAGCGCGATGTAGGGGAAGACGTTGCGGCCGGTGACGAACTCGATTTCGTCGATGACCCGTTTGTCCCCGGGGTCGGCCATCGCGAGGAAGATGCGGTCGTCCTTGACGAGGATCGGAAGGATCAGATGCTGCTTGGCGATCTCCTGGGGGATCAGCTCGAGGTTCGGGAGGGGAACGACGACCTGGGCGAGATCGATACCCGGCAAGCCGTGCTGCTCGCTGAGGGCCTTCAGGAGATCGACCTCCTTGACCTTGCCGCTCGACACCGCGGTCGACGCGAGGCGATGTCCCTCGGTCTTCTGGACCTCGAGGAGACCATTCAGCTCATCCTGCGTGACCAATCGCTGCTTCAGCAGGATTCGCCCGAGCTGTTTCTTCTTACCGGAGCCGCCGCCTTCCATCCGTCCTTCGCAGTCCTTCGCCGTCCTGGCCAGTCCTACGACGCTACAGAATTACCGCAGGGTCGCATGACGCGCGAACGGGCAAGGTACCCCGTTCTGGAACGGACCATCAACAGCGAGGTTGGCTCACATGCCGGAAACGATCCGGAAGACCTCTTCTTCGTCGCTACCGTCAGACTCTTCGCCGTTTTCGCCCTGGCTGCGGGAGACCGATTCGCGGGTCAGTACCAGGCGATTGTCTGCGAGGCGGCGGGCCCAACGCTCGCCGTTGGGCGTGTGCACACGAAAGGAGCCGGTGTAGGTGTAGTCCACGAGGACCCGCTCGCGGTTGAAGGACACCCGGCGGTAGCGAATCTCGTAGCGGACGTCGAGGACGCCCTCCTCCCAGATGCTCAGCTTCTCCCCGAGGCCGCCGTAGTCGACGTCATCGAGGCCGGACGGGGTCCCATTGTCGTCGTAATAGCGCTGAGAGGCGAGGTCCATCAGGACCGGGACGTTGCGCTCCTCCACAGCCGCCCGATAGCGCTCGCAAAACTCGAGCACCTCGCGGTTCCTGGAGGTGTCCTCCACATCCGTATTGGGGATGACATCACGGGAACACCCCCCCGCGGTGATGGCGAAGAAAGCGAAAAGTAGGACCTGAAACTGGAGCAGACGGCGCATCAAAGGGCCTCAACGCCCGGCCGGCGGTGGCCTATTCCCACGCCGGCGGACAACCATACTTAGCAAAACCAGGCCCGCGAGCCAAAGATCAGCCGAAACAGGCCCATTCCTTGCGATTCCGCAGGCCCCGCAGCCGTGAACCTCCCGGGTCTCGACCCGGGCCGTACCCCGAACGGCGGCCCCGACCCCCTGCCGGGAAATCGCGAATGCGTCGATCAATTGCTCGCCCACCGGCCGGTACGCGTGGTCGAAAGACGAGCCGACGAGGGTGATGTCTTCCTCGACGCGCCAGCTGATCAGGGCGAGGTCCGCCCCCGACTCGAGCGAAACGTGCACCGGCTGCCCCGTCTCGACCTCGGCCGGGACGATCGCCATGCGAGCCTCGGGGAGTTGCCGGGGCCCCCGCCGAAGCTCCGCCGAGGCCCCCGGGGGCAAGACGAAGCGGGCGACGATGGAGCGCACCTCCCCGGTCATGGGGACGCGCACCGCAGGAAAATACGAGGCTTCGACGCCAGAGACCACGAGGGTTCGCCCATCGTCCGGGTAGTGAACTGCGATGACGGAGTCGACCCCGGCGAGGGCGCCTCGGGCCGCGGTCACGTTGAACACGCCGTCGGTCTCGGCGAAGACCGGGGGCCTGGCGGGGAGCGAAACCGGGGCTCCCTCCCAGTCGACCAATCCGCGGCTCGGCAGATCGTCGACACTGATAGGAGAGGAGGTGAGTCCCCGGCGACGTTCGAGGGCCGCGAGCTGGTCGGCAAAGGGCGCGTTGCGATCGTCGCAGCCGCCGAGGTGCCACACCGCCCCCGGGGCAACGCGGAGCACGACGTCGAGATGACTGCCTGCCTCGAGGGCCAGATAGGCGGGCAACGGCGCCCCGACCGGAGCCCCGGCGAGGACCCCGAGGAGCGGGGCATTCGCCGGACCGACCACCACGTCGACCGAGGCCGCGGCGGCTGCGGCGAGGAAGGCTGCGGCATGCTCGGCCTCGTCAGGCGCGCCCTCGAGGAAGGCGGGGGAGAGAAAAGCGATACGCGGCGAGGTCCCCGGCTCGAGGATGCGCACGGCCCCGGCCACCGCGTCCCGACCACCGGGGGCGGTCATGCGCAGGCCATAGGTCCCCGGCGCCACCCACACCGGGATGTGAACCGAAGCGCGGTAGACGAGGGTCGACTGCCCGTCCGGGCGCACGTCGAAGACGCGCGTGCGATAGCGATGCTCGGCGGGCTCACCGAAGCGCGCGCTCTGACCGACGAGCTCGGCGGACCAGCCGACGAGGGCCCGGTCCTTCTGCACCCCGGGGGGCGGCGTCAGCCCCGAAGGCACCCGCACCCGGGCCGTGAGCACCTCGCCGGGAGAGACCACCGCGGGCAGACCGACCCGAGGGTAGATCAGGGCCATGCGGCCGAGGGCCCGGGCCTCGGGGCCGAAGCCGCACTCCGGGTAGAGGGCGAGCCAGTCGTCGGCCCGAACCGGGCCCGGGAGCACCCCGAGGGTGATGGCGATCGCTAGAGCGGCGAACCGTTTGAATGCCGCGTGATCTCGCGCCGATAGCGGCCCGCTGACCGGCCCGCGGTCCCTCGAAAGGGGATCGACCCCGTCATCGTTCCCTCGACCCACCCAACGAACCCCTCTCGCCACGATTTCATCGCCCCTCCAAACGGATCGCCGCTCTAGGAGCCACATCGTCGGAGCGCGCACCGGCGCACTCTAGTGTGGGATGCAGAGTCACGGAAGGGAGTATCGCGACGGGCCACGGTTTCCCCGCAAGGAAGGAAGGCGATGGAAATGCACCGCATTTTCGAGGTTTCCTAACGCCGCGGGGGAGCCGCGGAACGAGCGAGAAACCTTCCGTGGCTTTGGATCCCGCACTGCGCACGATCAGATCGAGAAGAACACCAGGAGATCGTAGAGACAGTGAGTGTAGACGGCGACCGCGAAGCCACGGAGTCGGTAGACCGCCGCCAGATAGAGCCCGGCGATCACCCGGAAAGTAAAGCTGACGAGGGTGAATGTGTCGCCGAGGGAGCCGACGTAGTGGATCGCCGAAAAGACCACCGACGAGGCCAGGGCGGCGACGAGGACCGCCGGGAGATCACCGAGGGGAGAAAAGCGCCGAAGAACGAGGGCGCCCCCGGCGAAGAGCCCGACGCGGAAGACGAGCTCCTCGTGAAAGCCCGCACCGCTGGCCATGACGATCTTGTCGATGAACCCCATGGGGCTCTCACCGATCTGCCCAGAGAAGATGTGGTTCGTGGCCCAGCCAACGATGAGCAGCATGCCAACGGCGAGGACCGCGCTCTCGACGAGGACCGGGATCAGCTCCCGGGGCTGGAAACGCTTGTCCCCCCGGCGCAGGAAAACCCCGGCCCCGACGAGGGCCATCGCCCCGCCGACGGTCACCGCAACGTAGGCGCCGATGCTCTGCTCGAGGAGCCGGAAAGTGAGACCGCTGACGAGGTCGACGCCGCTCCGGAGGTCGATGAAGAGAATGCCGAGGTGATAGACGAGGAAGACCGGCACGGTCAGGACCAGGCTCGTGAGCGGGTCGTGACGGTCCCGAAGCCGGGCGAGGCGACTCTTGTTCTCGTCCTCGGTGGGGGCCCGGGATACGTGGTCGTCCTTCGGCATCCTGGGGATCCTGGGCATCCTGCACACTGTGCTACGGATGAGGGGCGCGCGGTATTTCGTTGCGCGGGACGTGGATCCGGCGCTAAAGACACCTCGTCATGCGCTATTTGGTGACCATCGACGGAGTGCCCCGGGAGATCGACGTGCAGATCACCCCCGCCGGCACAGCCTCGGTGTCGGTCGACGGCGCGCCCATCGAGGCGGACGTCGTCCAGGTCCCCGGCGGGGTGAGCCTCAAGATCGACGGACGCGTGTATGACGTCCTCAGCGGGGGCAAGGCGACCGCCCGGCAGGTCTCCGCCGGCAAACTCCGGGCCATCGCCAGCGTCGAGAACGAACGCTCCCGGGCCCGACGGGAACGGCGAGGCGGCGCCGAGGCCGGCGGCAAAGAGGTGCACTCGCCCATGCCCGGTCGCGTGGTGAAGATCCTCGTCGCGGTCGGCGACGAAGTGGAAGCGCAGCAGCCGGTGATCGTCGTCGAGGCGATGAAGATGGAAAACGAGCTGCGCGCCACGTTGGCGGGCAAGGTGAAGTCCATCGCCGTGAGCGAAGGCCAGGCCGTCGAAGGCGATGCGCTCCTGGTCACCCTCGAGTGACCCTCGGGGGACGCGGCGCGGCCCGGCCCGAACAGTGTCGCATCGAGCGTGAGACACAAGCGAGGTGGTCTCGGTTTTGAGCAGCCCGCGGAGCCTACCTTTTGTAGGTGAGCAGGCAGCGCAGGAACCGGGGCCAGATCGCGCCGTGGATCGCGCTCGAGGTGATGCTGTTTACTTGAGGCCGTAGTTCTTGATCTTGTAGAGCAGCGCCCGGTGGCTGATCTCGAGCAACTTCGCCGCAGCGGTGCGATTGCCGCCGGTCTTCTCTAACGCCTTGGCGATCAGAGTCTGCTCCATGAAGCGAGCGGTCTTCTTGATGGAGAGCTCACCGCTATCGAGCATCGCTCGGATGGGGTCGGCGACCGCGGCGACTCGGTCTGGGAGATCGACGGCGGTGATCACGTCCGAATCAGCGAGGACGACGGCTCGCTCGATCATGTTCTCGAGCTCGCGGACGTTTCCTGGAAACGCATACCGCAGCAGGGCCTTCATCGCCGAGGAGTCGACGCCGCGGATATCCGTGCCGAGGCGCTCGTTGCAACGCGCGACGAAGTGATCGACGAGGAGGGCCACGTCGTCGCCGCGGTCTCGGAGCGGCGGGACCTCGAGGAGCAGCACGTTCAGTCGATAGAAGAGGTCTTCGCGGAAGCGCCCGGCTTTGACCTCCGCCTCGAGGTCGCGGACCGTCGCGGCGACGACGCGGACGTCGATCTCGCGATCCTCGTTCTCCCCGAGGCGCCGGATGGTGCCCTCTTGGAGAACCCGCAGCAGCTTGACCTGGAGGGAGAGGGGGAGCTCACCTATCTCGTCGAGGAAGAAGGTGCCCCCGTGGGCCTCCTCGAAGAGGCCCCGCTTGTCGCTGCTCGCGTCGGTGAACGCGCCCCGGCGATGGCCGAAGAGCTCACTCTCGAGGAGCGCACCGGGGATCGCTCCGCAGTTCACCGCGACGAAAGCCCCCTTCACACGCGGCGACAGACGGTGGAGGGCCCGGGCAACGAGCTCCTTGCCGGTGCCGCTCTCGCCCTGAACCAGGACGGTGGTCGTATACGCGGCGACCTTCTGCACGGTCTTGAACATGCGCTGCATGGGGTCGCTCTGGCCGAGCATCTCGTCGAGCTCGTGGGTCTTGCGAACCGCAGCCCGGAGCGCGCGGTTTTCGCGGCGCAGGTCTTCGCGCTCCTCGGCCTTGCGCAGGGTGAGCAGGATCTCGTCCTGCTTGAAGGGCTTGGATACGTAGTCGTAGGCCCCGGCCTTCATCGCCTCGACGGCGAGGTCGACGGAGCCGTAAGCGCTCATCACGATGACCGTGGCCCGGTGAGCCCGGGCCCGGAGCTCCCCGGTGAGCTCGATGCCGCTCATGCCGCCCATGCGCACGTCGGCGAGGACGAAATCCGGGTCGAAGTCGTCGAGCTTGTCGAGGGCGAGCTCGGCGCTCGAGGCCACATCGACCTCGTAGCCGTGCTTCTTCAGCAAGGTCCGGAGAACCAACCGGATGTTCTCCTCGTCGTCGACGACCAGTACACGTGCGCCCATGATACCCCGCACCTTTTTCGCACCGTTCGACCCGCAAGGCCCGCATTTTTTTCAGACTTATCCACCCGTGACATTTTTGTCGCGGTCGATTGGAAAACACCGGGACGGCCATCGACTGAATCTACGGAGAGAGCCGGAAGGGGAAGCCGGCTCAGTGGAGGGTGATCATGCGTTGGAATGCAGGGATCTGGGTGGTGAGTTGCGTCTCGAGTCTGCTCTTGTTGAGCACGGGTTGTCTGGACCGGGACCTCGGTCCCCTCAATCCGAGGGTGGGCCGGGTCATCGACATGCCGGTCAACAGCAACGGCATCGCCGACGTCGACCTGCTGTTGGTCATCGACGACTCGGGCTCGATGGACGAAGAGCAGGAACTCTTGAGGCGCGAGATCCCGGCGCTCGTCCGGGGACTGACGGATCCGCCCGACAACGACGGCGACGGTGAACCGGATTGGACCGCCGTCGAGTCCTTGCGAGTGGCGGTCGTGACCAGCGACCTCGGCACGACGGGTTACCCCGAGGAACGACTCGGTCGTTGCGGGACCGGAAGCCCCTACATGGATGCGTGGGGAACCGACGCCCGCTTTCGGCAGAGCGCAACCTGCGGCGGCGGCGGTTCGGCGATCCACGAATGGCGCACCGGCGACGACGTCGATGCGTTCGTCGACCTCGTCGGTTGCACGGCCGAGGCAGGGATCACCGGGTGCGGCTTCGAGCAGCCGCTGCTCGCGGCGACCCGAGCCCTCAGCCGCCAGGCAGAGACTGGCTTCCCGCGGGAGGAGGCTTTGCTCGCGGTCCTCGTCCTGAACGACGAAGAGGACTGTTCGGTCGGCGACGTTGGGCCTTTCTACGACGGGCTCGACGTAAATCCCCGGACCATCAACGCCTACTGCACGGCGAGCGCCGCGCTCGTCGACCCCGAGACCATCGCTCGCGATCTGCTCGGCGACCGGGACCCGTCGCGCTTCGTCTTTGCGGCGATCACCGGCGTGCCCGTCGACCTCGCGGGGCAGTCCCCGGCCAGCATCCTCAGCGACGCGCGTATGGCCTACGTGCCCACGACCAGCAACGAGCTCGGCCTCGAGTACGCCTGCACCGCCAACAACGACGACGGCACGGTCCGGAGTGAAGCAACCCCCGGCCGCCGCCTGGCCGAGGTCGCGGGGCTCCTCGACGGCTCCCTCATCCGGAGCATCTGCGAGGCCGACTTCACCCCGGCGATCGCCGCCCTCACCGAGCGCATCGGCTCGCGGTTGAAAAACGTGTGCATCGACCGGGGCCTGACCCCGGCCGCCGATGGCTCCGTCGCCTGCGTCGTCGAAGAGGTCTTGCCGAGGGGCCTCGGCTGCGCCGACGTGCCTGGCCGCGTGAACATCGGCATCACCGAGGACGGCCTCGAGCGCTGCGAGATCGACCAAAGGCCCTCGGGCGATCTGCCGGGGTGGTCCTACACCTCCATCGAGGGATGCGCCCAGATCACCTTCTCTGACGACGCGATCCCGCCCTTTGGAGCCCAATTGCACTTCGGCTGCCTCGTCGAGGTCCCGAACACCGGCGACCCCACGGGGCTCTGATCCAAGAAGAACGAGAGAAATGGATCTTGGGTGGGCCCGCGACGACTCCCTGATGATGGAAGCGGAGCGAGAGCCCCCCAACCCCAAATGACAACTAGATTGACGACACCGCCAACAATGTTGGCATCTCGAACGGCGGCCAGCCTACACAAACCCAGTGATCTCACCGGGAGGGCGGCTGGCATGCCGATTGTAGGTAGACCGAAGGTCCGGTCGAACGGAACATTGATCTGGGCCCGGCCCGGACGATATGTTGCTGACCGACTGAGCTGAGATGCAAACGAGTCGCCAGGAAGAAGTCGAAGGAGCCAAGATGCGAGCCGATGTCTTTTCAACCGCCCTTACCGCCACGCTCATCGTGGGGCTCGGGGCTCTTTCGAGCGGTTGCCTGGAGCGCGAGCTCACGCCGCTGATCCCCTGCACCCAGTCGGGCGTCGTCGAGAAGGTCCGCGTGTCGAGCGTCGACAAGGTCGACCTGCTCTTCATGATCGACAACTCGAACTCGATGACCGAGGAGCAGGTCTCGCTGGCCCAGCAGCTCCCGCATCTCATCGAGGTCCTCGCCTCCGGTGACATGGATGGCGACGGGGTCGAAGACTTCCCGGCGGTTCGGGACCTCAATGTCGGCGTCATCACGTCGGACATGGGCACCGGCGGCTTCGGCGTGCCGACCTGCTCGGAGCCGAACTTCGGTGACGACGGTGTGCTCCGGAGCACGGGCAACACCGCCATCGCCGGCTGCCCGGGCAGCTTCTCCACGGCGTTCCTCAACTACGTGCCGGCTTCCGCCACCACGACCCCGTCCGAGTTCGCGATGGACGTGTCCTGCATCGCCGTCGTCGGCACCGGGGGCTGCGGCTTCGAGCAGCAGCTCGAAGCGACCCTCAAGGCCGTGACCTCTTCGGGTCAGCCTCCCGTCGGCCGCTTCGATGGCACCTTCAACATGGGCACCACGGGTCACGCGGACGGCGCCAACGGCGGCTTCATTCGCCCCGACTCGCTCCTCGCCATCATCGAGGTCACGGACGAAGAGGACTGCTCGGCCCTCGACCCCGAGCTCTTCAACCCGACCAGCTCGATCTACACCGGCGACCTCAACCTGCGCTGCTTCCAGTTCCCTGGCGCGGTTCAGCCCACCGGACGCTACGTCGACGGGCTGCTCGCGTCGCGTAACAGCCCCGACCTCCTCGTCTACGCCATCATCGCCGGCGTGCCGACGGACGCCGTGCCGCCCCCCGGCGCCGACCCGAACTTCGACGCGATCCTCATGCACCCGGACATGGTCGAACAGATCGACCCCGACATGATGACCCGCCTCAAGCCCTCCTGTAACGTCGCCGGCCGCGGCCTCGCCTTCCCGCCCCGACGCATGGTCCAGGTCGCCAAGGAGCTCAGCGAAGCTGGCGCCGGCGGCATCGTCCAGTCGATCTGCCAGGCCGACTTCACGCCGGCCCTCGACGCCATCATCGCGAAGATCGCCGACGTCCTCGGCGGCGCCTGCCTCCCCCGCGAGCTCAACCCCAACGAGGACGGCACCGTGAACTGCCAGGTCCTCGAGACCCTGCCGATCACCGGCGAGGTCACCCGCTGCGAGCAGATCCCGGGCCGTACCTTCCTGACCACCGACGCCGAGACCGGCGGCCAGGTCTGCGAAGTGACCCAGCTCGCCGCCCTCGGCGGGGCCTCCCCATCCGATCCCGGCTGGTTCTACGACAACTTCACCCCGGACGTGCACGCGCGCTGCGGTGAGACCGCAGAGGACGGCCAGCGCATCTCCTACACGAGCGGCAACGAGCCGCGGACCGGCACCCTGGTCCGCCTCGAGTGCCTCCAGCCCGTCCAGCCCACCGGCGCTGCCGGCGTCAGAGACATCTACTCGCCCTGCACCTCGGGGGTCGACACCGTGTGTCCGGCCACCGACTCGACCTGCGCCCAGGACCTCATCTGCGACCCCGAGAGCCAGGAGTGGCAGGTCGAATGCAGCACCGACGCCAGCTGCCCCGCCGGCTTCCGCTGCGTGACCAACCGCGGCGAGGGCCTCGCGAACATCTGCACCAACCCGACCTGCTGAGCCCTAGCGCTCGAACGTGAGTTGCGGCCGGTTCCGAAAGGGATCGGCCGTTTCTCTTTAAGGGTGAGGGGGTCTTCGATGCGGTCCGATGCACGCTCATCCATTGCTATCGCCGTGTTCGTCACCGGGATCGCGGGCTTCGGGGGCGGTTGCGGTAACCGCGATACGACCCCCGCGAGGCCCTGCGAGGATTCCGATCTCGTCGCGAGGGTACGGGTGAGGAGCGTCGACAGGGTCGACCTGCTCTTCATGATCGACAACTCGAACTCGATGGCCGAGGAACAGGTCTCTCTGGCGGAGCAACTTCCGCACCTCATCGAGGTCCTCACCTCGGGCGACCGGGACGGCGACGGCATCGTCGACTTCCCGCCGGTCCGGAGCCTCCAGGTCGGCGTCATCACGTCAGACATGGGCACCGGCGGCTTCGAGGTTCCAACCTGCACCGAGCCGAACTTTGGCGATGACGGCATACTCCAGCGCACGGGCAATCGCTCCATCGCCGGGTGTCCTGGAAGCTTCGCTACGTCGTTCCTCACCTACCAGCCATGGACGGGCACCCAGACCCCGGAGACTTTCGCGTTGGACGTCTCGTGCGTTGCCGTCACCGGCATCGGGGGCTGCGGCTTCGAGCAGCCGCTCGAAGCGACGCTCAAGGCCGTGACGGCCTCGACCCATCCCCCCGTCGGCCGCTTCGATGGCGCCTTCACCATGGGCACCACGGGTCACGCCGACGGCGCCAACGGCGGCTTTATCCGCCCGGACTCCGTGCTCGCGATCATCGAGGTCACCGACGAAGAAGACTGCTCGGCCCTCGACCCAGAGCTCTTCAACCCGGATAGCTCGGTCTACCCCGGCGAACTCAACCTCCGCTGCTTCGAGTACCCGGACGCGGTTCAGCCTGTCGGGCGCTACGTCGATGGGCTGCTGGCTTCGCGCACCCGCCCGGGCCAGCTGGTCTACGCGATCATCGCCGGCGTGCCCCCGGAGGCCGTGCCGTCCCCCGGCGAAGCCCCGGACTACGCCGCCATCCTCGCGCACCCCAACATGACCGAACGACTCGACCCCGACGTGATGACCCGCCTGGCACCGTCGTGTAACGTGACCGGCCGCGGCCGCGCCTTTCCCCCGCGGCGTCTGGTCGAGGTCGCCCAGGAGCTCGATGCGGCCGGCGCCGCGGGAATCGTCCAGTCGATTTGCAGCGAGGACTTCACGCCGGCCATCGACGCCATCATCGAGAAGATCGCCGACGTCCTCGGCACGGCCTGCCTGCCCCGCGAGTTCGTCCCGAACGAAGACGGCTCGGTGAACTGCCAGATCTTCGAGACCCTGCCAATCACCGGCGACATCACCCGCTGCGATGAGATCCCCGGCCGCACCTTGGTAGCCACCGACACCGAGACCGGCGGCGAGGTCTGCGAAGTCACCCAGCTCGTCCCCTCGGGAGGGGTCATCCCGACCGAACCCGGATGGTTCTACGACGACTTCACGGAGGATGTACTCCGGCACTGCACGGATGCGGAGACCGACGGTCAACGCATCTCCTATACGGACGGAAACGCGCCGCGGACCGGAACCCTGCTCCGCCTCGAGTGCGGTGAAACCGGCGAAGAGCCCGGCGGAAGCGCCGTCGTCGACATCTACTCGGCCTGCGATTCGGCGGTCGATACCGTCTGCCCCGCCTCCGAGGCGACCTGCGCCCGGAACCTCATCTGTGACCCAGAATCGCTGTGCTGGCAGGCGCCCTGCGACACCGACGCGAACTGCCCCGCGGGGTTTCTCTGCGCCACCGACCGCGGCACTTCGGAGAGCGGCGCGGCGCGGCGCGGCCGAATATCTGCGTCAACCCGAGCTGCTGAGCCCAGAGCTGACTGAAAGGCGGCTTGGCCTCATTTCGGGATTGTTTCGGAGAGGGGGTAACTCCCTGAAACTAAAGGGAGTCCAAATTAGAATGTTAAGTACTTAACAAAAGGGGGGGGCGCGCCCCCATCTGCGAATTCCCCCTACCCATACAAAGCAAAATCGTTGCTCTCGCGCGTGACCAGCGCCATCCGCTTCGGGTGCGCGAGGAGTTCGTCCCGGCCCATTTGCTCTTCGCCGAAGACGCCTCTCTCGACGAGGGCCTCGAGAAAGCGCTGGCCAACTTGCCGCACGGCAAGTGCTCGCGCGGCAATGGTGGCTCCGCGCTGGTTCTTCGTTCGGTATGTCGCGGCCGCGACCCTCGAGCTTGGCACGCAGGGCTAGCCGCTATTCTG